>JFJP01020700.1_pt1 | contig 11649 bp, 11 predicted proteins | sample 431651 | NCBI WGS metagenome assembly JFJP01 (sample SAMN02602958, study PRJNA72255) | Microbial mat metagenome, whole genome shotgun sequencing project. | biome: fresh water; feature: sink hole; material: water; isolation source: purple microbial (photo- and chemosynthetic) mats found in... | reverse complement strand
GCGGTCTCGCGGAAGCGTCCCGGCGTCCCGCCGTAGTGCTTGCGGAACAACCGGCAGAGGCGCGAGGCCGAGCCCAGTCCGGTGGCCTTGGCAACCGCTTCCAGTGATTCGCTGCTGGCGCGCAGGCGTCGACGTGCCTCCTCAAGTCGCAGGGAGACGATGTATGCCGCCGGGGTGAAGCCGGTGATGCTGCGGAAGCGGTTGGCGAAGTGCACCCGGTGCCAGCCGAGCTGACGGGCGATGCCGGCGGTGCCGTCGTCATGCGCCAGATCGGCCAGGACGATCGCGCGCACGCGCTCCAGCAGGTCCTGCTTGGGCTCTGGTGGACGCAGCAGTCGGTCAGCCTGGCGGTCGAGTTCATGCAGCACATCCCACAAGGCTGCTTCCAAGGCGAAGTCGTCGAGGAAGGCGTCGCGGAACAGTCCTTCGACGATCTCGGCATGGCGCTGCGCCACGGCGCCGGCTGCGTCGCAGGCGAAGACCGCGCCCTGACGCTCGACCACCGATTGCAGACGCGGGATGAGTTGGGGATGGGCGACCGCGAACCAGGCGAAGGTCCAGGTGGCGCCGGGTGGCAGCCAGTAACGGTGCGCCGAGGGGACCAGGGCGATGAAGCCGGAGCCAGGAGCGATGCGGCGCTCGCCGCGCCCGTCGGCGTAGCGTCCCTCGCCGGCCAGCGTGACCTGGAGGATCGCGTGCGGCTGGCCGCTGGGTACGCGCGTGTCCCAACTGCGCGCCAGGCCGTCCCAGGCATAGCGCCGCGGATCGTCCTGGGTCTCGACCCCGGCCGACACCGACATCGGCACCGGCAGCACGCTCGGCCGGCGGCTGTAGGCGGTATCGCCCAGGTGGGGCTGCAGGCGGCGCAGCAGACGCTGGGCGGGGTCCATGCCCACATGCTACAAATCGTCAATGGCTCATGCAACTCGACGATCCACACGGGCGATTGCCGTGCTAGCCTCCCGTTACACCCCGCTGGAAGCCCCCATGAGCACCCTCGCCATCCCGCCCCTCGAGATCTGGTTCGTCGTCGGCAGCCAGCACCTCTACGGCAAGACCGCCCTCGATCAGGTCGCTGAGAACGCGCGCCAGATGGTCGCCGGTCTCAACGCGTCGAAGAAGCTGCCTGTGCCGCTGGTGCTCAAGCCGGTGATGACCACCAGCGATGACATCCGCGCCCTGTGCCTGGCGGCCAACGGTGATGCGCGCTGCGCCGGTCTGGTGCTGTGGATGCACACCTTCTCGCCGGCCAAGATGTGGATCGGTGGCCTCAACCAGCTGCGCAAGCCCTTCGTCCACTTCCACACCCAGTTCAACCGCGATCTGCCATGGGGCGCACGGCGACCGCGAGGGCGGGTTCATGCACACGCGCATGCGCATCGAGCGCAAGGTCGTGGTCGGCCACTGGCAGGACAGCGAAGCTGTCGATCGCCTGGCTGCGTGGATGCGCGCGGCGCGCGGCTGGGCTGCCCTGCAGGGCGCCAAGTTCGTGCGCTTCGCCGACAACATGCGCAACGTCGCGGTGACCGACGGCGACAAGGTCGCGGCCGAGATGCGCTTCGGCTACAGCGTCCTGGCGCACGGCGTCGGCGAACTGGTCGAGGCGATGAAGGGGGTCTCAGAGAAGGCGATCGATGCGCTGTGCGCCGAGTACGAGTCGACCTACGTCATGGCCAAGGACCTGCGCAAGGGTGGCGCGCGCCAGGCCAACGTGCGCGAGCAGGCGCGCGCCGAACTCGGCCTCAAGGGCTTCCTCGAAGCCGGCGGCTTCAGCGGCTACACCGACAACTTCGAAGATCTCACCGGCATGAAGCAATTGCCCGGCCTGGCCACCCAGCGGCTGATGGACCAGGGCTACGGCTTCGGCGCCGAGGGCGACTGGAAGACCTGCGCCCTGGTGCGCGCGATGAAGGTGATGGGCGCAGGACTGGATGGCGGCACCTCGTTCATGGAGGACTACACCTACCACCTTGATCCGAAGAACCCGCTGGTGCTCGGCGCGCACATGCTCGAGGTCTGCCCGTCGATCGCGGCCGGCAAACCCAGCCTCGAGGTGCATCCGCTCGGCATCGGCGGCAAGGATGATCCGGCCCGCCTGGTATTCACCACGGCTTCGGGCCCGGCGCTCAATGCCAGCATGATGGATCTCGGCAACCGCTTCCGCCTACTGGTCAACGAGGTCGAGGTGGTCAAGCCGCCCAAGGCCCTGCCCAAGCTGCCGGTGGCGCGTGCGGTGTGGGCGCCCAAGCCCGACTTCAAGACTGCCTGCGCCGGCTGGATCTACAGCGGTGGCGCGCACCATACCGCCTTCAGTCAGGCAGTGACCACCGAGATGCTGCGCGACTTCGCGACCATCGCTGGCATCGAACTGGTGACCATCGACGCCGACACGCGCATCGAGGCGCTGCGCCAGGACCTGCGCAATGGCGAGGTGTACTGGGCGCTCAGCCAGGGCTTCGGGAAGGTCTGACAGGCAGACGCCTACTTGCCGTCTGCCGCTCCCAGGCGTTCGAAGCGGCAGTCGTCGATGTAGGCTCGTCCGGATCCGCGGACTTCGAAGCGCAGATCCACCGAGATATCGACCGGTCCGGTGACAACCTCGACAACCGACTCCTGCCAGGTGGCAGCGGTCGGCAGCCAGGGTGACTCGTTGCGCTGCAGCCTGGTCTTGTCGTGCGGGCTCCACTCGTAGGTGTCGGCGGTCAGCCGTGCCAGGGTCCCGTCGCCCTCGACCAGCATCCAGGCGCGGAAGCGGTAGCGGCTGAAGGGCGCCAGTTCGATCTGCGGCAGGTGGATGAAGCCGCCCCGGCCCTGGTAGCTGTTCGCCGCCCGCGCCTCCTCGCTGGCCCCCGGCATCACATCGCTGACCAGCATGGAGCGCCGGCCAGAGCGTGCCTTTTCTTCACTGATCTTCAGTCCATGCGTGGCGTAGCCGCGCACCGGCTTGGACAGCGGGATGGGCTGGTCCTCGAAATCCTCGTCCTGTCCGAAGCGGATGACCGGCCAGGCCAGGCCACCGAAGGTGTCAACCGTCATCGCATCCCACACCGCTCGGCTGAATTCGGCGGGAGGGGCGCAGAGGCGGCTCTGCCAGCGCAGACGATAGACCCCGTCCGACTCGGGTTGCTTGGGGAAATCCAGGTGCTGGTGCTGGTCCTGCCAGACGTTGCAGGTGTTGAGGGAGAGGGGCAGGCCCGGCGAGCGGGTGCTGAGGAACACCCCGGCGTCACGATCGAGGAAGCCCACCAGACCGGCATCGCGGACCAGGGGACGCCGTCCCTTGTTATCGCTGATCTCACCAGCCCAGGTATGGCTGGTCCATCCGGCCAGGCGGGATCCGGCGCGGGAATCGCCGTCGCGCGGCGTGTACACTGTCCGTGCGAAACGCTGCCGTTCCGGCCACACCGAACTCATCTGGCCGTTGAGCAGGTTGGTGTATTCGAAGCCGTCGATCGGCTTGCCACTGGTCCCTTTGCGGTTGACCGTGGATTCCCAGCGTGCGTCCAACTCGATCACGTAGCCCAGTCGCGGGTCCAGGCGCAGGGTGAAGGCATAGGCGCACCAGCCTGGACGGTCGGCCTTGGCGTTGCCGGGTTTCCACACCTGCCATTGCCGCCAGACGATGCTGGTGCCGCCGCCTTCGGCCCGCCCGCCCATCTCGTCGCCATTGGCTCCCCAGGACTCGACCCATGGGATCGCGGTCATGCGGATGTTGGTATGGGCGTTGTGATAGCGCGGCAGCACCAGTTCCGTCTCGGTTTTCGCCGGATCCCCGGTGCGCAGTTCGATCTGCGGGCGTCCGCTGATGACTGCCACGATCCGACCACGGTCGCGCAGCAGGGTCAGCTCCTGCTGGTAGGGTCCGGTCGGCCCCTGGAAGGTGAAGCTTCGGGTCTCGGCTCGGAAATCGGGGGTCTGCTCGGCAAATCTGGGTGGCAGGGCAGCCTGGTCGGCGATCAGGGTCAGTTCGTCCGCTGCGGCAGGGGCTTCCGGAACGAAGAACCACGCTTCGGCAGCAGATGCAGCCAATGCGGGGATGAGCAGGGCTGCGATGGCATATGACTGCATGGAAACGAAACGAGACTAGGGTGTCCTTGTGACAAGACGGATCATGTCATGCATTTCCAGGCAATCATGGTGCGCCACCAGGAAATCAAATCCGGCTCGGCGGTCTCACCTGGCTTTGCGGCTGGAGCCCTTGAACTGCTCGACCGGGTATTTCTCCCGCGCCTTCTGCAGCTTGCGTGCGAAGGCGCTGGTCAGATCGACGCCGCTGCGATCGGCCAGGCGGACCAGCAGGATGAAGACATCGGCCATCTCGTCCTCCCAGTCCTGGCGGTTGGCCTCGGTGATCGGCGGTTCCTGGTCGCCGCTCCAGCGCACCACCTCGGCGAGTTCGCCGACCTCGCTGACCACCGCCAGCAGCAGGTTGCGGGCGCTGTGGAACTGATCCCAGTCGCGTTCGGCAGCGAACTGGGCGCATTCGGCACGGATCGAGTCGAGGCAGCGGGGCGTGAAGGGCATGCCCGCAGGCTGATCAGCTTGCCGCCACGGTCCAGTCCGGTTCCGGGTCGTAACGCACCTGCTCCAGGCACAGGCCGTCGGGCGGGGCGACGTTGCCGACCTTGGCGGCCCGTCGGCCATCGGCGCAGCAGGCGGTGAATTCCTCCATCGGCCAGCGTCCGGTGGCGACGGCGACCATGGCGCCGACGAAGCCGCGCACCTGGCGGTAGAGGAAGCCGTCGCCGCTGACCCGGAAGGTGAGCAGGCAGCCATCCACCTCGGCCTCGCTGGTCCAGGTCGCACTGACGATGCCGCGCACCGGATCGTGGCTGTCGCTTTCATCGTGGCGCAGGTTGGCGAAGCCGCTCAGGTCTTTGCGTCCCACCAGCAGGTCGGCGCAGGGCTGCAGCAGGTCGGGGCGGTCGAGGCGGCGCACCCACCAGCAGCGCCGGTCGCGCGGTGGACGCACCGGGCGCAGGCGGATGCGATAGCGGTAGGTCTTGCCGATGGCATCGCCGATGGCGTTGAAGCCATCGGCCACGATGGCGGCACGTCGGATGGCGAGATCCTGCGGCAGCCGGTCGGTCAGCGCCTGGCATAGCACGGCGGGCCGCCAGTCGCGGGACAATTCGACGTCGCAGGGCAGGTGCTCGGCATCGACGCCGCTGTCCAGCCGGCTGGCAAGACGGACATGGCGATGTTGGTTGTCGAGTCCTTCGACGGCGGATTCCAGTTCCGCCTGCACGGTACGCTGGCCCTTCTGCCACTGGGTGCCCGCGAAGGCGCTGCCATCCAGTTCGAGGTCGAGAAGGAAGCGCGGCATCAGTCGGCCGTCAGGCGTCCTCGCCGCTATCGACCAGTTCGGGCTCGGTCCATTCGCCGTCATCGTCGTCGCCCGGCTGGTTGCGGCCGTTGTGACGTCCGCCGCCGGTGCGGCCGCGGAAGCTGAAGATGTCGCGACGATCGGGCGAGGGCACCATGCCCCCGATCGGCTTGCTGATGCGGCGGCGGAAGGCCAGCCAGGTCGAACGCAGGGGGGCGAGATCGTCGATGCCGCCGAAGGCGAGCAGGTGCAGGCGCCAGGTCGGGTCGAACCACGGGCTTTCGACGAAGCGCGCGACGCGCTGTTCCTTATGCGCGAAGAACAGCAGGTAGAGCTGGCCGCGCAGCAGTTCGACCGCGGTGTTGATCAGCCGCTTGGGCAGGTCCATGCGGATGCCGAGCTGGCGGACCTCCTGGGTCACGCGCGCCGCGACGCGGTTGAACTGATCGCGGGCCGGATCGACGGTGTCGAGCAGCGGTACGAACAGGCCGGTCGCGAGCAGTTCGATCGAGTAGTAGCGTTCCTGCTCGGCGTCGGCATCGACCCGGCCGAAGAACTCGATCACCTGTTCGAGCCCGTCCGGGCCGATCGCGCGGATCCAGTCGGGATAGAGGTCGGCGAGCAGGCCGTACTGGGCGAGCAGGCGCAGGCCGGCGGCGCGGTTGGCCTGGGTGATGATGCGGAAGAACTCCTCGGTGACGCGGTGCCGGTTGGCCTTCAGCACGTCAGCGTGCAGTTCGGCCATCGCGGCGGCGGTCTTCTCCTCCAGCGTATAGCCGAAGCGGGCGGCGAACTTCACCGCGCGCAGCATGCGCACCGGATCCTCCTGGAAGCGCACGCGCGGGTCGCCGATCGCACGGATCAGCTTGGCGTGGATGTCGGCGACGCCGCCGACGTAGTCGATCACGGCGAAGTCGCGGATGTCGTAGTACAGGGCGTTGACCGTGAAGTCGCGACGGAACGCGTCGCTTTCCAGGTCGCCCCACTCGTTGTCGTCATCGACGTACAGGTCGCCATCGACCGGTGCAGCCTCGACCGCGCTGCGCAGGGTCGCGACCTCGACGTTCTTGGGGCCGAAGAAGACGTGCACCAGGCGGAAGCGCTTGCCGACCTCGCGGCTGTTCTTGAACAGGCGGCGCAGTTCGCGCGGCCGTGCGTCGGTGGCGACGTCGAAGTCCTTGGGCCGGCGGTCCATCAGCAGGTCGCGCACCGCACCGCCGACCAGGAAGGCCTCGTAGCCGGAGTCCTTGAGGCGGTAGAGCACGCGCAAGGTGTCCTTGTCGACATCCTGGCGGGAGATGGGGTGATCGGCTCGGGCGATGATGGTGGGGCCGGTCTGGGCGGTCATGTCGATCTCAGAAATCGCGGGCGACGACGAAATCGGCCAGCTCGGCCAGTTGCGCGCGCGCGGAAGTGTCAGGGAGGCGGGAGAGGTGCTGCTTGGCGGAGGCGACCAGTTCACGGGCGGTGCCCAGGCTGCTCGCCACGCCGCCCCGGTCGATGAGGATGCGTCGGGCGGTCTCGACCTGCTCTGCCCCGCTGGCGCGCAGCAGTTGCGCCTCCAGCCGGTTGCGCTCGCCGGCCGAGGACGCGGCGAGGACGCGGATCAGCGGCAGGGTGACGCGGCCGCGTTCAAGATCGGTCGCCAGGGTCTTGCCGACCTTCTGGGCATCGCCGTTCACATCCAGGCAGTCGTCCACGATCTGGAAGGCCATGCCGAGATCGCGGCCGAAGGCTGCGGCGGCACGGCGCTGCGTGTCGTCGCCGGTCAGGGCGCCGAAGAAGCCGGCCAGTTCGGTGAGGGCGGCGGTCTTGCCGTAGATGATGCGGCGGTATTCGTCTTCCGAGAGGTCGGCGTCGCGCGCCACCATCTGCTGGTGCAGTTCGCCTTCGCACACCGTGTTGGTGCCGGCGCACAGCCGTGACACCATCTCGAGGTCGCCCAGCGAGGCGACCAGGGTGAAGGCGCGGGTGTAGAGGAAGTCACCGAGCAGCACGGCTGTGGTATTGCCGTGCCGGACATGGGCCGTGGTGCGCCCACGCCGGGTGTCGGCGTCATCGATCAGATCGTCATGCACCAGGGTCGCGGTGTGGATCAGTTCGAGGGCGGCACCGAGTGCATGGTGGCGACGGTCCGCTTCACCCAAGGTTCCGGCGACCAGCAGGCAGAGTGAGGGGCGCAGCAGTTTGCCGTGGAACGGGCCGAGGCCATCGATCAGACCGGACACGCGCGGTTCGGCGCTGGCCAGGGCGGCGGCCATCGTGCTGGCGACGGCCTCAAGATGCGGGGAGAGTCCCGGAAGCGTCGTCGCGGTCATCGTGCCTCGGCGACGGGGGCTCCGCCGCTGGGCACCTGCTGTTCGGCCATCCCGGTCAGGATCTTGCCCATGTCCTCGACGCGCAGCGGCTTGCGCAGGCAGGCGACGATCTGGGGATTGAGCCGGGCGAGTTCCTCGATGCGCGTGAACGGCTCGTAGGCGCTGACCACGATCACCCGGCTGAGGGTCAGTTCGGGGCGATGCAGCAGTTCCTGAAGGACGGCGAAGCCGTCCATGCCGGGCATCATGATGTCGAGGATGAGGACCTGCGGACGCAGGGTGCCGACCGCGATGCAGGTATCGACGCCGTTGACGGCCTCATGGATGGCCGCGTCGGGCAGGTAGCGTTCGACGACCCGCTTGAACAGCAGCAGCGCATCGGGGTGGTCGTCGGCGACCAGGACATTGATTTTGTTGGGGACGGCCCGGCGACTGCCCGACCCGTCGACGCCATTCTGGGCAATTCCGAACGAGACGCAGAACGCTTCAAGGTCTTCGGGAATCACCCGGAAGTGGCCAGAGGGTAGGCTGTAGGCCTTCAGCTGACCCGAGATGATCCAACGGTACACCGTGGTACGACTGACGTTGCAGCGTTTGGCAACACTGCCCAGGCTGAGATGGTCTTGCTCGCCCATATCTGGAAAAGAGACCCTACTGGTAGCCCGTCATGCCGCAAGCCATGGAAACCTGCCATGACAGATGGGATGGGGATGGGCGGTTTTCGGGACTTGGCCCCTCTCCGGCAGGCCTCACCATGGGCGGTGATGCGTGTCCTGCTGGTTCGGCTCGGAGCATTCGGGGATATCGTCCATACCCTGCCCCTGGCCGCCGACCTGGTCGCAGCCGGGCATGCGGTGGACTGGCTATGCGAGGATCGCTGGGCGTGCGTGCTTGACGGCTCGTCGGTGATCGACCGGATCCATCGCCTGCCGCGCAAGCTCTTGCGTACGGCCCCGCTGGTCCAACGCATGACGGTGCTGAGACGCCTGGTGCGCAGCCTGCGTGCTGAAGCCTATGACGCTGTGATCGATGCGCAGGGTCTGGCCAAGAGCGCGGGGCTGGCCGTGCTGGCCGGGGCTGGCCGGCGCATCGTGCACGCCCCGCCCCGTGGTCGCGAGTTGAGTTGGCTGGGGGCCGACTGCAGCATCCGTCCCCAGGCCGAACACGTCATCGACCAGCAACGCGATCTGGGTCTCGCCCTCGGGCTGGTGCCGCAGGGGCCCTGGCGATTCCCCTTGCCACCCTGGCATGACGAGCGTCGGTGGGCGCGCGGATGGCTGGATGCCCAGGGGCTTGGCCGACCCTGGATGCTCAATGTCGGTGCTGGCTGGCCCACCAAGGTATGGCCGGCCGAGCGCCTGCGCGGCTTCACCAGCGCCTGTGCGGCGGCTGGGCGTCCGCTGGTGCTGCTGTGGGGCAATCCTGCCGAGCGCACGATCGCGGGCGAGTTGGTCGCACACGGTGGGACCCTGGCACCCGACAGCTCCATCCCCCAGTTGGCTGGACTGCTGTCCGAGGGTTCCGTTCTGGTCAGCGGGGATACCGGCCCGCTGCACCTTGCCCGGGCCCTCGGTACGCCAGCCGTCGGCCTGTTTGGGCCGGTGCCGCTCGAGCGCAATGGCCCCCGTGGGGCGCATTGGCGCAACTTCCAGGCTCCTGGGGCGGCCTGGGAGCGGCGTGACATCAGCAAGGTCGAGATGGGCGCGATCAGCGTCGAACAGGTCAGCGCCGCGGCTGCGGAGGTCGCGCGTGACTGACCTGCCGCTCCAGCCAGGACCGCAGTTCTGGACCCCAGCCACCCGCCGCCTGGCGATCATCCTCGTCCTGGTCGTGTCGATCCTGCTGCTCGGCTGGCTGTCGCCGGCACGCAGTTCCCAGCCGCGCATGATCCTTGGCGGTCCGGGCCTGGAAGGCGATTACGCGCGCACCGCTCATCGCCTGATCTGCGAGGCGCGGCAGCGGGTGTGGGCGACCATCTACGTGGTCCGGCCCGATGATGGTATCGTGGGTGATCTGCTGAAGGCGCTGGCCGAGGCCGCTGCGCGGGGGGTCGATGTGCGGGTCTGCGTCGATTCCGGTGAACGGGATGGTCAACCTGACACCAAGAACGATGCGGCCATCGCCTGGCTGCGGGGACGCCAGGTACGGGTGGTGACCGACGAACATACCGTCACCTCGCATGCCAAACTCGTGGTGGTCGATGGGCGTTTCACCTTGGCGGGATCCCACAACTGGACGCGGGCAGCCTTGACCACCAATCGCGAGGCTTCGTGGCTGGTGGATGACACGGTCGTGGCCCGCGAGGCGGAAGCCTGGCTGGCGCAGGTGCCGGGCTGGCAGTCTGAAAAGACCCAGCCTTCGCCGTGATGAAGTTCAGTTTCTTTTTTACGCAGTTCTACGCCGATTCTTCCCTGACTTGCCACCTAGTCCTTCATCGTGTACACTTCAACGATGGAACGGGCCTTCCGCTTTCTGATCGTCGATGATGAGCGGATCAACCGTGTCGTGCTGGAAGGCGCTGTCCGCCAGTTGAGCAGGGTCATGCAGCCTCACCGGGCCCCACCTGACATCGAGATGGCGGAGGATGGTCTGGCCGCCTTGAACGCCCTTCGTGCTGGGTCCTTTGATGGGGTATTCATGGATCTGATGATGCCGGTGATGGATGGGGCCACGGCGATCAAGACGATGCACGCCGAAGGTATGCGGCTGCCTATCATCGTGGTGACGGCGATGGATCCTGCAGCTGTGCGTCGCCTGCCTCTGCACACCGTCCTCAGCATAGTTTTCAAGCCGATCTCCAGTGCTCGATTGGAACCTCCGTTGTCGCTGCTATTTGACACCATTACTGCCAAAAGCTCCACCAGTCCCATTCGGTTGGGTGGGTAGATCCGGAGTAACTACCCACGGGGCCCCGCCGCGCATGCGGTGGGGCGGCCGCCGAGCAGCGGCACGGTTTCAGAGCGGCAGCGATGAAACCGAGCTGTGACAAAGGCCGGGGGGCAGGCCCACAGGGCCGCGGGGGCGAAGCCCCTGAGCTGTAACGATCCGGAATCGTGAATGAACGTTTTTCTGGGACCTTGCACTTGCGAACTGGCAGGTCGGCATAGACTATGAAAGCGCTTCCACAACGCACCTAACAAGGAGCCCACCATGTCCATTCGCGTCACTGTCTGGGGTGAAAACGTCCACGATCAGCGCCATCAGCTGGTCAAAGACATCTACCCGCGTGGCATGCATAGCTGCATCGCCGAGGCGCTGAACACGGTGCCTGGCATCAAGGCGCGGACTGTGACCCTGCAGGACCACGAGCATGGACTGACCGAGCAGGTGCTCGATGAGACCGACGTCCTGACCTGGTGGGGCCATGCGGCGCACGGCGAGGTCCGTGACGACATCGCGGCCCGTGTTGCCGACCGCGTGCTCAAGGGCATGGGCCTGATCGTGCTGCACAGCGGCCACCATTCCAAGGTGTTCAAGCGCCTGATGGGCCACAACTGCGACCTGCTGTGGCGCGAAGCCGGCGAGAAGGAGCGGCTGTGGACGGTGAATCCCGGCCATCCGATCGCCCAGGGCATCCCCGCCCACTTCGAACTGGCGCACGAGGAGATGTACGGCGAGCCCTTCGGCATCCCCGAACCTGACGAACTGGTATTCATCAGCTGGTTCCAGGGCGGCGAAGTGTTCCGCAGCGGGGCCACCTGGCGGCGTGGGGCCGGCAAGGTGTTCTACTTCCGCCCCGGCCATGAGACCTACCCGACCTACCACGATGCGACGGTCAAGAAGGTCATCGCGAACGCCGTGGCTTGGGCCAAGCCCGAGTGCCGTTTCGGCTGGGGCTGCCCGAATGTCCCGGCTGACAAGGCGTTGGAACCGCTGACCGTGCATGGCGGCTCGGTCCACTGATTCTAAACCCGGCGATAAGGGCCACACAGAGCACCAGAGTGACCAGAGAGGAAAGGGTTTGCACGGTGCATTGGCTTTCGCCGTACGGGTGAACCCGAGAAA
>JFJP01014280.1_pt1 | contig 11649 bp, 16 predicted proteins | sample 431651 | NCBI WGS metagenome assembly JFJP01 (sample SAMN02602958, study PRJNA72255) | Microbial mat metagenome, whole genome shotgun sequencing project. | biome: fresh water; feature: sink hole; material: water; isolation source: purple microbial (photo- and chemosynthetic) mats found in... | reverse complement strand
ATGACAAGAATTTGAGTCCATTTGCCTAATCAGGATTTTTTGCCTCAGTCCTAACTTTAATTTAAGTGTTAGAAACATTTTAAGCGATCCCCCTTCCACTTTAAAATATATTAAGACTTACACACGCTTTATATTCGTGTAGCGGCGCTATTTTGGCAGTAAAAGCACCGTCGGGACAGTCGCGTTAGCCATACTCCAACATAACCAAATTCAACTATTCCACTAGCCAAGAAATGTCAGATAACCCCTCAAAAATCCCTTCTCAAATCCCTTCTCAAATAAGTTCTCAACAATACCAGCGTTTAAAATCAGAGATGGCTGCTCCCTACCGGCCTCTGCGACAGTTTATTTATTTGGCTTGTGGTGCTTCCGGCTTCATCGGTGCTCTGGTTTTTTTGGGTCAACTTGCCGCCGGTCGGGAAGTTGGCTCCGCTATACCCAATTTGGCTTTGCAAGTTGGGGTTGTAACCCTGATGATATGGTTGTTTCGGCGGGAATGGCGAGCTAGTCGTCGTGCCTCGAAATTGAAGTAATAAATCTTGACAAAATGACATAAAGGTAAATTTAAGGTAATCAAAGTTAAGATTATAAAGAAATTATTACGAAAAAATTGATCCCTGATAAGTTTATGTCAAAATAGAGACATAGGTTGAATTGGGGTCAGTCAATTTAAAGACCCTAACCATCAATACCCTTTAATCCCTTCAATTGGGGTCAGCTTTCATAAAGACCCTAAAAATAAGATACCCTTTTAAACTAAGCGCCAGCCTCCACTTATAGGAGAACTGGCGCTTAGTAATTTCAAAGATTTAGCATCACACCGATTTCCCTCTTCCCTCTTCCTTCTTCCCTCTTCCCTCTTCCTTCTTCCCTCTTCCCTCTTCTTAACGGTTAACTGTCAGGTTAATTGGCCCCACAGTGCGGGTTTTACTAAGTTGATTGCCGATCGCAAAAATGGTATTAGTACGAGTAGCATTGTAGAGATCGTAGCGACCGTTACTGCGGATGATATTTTGACCAAAACTGGTAGCAGTACCAAGGTCTGGTTGAGCTTTGGCAATAGCAACTATTCCATCTCTGACATTTTTTTCAATCAAATTACTGCGAAGAATTGGCTTAGCTGACTGGGAAATGATGATTCCATCTTTATTTTCTATAATCTTATTATCAGCCACTAAAGGCGCTGCGGAGTCATTAATCGCAATCCCAAAGCCAGTATTTTGAAATAAATTGCCCCGAATTTCACCTTGAGAAGTCCGCACCGCCGAGATGCCATTACCATTATTTTTATTAAAAATATTATTACTGATTTTTGGGCTGCTATTACCAGTAATAAAAACGCCTTCACGTTGGTTATTAAAAAAGGTAGAATTAATTACAATCGGACTACCAGATTCAATCCAAAGACCAGTGCCACGAGTATTAGGATTAGTAACAGTAATACCGCTAACTTTGCTACCATTTTCAGCACGAATCGTCACATTTTGTCGGGCTTTCAGCACGAATCGTCACATTTTGTCGGGCAAAACTAGGACTGATAAAATTAGCACCGCCAATAATTCTTACCGCTCTACCTTGATTAACCTCGTCACCCCGTAGAGTAACGCTGGGTTTAATTATTAGGGGGAAACTTTCGCCAGTTTGAGTGCTATAATTGCCGGCAGCAAGTTGAATTAATGTGTTAGTATTACTTTGATTGAGAGCATAAGTAATAGTACGGAAGGGTGCGGTGGGACTACCGGCATTAGGTCGATCGCTACCAGTGGTTGGGTCTACATAAACGGTGCGTACTTGCTGAGTTGGTGAGGGGGAACTAGCAAAGCTGGGAAGTGTGGTTGCGCCCATTGAGCCCAGTAATAAAGTGATAGCAGCAATGGCGGCGGGACCTTGGGTAAAACGGTTGAGGCGAGAAGATTGAAGAGTCATGGTGGCGATTCCTGATTGGTAATTGTGGTTTTTAGGATTGATTACTGATTAATTACTGAGGGGGAAAGACTAAATCTGGTTAAAATTAAAAATTTTTAATCAATAAATTGCCTTGATGACTGAACCTTGATTGAAGAGAATGATTATAGTTAAAGTAGCGATAAATTGGGAGATTAACCATGCAATTAAAAAAATTGGCACAGGATTGGAACTTATTTTTAGCTGTGGGTGTAGGAGTTATTTTTTACAGTAATGCTGCGGTAGCGGCGGAGAGTATAGTGCTTAAATACAGTATTATTCAGATGAATGTGCCAGTTGTAGAATTGGAAAATTTTGCCAAAAATGGGCAACTTTCCCCAGCCTTAGAAATGCTATTGGGAAAGGCAAAGCAGAACCCAGAGAGGTTTCGCCAAGCCATGATTAAGCCGGTGAAGGTGAATCAAAAGTTTTTGGATAAAGCCTTAAATAGTAAGCCGGGAGAAATGATTTTAGATGAAGTTGGTCAGGTAATTCATACTCCTTCGGGGGGTGCGGATCGGCAGGCTTTGCGATCCGCTTTGGTGTTATCAGCAAGTCAGGATAATGAGATTACCTTGTTAGAAATGATTAAAAATTATCCGACACCAGAGGTTCATGTTGAAGGCGATCGCTTAATCGAAGCATATAGTAAAATCTCATCTTTGGCAGGACAATTTAATGGTGCAACTGAGAAATTACAAGATATTTTGAAAAAAATTCGCTTACCAAAATTGTAGGCTCTCAGACAGGACTTACGCATAATTACGTAACGCCGCCTTCGCTTACGGTGCTGTCACCGGATGGGGTCGGGCGGTGTTACGGATAGTTTTGCGTAAGTCCTGACCAATTAACCACCAATCAACTCATTACGATTGGCCGCCCCAAAAGCCGGATTATTACCATTAATATGCGGCATAATTGCCAAAGGTACAATAGGTGCAACCCCCCATTTATTAATCAACTTGTGTAAAAATAAATCCTGTTCATCCCTCAAAGCATCCCAATCAGTTCCCCGATTAACAATCGTAAACCAAACCAAACCATACTGCCTGGTTGGTAGCACACCAGCCAAAGCAATCACCCGATCTAAAGTCCCAGTTTTAGCAACCACACCTTTAGGAATATGGCGATGTTCTAGGGTTCCTTTATCCCGGCCAGACACGGGAAATAAATCAGCAATTGTTAAATTACTAGGCTGCAAATAACGCTGAATATTTTGCAACATTGCACAAACAGCCCTGGGAGAAATTCGATTTTCCTCCCCCAAACCCGAACCATTAACTAACTGAACTTCCGACCGGGGAACCCCTGCCGCCCAAGCCGCTTGTTCTTGTACAATCTTGGCTCCACCCATAGCATCAGCCAACATTTGAGCGAGATCGTTATCACTATAAATATTCATCTGCTTCAGAATTTCCACCAAAGAAAGCGATCGCCTTTTTAACAACAAACGAGCCTCTGGCACAGAATTTTTCACCAACACATTACCCGCGATCGCTACACGGGGCTGCTTAGTCCCCGGTGGCATTCGATCGTATAAAGCATTTACACTGTCAGACCAATTTTCATAATTCAACGCCACCCGTAAAAAATTACCAGCTACCAAAGGATTAGACTCATAATTCATCAAAAACTTACCCACAATTACCAAATCCCCATTTACCCGCCTAATCCCCATTTGATTTAAAGCATTACCCAAAGCGATCCCTTCCTCCCAAACAAACAAAGGATCGCCCCCACCTTCAACCACCAAATCTCCATCCAAAACCCCATTTTTAATCTGCCCCACCACACTCAACCGCGTTTCAAACCGATAACTAGCCCCCCAAGTTTGTAGCGCCGCCAAAGAAGTCGCAATCTTAGTCAAAGAAGCCCCAGGCATCGCTACAGTCCCCTCATTACTCGCCAGAGGCATAATTCCCGACTGTATCCATATCCCCTGAGAACCCTCAATTAACCCCTTATCTGATAACCGCTTCAGATATTTTTCCACCATCGTCATTGTCACCTGATCGGGAGTGATCGCTAAAGCCGGGGACCCATCCCCAGCCGCTACCATCAACGTAGACAGCCCCCCTTCCCAGGCCAAAACCGCCACCGCATTTCGTCCAACCTGATGTATACCGGACGTTTCCAGCCATAAAGATAGCACTCCAGAACTCAACAATTCCCACATTTCAAACTCCTAGAGATAACCAGTCGTCAATATAGAATTTCCACTTATTCATTCTGTATCCTGACTTACTGGTAGAATTTTTAAGGTTTCTCAAACTTTCGTCAATGGGATCGAATCGCGCCAGGATTGCAATAGACGCTATGGGTGGGGATCACGCCCCCGCTGAAATTGTTGCGGGAGCGCTCAAGGCACAAGAAAAATTAGGGGTAGAAATATTGCTCGTGGGCGACCCAGAGCAAATTGAAGCTTCCCTTAAGCAACATCATGCCTCACCCCTGCCAGAAATCGTTCCCTCCGAAGGAACGATCGAAATGCACGAAGAGCCTTTAAGCGCCTTAAAACGCAAACCCAAGGCTTCAATTAACGTGGCAATGGACTTAGTGAAACAGAAACGAGCCGACGCTGTGGTGTCCGCTGGTCACTCAGGAGCCGCAATGGCCTCAGCATTGCTGCGATTGGGACGACTCCCCGGCATTGACAGACCGGCTATCGGTGCTGTTTTACCTACAATGGTATCTAGTAGACCGGTAATCATCCTCGATGTCGGCGCTAATGTTGACTGTCGCCCCAAATATTTGGAACAGTTCGCCGTCATGGGCACGATTTACAGCCAATATGTACTCGGAGTTAACGAGCCGAAAGTGGGACTACTCAACATTGGAGAAGAACCCTCGAAAGGCAACGACTTAGCAGTACGTACTCACCAGTTATTAGTTGATAACCCTCAAGTTCCTTTTGTTGGGAACGCTGAAGGTCGCGACGTACTTTCTGGTAACTTTGATGTCATCGTTTGTGACGGTTTTGTAGGCAATGTCTTATTAAAATTTGCCGAAGCAGTTGGTGAAATTGTCTTGCAAATGTTCAAAGAGGAATTGTCTTCTGGGGTAAAAAATCAAATTGCGGCAAAAATGTTGCAACCAAGCCTGAAACGCTTTAAACAGAGAGTTGACCACGTTGAACACGGCGGGGGCTTACTTTTGGGCGTAGCAGGAATTTGCATTATTAGTCATGGAGCATCTCAAGCCACCTCAATCAGCAATGCTATTCGCTTAGCCAAAGATGCGATTGATAATGAGGTGCTGGAACGGATTCAGTCGCAATACAAGCAGCAGAAAAGTGGTCAGGAGCAAGAAGCTAGAGGTTAGAGGAAGTTTGGAGAAATTAAAAATTTCACCGATTGAACAAACTGGCATTCCGCATTTCGTAACGCCGTCTGTCCGGTGGTATTGGTATCACCCGACAGCAGCGGTGTTATGTAGATTGCGCGATCGATCGCCAACAATCTGTGCTACTTAGTTAAAGGTGGTTTTAGTTTAGCAAAACAACCAGTTTTGATTTTGAGTTTTTGAGTTTTCAAACTGATAGCTAAATTATTGGGAGAGGAAAGTTGCAGCAATTAGGGATAGGTATTGCCTTTACAGGGACGGGCTCTTGTACGCCGCCAGTTTCCCTAAATAATCAGATGCTTAGTCAGGTAGTGGAAACCTCTGACGAGTGGATTACTTCGAGGACGGGGATTCGCGAACGACGGTTGGCAGATGCTGATACTTCTTTGTGTGCGATTGCCACAGAAGCATCTAAGAAAGCGATAGAAATGGCGCAAATTGCACCAACGGATATTGACTTAATTATTTTGGCTACCTCAAGTGCCGATGATTTGTTCGGTACGGCTAGTCAAATTCAAAATCACTTAGGCGCAACAAAAGCTGTCGCTTTTGATTTAACCGCCGCTTGTTCTGGGTTTGTCTTCGGGTTAGTTACTGCCGCCCAATTCATTCGCACTGGTGTTTATCAAAATGTCTTGTTAATTGGTGCAGATATTCTCTCCCGTTGGGTAAATTGGTCAGACCGAGGCACTTGTATTTTATTTGGTGATGGTGCTGGTGCAGTTGTCATGCAGGCAAATCCAACCGATCGCTTTTTGGGCTTTGAAATCCGCAGCGATGGTACTCAAAATGCCTGTCTGAATTTAGCTTACCGTCCCCAAGCCCAAGAATTAATTACAGGTGTTACTATTAGTCAAGGTGGTTATCAACCGATTACCATGAATGGTCAAGAGGTTTATCGCTTTGCGGTGAAAAAAGTGCCGGAAGTGATAGAAAAAGCTCTGTTTCGCTCCAATATTACTGCCGCAGAAATTGACTGGTTACTATTACACCAAGCTAATCAGCGCATTCTCAACGCCGTAGCTCAAAGGTTAAATATTCCCGATGAAAAAGTAATCAGCAATTTGGCTAATTACGGTAATACTTCAGCCGCCTCGATTCCTTTAGCTTTGGATGAAGCTGTACGACAAGATAAAATTAAAGTAGGCGATACAATTGCGGCGGCTGGCTTTGGTGCAGGTTTAACCTGGGGGGCCGCAATTTTTCAATGGGGCCGTTAATTTAATCGCTGTTAAATTGTCAACAGTTTATTATTGCTAAATATAGGAGAAGTGCTAAGTAAAAGAATTTAACTGTCAGGAATTTGATCGATCTCAATTACAAATCACCAATTACCAATTACCTCACAGTTAACCGTTAACAGTTAACCGTTAACAGTTAACAATTAACAGTAAACAATTACCACTTAACAAAAAAATGACAAAAACAGCATGGGTGTTTCCCGGTCAAGGTTCTCAAGCAGTGGGGATGAGTGCAGATTTATCAAAACTGCCCGTAGGAAAAGAGAAGTTTACTCTGGCAGAAAAGATTTTAGGCTGGTCTATTCCAGAAATCTGTCAAGGTGATGAAGAAAAACTTGCTCGCACTCTTTACACTCAACCTTGCCTTTACGTTGTTGAAAGTATTTTGGCTGATTTAATGCGACAAAAAGGCCATCAACCGGCGGTAGTTGCTGGCCATAGTTTGGGGGAATACGCTGCCCTCTATGCCGCTGGGGTGTTTGATTTTGAAACCGGATTACGTTTAGTTAAACGTCGCGCTGAACTAATGGATAATGCCTCTGGTGGTCAAATGGTGGCTTTGATTGGTTTTGACCGGCAACAACTGGAATTACAAATTCAATATGGTCAGGATGTGGTGTTAGCCAATGACAATACGGATGCCCAGGTAGTTATTTCTGGAAAGCCGGCGGCGGTGGAGGGACTTTTGGCTAAAATTAAAGTCAAACGGGCTGTAAAATTGAATGTTTCTGGAGCATTTCACTCGCCTTTAATGATCGGGGCGGCGAATGAATTTCAGCAATTTTTAAAGTCGACTAGGTTTTCTGATGCTAAGGTATTTGTGCTATCAAATGTTGAACCATTACCGACAACCAGTGCAGCCACTTTAAAGCAACGTTTAGGCCAACAAATGACTAAGGGTGTGCGGTGGCGGGAAATTTGTTTACAATTGCCCCAGGAAGGTGTGGAAAAAGTGATCGAAATTGGACCGGGAAAAGTGTTGACAGGTTTAATTAAGAGGAATTGCCCCGATTTAGAGTTGGAGAATGTCAGCACTCCTGCTCAAGTGCCTAATTAATCTTTTGTTAACTAACCATTAACCTTTTTTTGGGTGGGCAAGAAGTATAGTAGGGACACGGCAATGCGGTGTCCCTAGGCAAGAAGTATAGTAGGGACACGGCAATGCGGTGTCCCTATCCGTTATCTCTACTCACCTAAATTGTCAAATTCTGTAGTAAACTAGGCATTGACACTCCCCGGTCTAAAGACGCGGGGATTCTTAAGGATCAATTTTGGGGGATGAATCCGCCCAAACTTGTATTCTTAAAGGGTAAGTCAGATACCCGCTACCCACTCGCCCATTTCTGGGTCTATGGCTACTTGTGGTTAGGCAGTTGCTTCCCAGGTATTAACCTGTGTATCCATCCCACTTTCTGATTTTAATGCAGAAGTGTTTTAAAGGGTATTTTCTTACAATAATAAAATCCACCAAGCTTTTTTATGAAGAAAGTCATTTACTGGTTGATGGGCGAAAAGGCAGGCAGAACGCTTGTTGGTACTTGGAATTGGCTCTGGGGAATACCAGTGGAGTCCGGCGGCCAGGTAGCGGTAGAGGTGGCTGAAGAATCTCTGCGATCGATGCAGGAATCTGTGCAGGTAGCGGTAGAGGTGGCTGAAGAATCTCTGCGATCGATGCAGGAATCTGTGCAAAAATTAGCCGCAGCGGTGGCAACGCAAGTGGCTGCCTATCAACGCGCCAAACAGAAATACGACGAAAAAATTAAGGAAATGCAAAATTTTGAGCGTCAAGCAATGACAGCCCAAAATAACAGTAACGAAGATGCAGCACGTCTGGCAATGTCCAAGGTAATTCAAATTGAACAAATTTTACCCCAATTGGAAGAGCAGGTAAAACAAGCCGAAACTTACGTGAATGCTTCTAAGGATAAACTCAATCGAGAACGGCAAAAATTGGAAGCCTATAAGACGGATATGCAGAATATGAAAGATATGGCTGAAATTAATGCCGCCTTGGGACAAATTGCTAAGGTTAATAATGACCTGAGCATAGATTCTGCCCGCTCTCAGTTTGAGCAAGCTAAAAGTGCTGTCACGCGCCGTAATTTACAACAAAATGCTCTGGCTGAATTATCGGAGAATCCCCAGGAAAAGCTGCAAGCAGATTTAGAAAAAATGACCGCAGATGATGAGGTTTCTCATCGTTTACAAATGATGCAAAATCGTAGTAAAAAACAACTTCCTGAATAAAGGAGAATTTTATGGCAAAAAGTAGTGGTATCCCTCCAATTGTTTTCATTCTGCTTTTTCTAATCCTTGCCGGTGCTGGTTATTGGTTTTTCCTGAAGAAGCCAGCAGAGACGAATCCAACTGCCATGACACCGGTAACTACACCCCCACCACCACCACCAGGAGCGATCCCCGGCGCTCCAGTAACCGCACCAGTAGCCGGAGGAGGAACACCCGCCGACTTTACACTACCTACTACAGTACCTACTGGTACTACCATTAAGAACCTACTACAGTACCTACTGGTACTACCATTAAGATTGATGGTTCTACTAGCATGGTAACAATTAATCAGAACCTTAAAAATGGTTTTCAGACAAAATTTTCTGGGACTAATGTGATTACTAGCGCGGGCGGTTCTAATAAAGGACTTGCGGATGTAGTTGCAGGAACCGTTGATTTAGCAGCCGTATCTCGACCTTTGATGGCTGAGGGAAAGAGTCAAGGTTTAGTAGAAGTGCCTGTTGCCCTCGATCAAATTGCTGTAGTTGTTGGTAAGAATAATCCTTTTACTGGGGGGTTAACTTCTGCCCAAATTCAGGAAATTTTTACTGGGAAAATTAATAATTGGTCTGCCGTTGGAGGTTCAGCAAATACGCTGCGTCTGCCGTTGGAGGTTCAGCAAATACGCTGCAAGTAGTTAATCGACCCCCTGTTAGTGGTACTCATCAAGCCTTTAAGGAAATATTTCTCAATGGTAATGAATTTGGCACTACTCCTAATATTAAGACTCTGCCCCAGGATACTACGACACTATTGTTACGAGAGTTAGGCAATAATGGAATTGGTTATGCTACTTTTGCTCAAGTTGCTAATCAGCAAACAATTCGGGTTGTGCCTATTGATGGTGTAGCTCCTGGCACTGGTAATTATCCCTTTCAGCGACAGTTATTTTATGTTTACAAGAATCCTCCGAATCCAGCGGTTAAAAATCCAGCGGTTAAAGCTTTCTTAGGTTATGCGACTTCTCCTGAAGGTAGAGAGGCGATGTTAGCAGGAAATTGAGGTTTCTTTTGGTATGGTTTTGATTTGGAGATTTACGGAAAGTATCTGTAAATCTCTTTTCGATGCAGTATCCTCACGAAAGAGACGACACCATCATTAATGTTAATACCTATTCGGTAATCTCCTACTCTAATGCGATAGTAGTCACCTTCGCCTTTAAGTTTTTTAACATTCCTAACTTCACTTAATTTTTCGGTTTGCTCAACTTCTTCAATAATTTCTTTAATTCTTTGAAATAAATCAGGATCGAGAATTTTGAGCAAATCTTTTTCAAAGCTTTTTCTAAACTCAATATTCATATTTATAGCCGAAGGAAGAAGGAAGAAGGAAGAAGGAAGAAGGAAGAAGGAAGAAGGAAAATGCAATTACCGTAAGGGTTTCAGTAATTAAGAATGTCTTAACCACCTTGGCGGTTGCTATATCTATTTAGAACTTTGAAAATTTCCTCACGGCTTACTGTTTCAGTATTCTCGCCTTCTTTGATGGCATTTTGTATTCCGATATCTTCTATGGCTTCTGCTACAAGGTCAGAAAACACTTCTTTTTGTTCTTGCAGCACTTCAAAAATTGCTGCTTTGAACAGTTCCTTGAGTTTACTTTCATCTATGGTAATTTCCGTCATAGCTTTAATTAGTAATTGATTGAGGTAGATTATAACAAAAATACTAGGCGATTGAAATCGCTACTACACAAACTTTTGTCCGCCGGCGCGGACTAATGCAGTGTAGGATAATATTAGCTGTTGTTTAAAGATGGTGTTGCGTGAGTAAAAGCCGCGAACCGATTGAAAGTTTAATGCTCTACCACTTGTTTAAGTGGTCAGTTGTCAGTCCCATGCTGCACGTTTATTTTCGAGGCCGCATCTATGGTGCGGAAAATGTGCCTCAGCAGGGACCCTTAGTAGTAGTCAGCAATCATGCTAGTGATTTTGATCCCCCGATTCTCTCTTCCTGCATGAAGCGGCCTGTGGCTTTCATGGCGAAGGAGGAGTTATTTGAGATTCCAATTTTGAAAAAAGCAATTTTACTATATGGTGCGTATCCTGTCAAGAGAGGAATGGCCGATCGGAGTGCTATTCGCTCGGCTTTGAGCTATTTGGAGGAAGGATGGGCGACGGGGGTATTTTTGCAAGGAACTCGGACTGTTGATGGTAGGATTACGGAACCGAAGTTAGGAGCGGCGTTAATTGCAGCTAAGGCGAAGGCTCCGCTATTGCCGGTGTGTTTGTGGGGTACAAATGAGATTAGTCGTAAGGGTTCTGTTGTGCCGCGTGCTGTACCGCTGACGGTAAGAATCGGTGAGGTAATTGATGCGCCTGGTTCTAGCGATCGCGAAGAATTGGAAGCTTTGACTCAAAAATGCGCTACCCAAATCAATGCTATGCACGATTTAGGAAGATAATTGTTAACAGTTAACGGTTAACAGTTAACGGTTAACGGTTAACGGTTAACAGTTAACAAATAACAAATAACAAATAATAAATAATGGAAAATTTAAGAGGACAATTGGCAGAAAATTTGGATGAGGCAAATTGGGAATTATTAAAACCTCACGTTGAGCGTGATGTTTTAGTAATTGTTGTACCTGAGTTAGATTTGTTAGAAGTTGGGGAAGCGATTGCTGCTGACAATGTAAATTTTGTGCAGCGCTGGATTAGCGAACAGCAGATGACTAAACCATCAGCAGAACAGATAGCGGAATGGAATCAAAATATAGGTAAAAAATTTAATGCTTTGATTGTATCACCTTATGTGTTAATCCAAGAAAAGAGCCATTAGCCATTAGCAATTACGAACACGGATTTTACGGATTACACGGATTACACGGATGA
>JFJP01006914.1_pt1 | contig 11649 bp, 11 predicted proteins | sample 431651 | NCBI WGS metagenome assembly JFJP01 (sample SAMN02602958, study PRJNA72255) | Microbial mat metagenome, whole genome shotgun sequencing project. | biome: fresh water; feature: sink hole; material: water; isolation source: purple microbial (photo- and chemosynthetic) mats found in... | reverse complement strand
GACCCAGATTGGTGCGCAGCTGGGCTTGGCGGCCAACACCGTCAGCACGTACCGCGCCCGCATCCTGGAAAAAACCGGCACCAAAAACGACGTGGAGTTGGCGCTGTACGCCGAGCGGTACGGGCACAGTTGAAGCCCCGGGTGGATTTGTAGGGCCAGCCCTACACCACATGGCAAACCTGGGCACAAAAAGTCGATTAACTCCGCAGCAGGCACGAAAACCCGAAAAGTTGGCCCACCCCTTGCATTGGGGTTAGCACCAACAACTCACGAGGTGTGCCATGTCTGACTTCTTTGATCCGTACAACGCCGACCGCCCCCTGATGATGAAGTGCAGCTGTGGGCGCGACCACACGCTGGCCGACCACCACGCCGAGGTCAATGCCGACGAGGCAGCCGCCAAACTGCGCGCCCGCAGCGAAACGGCCGACTTCGAGGCCTACAGCAACGAGTTCATTGAAGCGACCCTCGTCAAAGCCCTGTTCCCGCAAGACGAGGTGCGCCGCCGCTTCCTGCGCGCCGTGGGCAAGGGCACGGCCATGGCCGCCATAGCCAGCGTGCTGCCCGTGACCAGTCTGCAAGCCATGGCACAGGACAAAAACGCGCTGGAGAAGAAAGACCTGAAGATTGGCTTCATCCCAATCACCTGCGCCACGCCACTGATCATGGCGCACCCCCTGGGCTTTTATCAAAAGCAGGGCCTGAACGTCGAAGTCACCAAAACCGCCGGTTGGGCGCTGGTGCGCGACAAGATGATCAACAAGGAGTACGACGCATCGCACTTCCTGTCACCTATGCCGCTGGCCATCAGCCTTGGGCTGGGCAGCAACGCCACGCCCATGAACGTGGCCACCATCCAGAACATCAACGGTCAGGCCATCACCATGAGCCTGAAGCACAAAGACAACCGCGACCCCAAGAACTGGAAGGGTTTCAAGTTTGGCATTCCGTTCGAGTTTTCGATGCACAACTTTTTGTTGCGCTACTACCTGGCCGAGCATGGTATCAACCCCGACACTGATGTTCAGTTGCGGGTGATTCCCCCTGCCGAGATGGTGGCCAACCTGCGTGCGGGCAACATCGACGGCTTTCTCGGCCCCGATCCGTTCAACCAGCGCGCCGTGTTTGACGAGGTGGGTTTCATCCACGTGTTGACCAAAGACCTGTGGAACGGTCACCCCTGCTGCGCCTTCGGTACCAGCACCGAGTTCATCCAGAAGAACCCCAACACGTTTGCCGCGCTGTACCGCGCGGTGCTGACCGCCGCCGCCATGGCCCGCAAGCCAGAAAACCGTGAACTGATCGCCAAAGTGATCGCGCCCGCCCAGTACCTGAACCAGCCCGAAGCCGTGCTGACGCAGGTGCTGACCGGCAAATTTGCCGATGGCCTGGGCAAGATTCAGACCGTGCCTGACCGTGCTGATTTTGACCCCATGCCCTGGCAGAGCATGGCAGTTTGGATGCTGACGCAGATGAAGCGCTGGGGCCACCTCAAAGGCGACGTGAACTACAACCAGATCGCCGAGAAGGTGTTCCTCATCACCGATGCACGCAAGCACATGAAGGATCTGGGCATGCCTTTCACCGCTGGCCCCACTTACATGAAGCACAAGATCATGGGCAAAGAGTTTGACCCGGCCAAAGCAGCGGCCTACGCCGACAGCTTCGCGATCAAGAAGGCCTGAGGACGCTGCCATGAAAACCGCCAGCTTGAACCTGCGCGCCGGTCTCGTGTCGCTGCTGATCTTCATTTGTTTTGTGGGTGCCTGGCAACTCGCCACCACAGGGCCGAGCATTGGCGGCGCGTCCACAGGCATGACGGCTGAAGAAATCGAATACGCCAAGATGATGGGCAAAGACCCCGGTGCCGCCAAAAGCACCGGTTTTCCGCCCCCCATCGAGGTGGCCAAGGCCAGTTGGGAGCATTTGTCTGACCCGTTCTACGACAAAGGCCCCAATGACAAAGGCATCGGCATACAGCTGGCTCATTCGTTGGGCCGCGTGGGGCTGGGCTTTTTGCTGGCGGTGATCGTGGCCATACCGGTGGGTTTTCTCATCGGCATGTCCCCACTGATGCGCAAGGCGTTTGACCCTTTCGTTCAGGTCTTGAAGCCCATCAGCCCATTGGCGTGGATGCCGCTGGCGCTGTACACGCTGAAAGACTCGGACGTGAGCGGCATCTTCGTCATCTTCATCTGCTCGGTGTGGCCCATGCTCATCAACACCGCTTTCGGTGTGGCGTCGGTCAAGCGCGAATGGCTCAACGTGGCCAGCACGCTGGAAGTCACGCCGCTGCGCAAGGCCTTCCGGGTGATCCTGCCCGCCGCAGCACCCACCATTTTGACGGGCATGCGCATCAGCATGGGCATTGCCTGGCTGGTGATCGTGGCCGCCGAAATGCTGGTGGGTGGCACAGGCGTGGGCTACTTCGTGTGGAACGAGTGGAACAACCTGTCGCTGACCAACGTGATTTTTGCCGTGTTGCTGATCGGGTTGGTCGGCATGGCGCTCGACCTCCTGTTTGCACAAGCCCAAAAGGCGGTGACTTATGTGGAATGACAGCCATGTGCGGGCCGATGCGGCCCGCCTGACCGCCAACACCCCAGTGAAAGACCCCGTGAAAGAACCCGCCATGTCCGGTTACCTGAAGATCGAAGGCCTCTCCAAGGCCTACAACCCCGCCAAGCCGGTGTTTGCCAATGTGAGTTTTGAGATCGGCAAGGGCGAGTTCGTCTGCATCATTGGCCACTCGGGCTGTGGCAAAACCACCATCCTGAACGTGCTGGCGGGCCTGGACACGGCCACCAGCGGCAACGTGTTCATGGATGGCCGCGAAGTCGCTGGCCCCAGCTTGGAGCGCGGTGTGGTGTTCCAGAGTCATGCGCTCATGCCTTGGCTTACGGTGCGCCAGAACATCGCGTTTGCCGTCAAGTCTCGCTGGCCCGACTGGAGCAAAACGCAGGTCAACGAGCAGGTCGAGAAAAACGTGACCATGGTGGGCCTCGCCCACGCCATCGACAAAAAGCCCAGTGAGCTGTCGGGTGGCATGAAGCAGCGCGTGGGCATTGCCCGTGCGTTCGCCATCGAACCCAAGATGTTGTTGCTCGACGAGCCCTTCGGCGCACTCGATGCGCTCACGCGCGGCACCATCCAGGACGAGTTGATGGGCATCGTGCGCAGCACACAGCAAACCGTGTTCATGATCACCCACGATGTGGACGAGGCCATCCTGTTGTCCGACCGCATCCTGCTCATGACCAACGGGCAAGAGACCGACGCCGGCTACAAGCCCGGCGGCATGGCCGAGGTGGTGGTCAACCCCCTGCCCCGCAGCCGCACGCGTGCCGAGTTACACCACCTGTCCGGTTACTACGACCTGCGCAACCACATCGTGGACTTTCTGGTCAGCCGCGCCAAGGCGCACTGAACGTCACAACCCATTCTTCGCCTGGCTAGGCCATCTGGGGCCTCGGTAGGTGCAGCCTTGCCAATTTTTCTGAGTTCAACCTTTTTTACCTGAGGAGCCCACCATGAACCGTCTGGAAGTCACTGAAAAAATCATCACCGCCAAAGTTGCCCAGGGCATCAAATGGTCCGATGTGGCCACGAAAGTGGGCCAGTCCAAAGAATGGACCACGGCCCTGTGCCTGGGCCAGATGACCGCTTCTGCCGCTGAAGCCAAAGTGCTGGGCGACATTTTTGGCCTGACCGACGAAGAGCAGAAGTGGCTGCAAGTGGTGCCCTACAAAGGCTCGTTGCCCACCGCCGTGCCCACCGATCCGCTGATTTACCGCTGGTACGAAATCGTCAGCGTGTATGGCACCACCATCAAGGAACTGATCCACGAAGAATTTGGCGACGGCATCATGAGTGCGATCGACTTTTCCATGGACATCGTGCGCCAGCCCGACCCCAAAGGCGACCGCGTGAACGTGGTGCTGTCGGGCAAGTTCCTGCCGTACAAGCAGTACTGATCCGCTCGGTCGGTAGAATCGCGCCTTTCACCCGTCACGGGGGAGTAGCCGCCCTGCACCGCGCAGGGGCATGCGTCAACACACTTGGCCCCCATGGCCATGGCGCACACAGCCCGGCCCTTTGGGGCATGAGCCTGGCAAGACCTTTGACCACACGCACCTCGGTTAGGGCCGGGGGTGCCGTGTGGTTTTTTGTTGTCTGCAGGCCCTGGAGTACTCATGGAAGCATTTTTCATCTCCACCGGTGTGGTTGCCCTGGGCGAAATGGGCGACAAGACCCAATTGCTGGCCATGCTGCTGGCCGCCAAATTCCGCAAGCCTGTGCCCATCATCCTGGGCATTTTGGTGGCCACCCTGGCCAACCACGCCTTGGCGGGTGCCGTGGGCGACTGGGTGTCCAAAGCCCTCGGGCCCGACGTGTTGAGGTGGGTCATTGGCATCTCGTTCATTGCCATGGCTGCCTGGATGTTGGTGCCCGACAAAATTGACGAAGAAGATGCGCACACCTGCACCCGCTGGGGCGTGTTCGGCACCACCGTGGTGGCGTTTTTCCTGGCCGAAATGGGCGACAAAACCCAGATTGCCACCGTGGCCCTGGCCGCTCGCTACAGCGACATGGTGGCTGTGGTGGCGGGCACCACGCTGGGCATGATGCTGGCGAATGTGCCCGCCGTGTTCGTGGGCGACAAACTGGCTGCCCGCATCTCAATGGCCTGGGTGCACGGCGTATCGGCCCTGATATTTGCCGTGCTGGGCGTGTTGACCCTGTTCAATGTGGGCAATCTGTTCTGAGCCGCAGCAGACCATGAAAAAAGCCGCGCCACTGTGCAGTGGGGCGGCTTGTGTGCTGCCTGTCGCGCTTCAGCGTGGGCGGCGGGGTGGTGGGGGGCTCGAAGGACCGCCACGGTTTTCAATGAAGCGGAAGTTGATGCGGCCCTTGGTCAGGTCGTAGGGGGACAACTCCAGCGACACACGATCACCCGCCAGAATGCGGATGTGGTTCTTCTTCATCTTGCCGGCGGAGTAGGCAATCAGTTGGTGGCCGTTGTCCAGCGTCACGCGGAAACGCGTGTCGGGCAACACTTCGTCGACCTTGCCGGTCATTTCAATCAGTTCTTCTTTGGCCATGGCCGTGTCCTTGGGGGTTGAGCATCGCTCGCGAGCAACCTCGGATTATCGTTGACAACGTGGTAAAAAATCCACAGGTTTTCGCTGCACTGCACCAAAAAACCACGCCGCACGTGGTATTTGGCTCAGTGCAGGGTCAGCGGACAAGAGGTGGTTTTGACCCGCACCACGGCTGGTTTGGCGGTGTAAGGCACCGGGCAATCGGACTCGGGTGCACCGGCCCGGCGTGCCGCCAGCTTGGCCGCAATGGTGGCGGCCTGACGCCCGATGGGCTCGATGTAGCGGCTGGCCTGGCCTGAAATGGTGATGCAGTCGCCCAGCGCATGGATGCGCGGGTGGCTGGTGGCCAGCGTGGTGCCGTCCACCGCAATGCCGTTGTTCCAGCCCAGGCCGGCGCTTTGGGCCAGTCGGTTGGGTGTGGCCAGGCCGGTGGCGGCCAGCACCTGGTCGGCCTCGATGCGTTGGCCGCAGGTGGTCGTGACCACACGTGCGGGCCCGTTGTCGGCTGCATTGGCCTCAACCCCCGCAATCGACACTCCCCCCATGAACGTGATGGGCAGCTCTTTCCAGGCGGCCAGCACGGGCTCGCCCGCCTCTGCCGCTACCCAGCGTGCCAGCGGTGTGGGCATGGGGTCGAGCAGGGTGATACGGTGCCCGGCCAGCGCCAGGTCGTTGGCCAGTTCGCTGCCAATCAACCCTGCGCCCACGATGGCAATGTGCTGGGGTTTGTCGGCAATGGCTGCGCGGAACTTCAGGTACGCGTCCAGGTGGTTCACGCGCCAGCACAGCTCGGCGGGCAGGCTAGGCGGCAATGCCACCTGTGCGCCGTGGGCCAACACGAGTTCGTCAAACGGCTGGTTGCCGCGCGTGGTGGTCAGGGTGTTGGTGCGGGTGCAAATGCGGGTGGCCTGCGTCTGGGCCAACAGGCGCACACCCAGCCGGGTGGCGGCCTGGGCACCGGTTTCACGCACCAGAGTGTCCAGCGTCAGGTGTTTGGCCAGTGCAACCGACAACAAGGGTTTGTCATACACATCGCCGCTGCAGGCCGTGACGAGGGTGATGGGCAGGTCTGCATCTGTCTCGCGAATGGCCTGGGCCACCTGCCAGCCTGCACGGCCAGCGCCCACGATGACCACGCCCACCTTGCCCTTTTTGGCGGCTGGGCGCGCACCCGTGCTGGCCGCTGCGGTGCGCAGTTTGCTCAGATCAGGCGGTGTGTACGGCGAGAAATCGGTTTTGGTGACGGAACACAGCGGGCATTCCCAGTCGTCGGGGATGTCGGCAAAGCGTGTGCCGGGGGGGAGCCCGCTGTCGGGGTCGCCCTTGGCCTCGTCATAGATCAGGCCGCAGGCGTTGCAGATGTACTGGAGGAAAGGCGCTTCGCCTGCGGACTGGGGGCTCATGCAGGCATGTCCTCGGCGCAGAGCGCGGCCACTTCTTTGCGCAGGTGCTTGATGGCGGGCGTGACGATGGCCACAAACTGTGCTTCGCGCACACGGCGCTGCACGTCCGAACTCATCAGGTAACCACGGGCCCCTTGGTGCATCAGCGCCGAGTTGGCGGCGCGCATGCACAACTCGCCACCGTCGATGCGGACGTTGAGCACGTCGATGAAAAACTCGTTCGAGCTGTCGTAGGGTGTTTTGGCCAGTTCGGCCACGCGGCCCAGCAGGTCGTCCAGTTCGGCCTGGAGCTGGTCGGGCCGGTCGTCCAGAAACTGGTTGACATGGCCCAGCTGGTCTTCCACCGCCCACATGCTGTCGATGGCACCCTGGATGATGCCGGCGGCAATGCCGCATTGCAGCATCACAAAGGCTGCGCGGATGTTGCGGATGTAGGGGCGGGCTGGGTCGGCCACGCCGATGAACAGGTCTTTGCATTGCACGGCATAGGTGCCCGTGCCTTCCATGCCCGAGAACTTGGGGCAGCCTTTGAGCGTGACACCGGGTGCATCGCACTTGAGGATGAACATCACCTCCTTGCCGGCTTCACCCACCACACTGGCAATGGCACCAAAGTAGTGGTTGCCCGCCAGGTTGCTGACCCAGGGCAGCGTGCCGTTGACCAGGTAGCCGCCTTCGGTGGGCGTGGCCTTGAGCAGAAAGCTCTCGATCTGCGCAAAGCTTTTCATGGGGTTCGACAAGCCCGTTCCCCCAATGCCCGCACCGCTCAGGTGGGCGGAGAGTCGCTCGCCTTTCAGTGCCGGGTTGGATGACGCGTCCATGTACAGCGCGCACACCGACTGGCACCACATCATGAACGCTGTGGCCCCGCACACCTTGCCCGCCTCTGCCATGGCCGCGATGGTGGCCATGTAGTTGCCGGGCTGGCCAGGACGATCGATGTGCGCCCCCATGGCCCCCACGGCCGCGAGTTGCTTCAACAGGTCTTCGGGGTACGCGCCTTCGTCAATGGCCTGCGCGCGTTGGGCCAGCGGCCCCTGGGCAATGGCGCGCACGGCGCTCAGCAGGTCTTCGGTGGTGGCGGCTTGAACAACGTCGGCAGGCAGGTCGGTGGGGTTCATGGGGGGCTCCAGGGTCAACGGGTGGGGTTTGGGAACGCCTTGGGTTCGCCTCAGGCCATCGAGATTTCGAATGGGATGGGGTTGCGCATGGTGTTGGCCACGGGCGAATAGAAGTTGGCGTGTTTGACGATCTCGTCCAGCTCTTCGCGGGTGGCGTCGCCCTCGACCAGCACCTTCACGCGGATGGCCTGGAAGCCCATTTGCGGAGGCGTCATTTCCAGCGCACCACCGGCGCCCCAGGCAGCGGGGTTGCCGATGTCGCCTTCCAGGAACACTTCGAGCTTGGTCAGCTTCACGCCCTTCCAGGTGGCCACGGCGGTCACGCCCACGGCAATGCAGCCGCCCAGGCCCGACAGCACAATTTCGCCGGGGGCGGGTGCCGTGTCTTCACCGAACAGGTGCAGCGGCTCATCCACCACCACGGGGGTGTGGTTGCCCACGTACGACAGGCTGCGGTACTGGCCTTCCATCACGGTGTGGACTTTGTTGGTGCCCCGGCGGGCTGGGTTGGCTTTGCCCCCCGCTGCAAAGGTGGCCAGACCGGCGGCGTCGATGGGGCGCAGATAGGCTTTGACGGTGGTGGGTGCAGTGGTTTCGGCGGTGGACATGGCGGGTTCCTGTGAAAAAGGGAAACGGTCGGCTGACGGTGTCGGGGACGGCTGAGGCCCCCTTGCTCACCTGCATTGCAACGGCCGTGCCAACTGTGTGGCTGCGCCAAAAATATCAGTCAAATAGGCACCTATCGCTTGACTGTATTGCGATGACAGCTATGCCTGTTGAAAGTCCATGCAGCCCACTGCCTGCCCACCTTTCGACTTGTGTCAACCAAATGTAGATAAATTGTCTACTGCATTGATCAACGCAAACCAGCCTTTTTCAGGCGATAGGCAAACTGCCTCAGCGTCAGCCCCAGGCTTTGCGCCGCACGCGACTGGTTGCCCCCGTGTTGCGCCAGCACCTGGGACAGTTGGTCGACCGTGTGGGAGTGGGCGGGTTGGTATTCGCGCACCAGCGGCGCTGATGTCCAGTTGGCAGGCGGGCTGTGGGGCGCGGGGGGCGGAGTGGTGGGTGGCGCGGCCACTGCTGTCAGGGATGCAGCGGTGTCTGACTGCCCCAGGTAGTTCGCCAGCTCGTCGGGGCCCACGGCAGCCTGGTCGGCCAGCAGCACCAGCCGCTCGATCACGTTGCCCAGCTCGCGGATGTTGCCGGGCCAGGGGTGGGCGTCCAGCAAGGCCAGGGCCTCGGGTGTGAGGTGCACGTTGCGCTGGTGGGCCTGATTGGCACGGCTCAAAAAGTGCAGGGCCAGCGGGTGGATGTCGTCGCGGCGCTCGCGCAAGGACGGCAGCCGGATGGGTACCACGTTCAGCCGGTAGTACAGGTCTTGCCGGAAGCGCCCGGCGGCCACCTCGGTGGCCAGGTCGCGGTTGGTGGCGGCCACCAGCCGCACGTCAATGCGCACCTCGCGTGTGCCGCCCAGCCGCACCAGCGTGCCTTCTTGCAGCGTGCGCAACAGCTTGGCTTGCAGGGGCAGGGGCAGTTCGCCCATTTCGTCCAGAAAAATGGTGCCGCCGTGGGCCTGCTCGAACCAGCCGGTGCGCGCCTGCGTGGCGCCGGTGAAGGCACCCCGCTCGTGGCCAAACAGTTCCGACTCAAACAGCGTGTCGGGAATGGCCGAGCAGTTCACCTTGATGAACGGCCCTTCTTTGCGACCGCTGGCCAGGTGCACGGCACGCGCAAACAACTCTTTACCGGTGCCCGATTCGCCCAGCAACAGCACCGTCGCCTGCGACTGCGATACCCGCTCCAGCTCACCCAGCGCTTTCAGCAACGGTGGAGACTGGCCCACCAGCCCGTAGCGGGCGGTGTGCGTGTCGAGAGCGCGGGCCAGCTCGGCGTTGCGTACCGCCAGTTGGCGGGTTTGCTCGGCCACCAGTTGTTCCAGCTGAAGCACCTGGCCCGCCAGTGTGGCCAGCACGCGCAGCACGGCCAGGTCGTCGTTCAGGTGGCGCTGGCGGCTGCGGATGCGGTGGCAGCCCAACACGCCGACAGTGGCCCCGTTCAGCTCCACGGGCAGCGCGATATACGCCACCGTGTCCGGGGGCAACTGGTCACGGGTGACAGCGCGGAACAGAAACAAAGGCTCGGCATCCACGTCCTGCACGATGGCGGGCACCCCGGTGGCCAGTACCTTGCCGGTGATGCCTTCGCCCCAGCTGTAAACCCCGCGCTGGCTTTCGGCGTGTGTCAGGCCGTACGCGTGCTGGATGCGGGCGGTGCGCGGGCCACCCGGGGCTTGTGTGGCCCCGGTATCGGCCAGCACCAGGCGGCCCCGGTTCAGGCCCAGCAGTTCGCTCATGAGGTGCAGCATCTCGCGCAGCACCAAGCCGGGCGCAATGCTTTTGCCCAGCAGGCGCATGACCTCGCGCATGAGCAGCAGCTCTTGCGCGTGCCAGTCGGTGGGGGGGGCGCCGGGTGTTGACACAGGTGTCAACGCGACATGTTCAGCTCTTGCTGCAGTGTGCGCACCAAGTGGCTGAAAAGTTTGTTTTTGTCAGCGGACTCTCGCAGCCGCTCGGACAGGCGGTGGCCAATGGCCGTCATCAGACGCGCTGCGGTCGCGGGGTCTTGGCTGGTCAGGTCTTCCAAGTCTTGGCGGGTGAGGATGGCACCGTGCACGTTGGTGGTGGCGGTGCAGGTGGCAGAGCGGGCTTCGCCGTCAAACAGCGACAGCTCACCGATCAGGCTGCCCGGCCCCAGCACCTTCAGGGTGAGGGGGTTGTGGCGGTCGGCCTCGACGACTTCCACCGTCACCTCACCTCGAATGACCAACAGCATGTGGTCTGTGTGTTCGGTGTCACCCTCGCGGAGAATGACGGTGCCCACGGGAATGACGTGGGGCCGCATGTAGCCCACCACCGCCTTGGCCTGCGCGGGGCTCAGGCGCATGAGTGCGGTGGGCGCGCGCAGCATTTCGGCGGCTTGTGCCGCGCTGGAGAGCTCACGCTGGTGCGGCACAGCGTCGGCGGGAAAGCTCGAATCCACTGCCTGGGGCGTGTTGCGAAAGCGGTCGAAAAGGGTTTTCAGCATCGGGGTCTCGGCGCGGCGGGTGGTCGTTGCAGGAGCAAAGGCCACATTGTGGGGCGATTCGATAAAATCCAGCCCCCCAAGGAGCGCTGCAGCGGCGCGCCGCCACTGCCAGCAGTGGCACGGTGCGTTGTCAGGCTTGGGGCCGACCCTTTGGGTCCGCCGCCACAACCGCGCTCACCTGTGTGCCCCGTGCGCCCGTTGCGTGTGCCCGGTGCAACCCCGTTTTTGCCCAGGTGAGCCCCATGTCCACAGTTGTCTCCGAATCCGTCTCCAGTCCTGTTTCGTCTGCCGTGCCCCCCATGCTGCTGTCGGGTCTGGAGCCCTTGCGAATTGGCGAAAGCAGCCTGTTCGTCAACGTGGGCGAGCGCACCAACGTCACCGGCTCAAAGGCCTTTGCCCGCATGATTCTGGAGGGGCGTTACGAAGACGCCCTGGCCGTCGCCCGCCAGCAGGTGGAAAACGGTGCGCAGATCGTGGACGTGAACATGGACGAGGCCATGCTGGACAGCCAGGCCGCCATGGTCCGGTTCCTGAACCTGATGGCCACCGAGCCCGACATTGCCCGCGTGCCGGTGATGATCGACAGCAGCAAGTGGAGCGTGATCGAGGCAGGCCTGCGCTGCGTGCAGGGCAAGTCGGTGGTCAACTCCATCAGCATGAAGGAAGGGCTGGCCGAGTTCAAGCGTCAGGCCACGCTGGTCAAGCGCTACGGGGCCGCCGCCGTGGTGATGGCCTTTGACGAGCAGGGCCAGGCCGACACCTACCAGCGCAAGATCGAGATTTGCGAACGTGCCTACCGCGTGCTGGTGGACGAAGTGGGCTTTCCGCCCGAAGACATCATCTTCGACCCCAACATCTTCGCCATTGCCACCGGCATTGAAGAGCACAACAACTACGCGGTGGACTTCATCGAGGCCACCCGCTGGATCAAGCAGA
>JFJP01002265.1_pt2 | contig 11649 bp, 8 predicted proteins | sample 431651 | NCBI WGS metagenome assembly JFJP01 (sample SAMN02602958, study PRJNA72255) | Microbial mat metagenome, whole genome shotgun sequencing project. | biome: fresh water; feature: sink hole; material: water; isolation source: purple microbial (photo- and chemosynthetic) mats found in... | reverse complement strand
CGCCGGAAATAAAAATTTCCCACTATGGCCGGTGGTTCACTCGACTCTCTTCGCCACGTAGTCGAACACAAGCACCTTGTCGATGAGCCCCTTGAGCCCGGCACCGAACTTCTTGTGCTCGGGATGCGGCAGGTAGGCTTCGAGATCCGCCTTTGATTTGAAGGTGACGAAGAAACAATGGGTGAAGCCATCCGCCTTGCCTTCCGGGCTGACGTTGGGACCCCACTCCATTTCCTGGATCTGTTTGATGCTGCCCTTGAGCGCGATGAAGGTTTTTTCCACCTTCTCTACCTCGGCGGCGGGCGCGTCCGGCTTGAATTTGAAAAGCACGATGTGGCGGTAGGGAGCGTCTGCGGCGGTCATGGTGGCGAGGGAGAAAAGCAAGCTGGCGATGGCGGCGATGGCGGTTTTCATCCGGTCAGCGTAGGTTCACGAAGAGAGGCGGACAAGCTCATGTTTCTGACGAAGATCTCCATCCGCTGATCAACCCAGCTCGTCGAGTCCCGCGGGGTTTCTTGGCTTTCCGGGGTGAGTGGTGGCCGTTCGGAGCCCCCGGCGTTCGCGGTAACCTCGGCGGGGCGACTGGCTCTGGTGATGACGGTGGACACGGCCGAATGTTCGGGATTTCCGCAGGCTGGCTCTGGCCGTTTGGGGGAATGCGTGTGCTATAATTCGGAAAAGTTAAGGATTGTCACACGAATGGGGAAACCTCATTTTCCGGGGGTGGTTCGTTATCGTCCGAATGTCGCCGCATTGGTCGTGAATTCAGTGGGGAATCTGCTGATTTGTGAGCGCTGGACGGTTCCCGGTGCGTGGCAATTTCCGCAGGGCGGCGTGGACGTCGGGGAGACGCTCGAGCAGGCGCTTTTCCGGGAGGTCCGGGAGGAGGTGGGCTTGGAGCCGCGGCACTACGACGTGATCGGGATGCGCCAGGGCTACCGCTATCTCTATCCGAAAGACGCGCGCGACAAGAAGCTGCGCAAGCACGGAAGCCATGGCCAGGAGCAGACTTACTTCCTGTGTCAGCTCAAGCCCGACGCGCCCCAGGTGAACGTGAAACAAAAACAACGCGAGTTCCGCGCCTACCGCTGGATCCTGCCGATCGAGTTCGACCTCGACTGGCTGCCACCTTTCAAACGCGACGTTTACCGTGAGGTGATGCGTGACTTTTTCCAGGTGGAGCTGTGAGGATCAGACCCGCAGCAGGTTCCACGCGGTGACCAGGGCCTTGAGTCCGGCCATTTCGATGGAGGGATCCACACCGGCGCCCCAGAGCAGGCGGCCATCGTCATGCTGGACCTGGACATAGGATGCCGCGCTGGCGTCCGACCCCCCGCGCACGGCGTGGGAGCGGTAGTCGGTGACTTTGAAATCCTTGAGCCCGGCGCCTTCGAGTGCGTGGACGAAGGCGTTGATGGGGCCGTTGCCGATGCCTTCGATGGCTTTTTTTTCGCCATTGAGAAGGATGCTCGCCTGGCACTTGACCTGGCCGCGCTCACCCACGTGGTGGATCAGCTCGTATTCGACGACGTCCAGCGGCGTGGCGATGTTCACGAACTCCGCGAAAAACGCGTCGCGGATTTCATCGGTCGTGAGCTCGCGGCCGAGTTGGTCGGCGAGGTCGTAGATGCGCTTGCCGACCTGCGGGTGCATCGACTTCGGCAGATCGAATCCATGCTCGCGGTCGAGCACGTAGGCGACGCCACCTTTCCCGGACTGGGAATTGATGCGGATGATCGCCTCATACGAGCGGCCGATGTCTTGCGGGTCGATGGTGAGATACGGGACGCCCCATGGAATGTCAGGGTCTTTTTCGAGTTCCTTGGCGCGGCGGTCGAGGCCCTTCTTGATGGCGTCCTGATGGGAGCCGGAGAAGGCGGTGAAAACGAGCTCCCCGGCATACGGTTGGCGTTCCGGGACGGTCAGCCGCGTGACGCGTTCGTACACATTGCGGATCGACTGCAGGTCGGAAAAATCCAATCCCGTCGCCACGCCGTGGCTGTTGAAATTCAGCGCGACGGTGACGATGTCGAGATTTCCGGTGCGCTCGCCGTTGCCGAAGAGCGTGCCTTCGACGCGGTCGGCTCCGGCCATCAGGCCGAGCTCGGTGGCCGCCACGCCGGTGCCGCGGTCGTTGTGGGTGTGCAGCGAGACGAGGACGGAATCGCGGTTTTTCAAATGTCGGCACATCCACTCGATCATGTCGGCGTGCACATTCGGCGTGGTCCACTGGACGGTGTCCGGCAGGTTGATGATCATTTTTCGCTCCGGCGTCGGCTGCCAGACGTCGATGACGCCGTTGCAACACTCCAGGGCGAAATCCAGCTCGGTGTCCGAAAACGACTCGGGCGAATATTGCAAAACCACCTCGGTGCGCGGGACGGTGGGCACCAGTTTTTTCACCAACTCCGCCCCGTCGATGGCGATCTGTTTGATCGACTCGCGCGATGCGTCGCTGAACGTGACGCGGCGCTGGAGCGGCGAGGTGGAGTTGTAAATGTGGACGATGGCGCGCTTTGCCCCGTCGATGGCCTCGAAGGTCCGACGGATCAACGGCTCGCGGGTTTGCACCAGCACCTGGATCGTGACGTCCTCCGGGATGCGGTTTTCGTCGATCAAGCGGCGCAGGAAATTGAACTCCGTGTCGGCGGCGGACGGGAATCCGACTTCGATCTGCTTGAAGCCGACGCGCACGAGCAGGTCGAAAAATTCGAGTTTTTCCTCGATCGACATCGGTTGGGGAAGCGCCTGGTTGCCATCGCGCAGATCGACGGAGCACCACTCGGGGGCGTGTGTCAGCGTCTGGTCCGGCCAGGTGCGGTCGGGCAGGGAAACAGCCGGGAAGGGCCGGTATTTGGAGAGAGAAGTCGGATGCATTTTGGGAGATAGGAAAGGTTCGGAACAAAGAAGGGCGCTGCGCCTCAAGATGGGCGGGCCGGTGAACGAAAGTGAAGGAAAGAAAATGTCAACGGGCGGCCAACCCTGGAAGAAGGGGGCTCAGCAAGATGCCGTTGGAAAGAGGGTTCACGCCGCAGACGCTAGTAAAAACCCGGGGCGGTGGTCAACCGTGAAGATTCGCCGGATCAACAGGGGTTCCTACAATAGGGGGAGGCGACCCACAATAAGTTCTGTTTCAGAAGAAACTCAACCGCAGATGAACAGGATTGACACAGATAAAGATGAAAACGGATCGGATCGGGTCGGGCAGGCAAACGCTAGCCGACTGAGCAATCACCCTCTTCATCTGCGTTCATCCTGTTCATCTGTGGTTGGCTTTTTCTCCCTAATGTCGGGACTCTGCCGGATCAACGCGTGATTCCACGCTGCGAGGATTCGATGAATTCGATCAAGTGCCGGACGGCCGGTAGGTCACCGGTGTGGGTCGCCTTGAGCGAGCTGAGCGCGATGGCGAGGTTGGCGTCCTTTTTCAAAAACAGCTTCTTGTAGGCCGTCTTGAGCGAGAGGATGTCCTCCTCGTCGAATCCCCGACGTTGCAGGCCGATGGCGTTGAGCCCGCGGGTTTTCGAGGGATTCCCCTCCACGATCATGAACGGCGGCACGTCCTGGACGACCCGCGACAGGCCGCCGACCAGCGCGTGTTTGCCGACCCGGCAGAACTGGTGGATCGCGGCGGCCCCGGAAATGATCGCGTAATCGCCCACCTCGATGTGACCGGCCAGCGCCACGGAGTTCGAAAGGATGACATGGCTGCCGATCTGGCAGTCGTGGGCCACGTGCGAGTAACAGAGAAACAGGTTGTGCGAACCGATGCGGGTGACCGAGTCCGCATGGGTGCTGCGGTGGACCGTGGTGTTTTCCCGGAAAACATTGTGGTCGCCGACTTCCAGATAGGTGGGGTCGCCGACGTATTTGAGATCCTGGGTTTTGCCGCCGACGGCGGAAAAGGCGAAAAACTCATTGGCCCGGCCGAATTTCGAATGTCCTTCCAGAACGACATGCGAGTGCAGCACACAATCGTCGCCGAGTTCGACATTCGCGCCAACGACGCAATACGGGCCGACACGGACATTGCGGCCCAAGGTCGCGAGCGGCGAGACAATAGCAGTGGGATGAATCACCCCGGAAATGTCTGCGAATCCCCGCCTGTCTGACCAGTTTTTTCTGTGCCCGGCGGCTTCCCCGCCAGCCATCCCCATCTCCCGCCGCCGCCAGCGCCGCCAGCGAGACCGCCAAGCTCTACACCGACACCCAGCAAGGCGAGCTCGCCACCCTCTAACCCTAGAATCCGAAATAGAAACCACGAAAGGCACCAAAGATCACTAAAAATAAAAGAGTTGGAGCAATTGCTTGCCTAACCCCAAAGGTGAGCCTGCTCATGCCCGCAATTCATTGGGTTTCGTGCCTTTTCGTGATTTTAGTGGTTTCCATCTTCCATTCTCGGCTAACCCGAGTTCCAGATCCTCGCCGTCTCCCTCATCGACACCATCGAATACAACCTCGGCGAGCGCCCCGATCTCGACGCCCCCGGCCGCCGCCGCATCGCCCGCGCCTGGGGCGTCGTTTAAATCAACGACGACGGCACCGTGAACGAGGAAAGCACCCCTGAAACGATCCCCGCCGCCTGATTCCTCCGATCAAGGACGTAATCATCAGCTGGCTTCGGGAGATTTCCGGCTTGGCTCCTCCCGCTCTCCGCCGTATTCATCTGACATGAAAGCAAAAATAACCTTCTGGCGCGAGTCCGATGGCAAATATCTCGGTTATTTGAACGGCTACCCGGATCACTGGACCCAGGGCGAGGACTTGGACGACCTCAAAAAGCACCTCCGCGATCTCTTCGAAATCTTCGGCACTGAGACCATCCCGGGAATCCGGAAAGAGGAGGAACTCGAAATCGCGTGAAAAGGCTCGATCTCGTGGCGGAACTGGAAAAAGCAGGCTGCCGCTTGTTGCGCCACGGTTCCAGCCACGACATCTACCATAATCCGCAAACCGGAAGATCCCAGCCGGTCCCCCGCCACCGGGAATTCAACGAGATTCTCGCGAAGAAAATCCTCAGGGATTTGACGGTGAACCCTGAATGACAAGCCGACCCGGAGCCTTCCCGCATCACCAACATGACCCCCATCGCCATACGAGCCCGGTTCGATTTTCACATGACTAAAGGCACGTCCCTCTGTCATGGCACGATAGAAATGTTGAAATGCGAAACCCGACCGCATTTGCAGACGGCCGTTTTTCAGGGCTAATTTCTTCACTGCTCACTCGGCACTTTGACCCCCTCCCGCCACTTTCTTCACCCTCCGGGCCAGCGACCAACTCTTTAACCGGTCCTAACCTAAAAAGCAAACTCCTAGCATTAAATGATCCCTAAAACAGGACGAAACTCCTCCGCCGGATTCAGCCCTTCTTCGGAATCTGAATTTATCTACATTCTAGCGAGCCCCGCGTTGCCAGAATTGGTTAAGATTGGCAAGACGACTGGGGATCCAAGGCAACGCACACAACAGCTTTCATCATCTACTTCTTTGCCGCACCCATTCATTCTTTTACACGCTGAGGAGGTGGAGGACTGTGATTTGGCAGAACGAAAGGTTCATGAACTTCTTAAGGAATATCGCGAAAATAATCGTCGAGAGTTTTTTCGGATCGGTGTGGCAGAGGCCATTGAAATGGTAAAAGTTGTTGCGTCGATGTATCGAAGAATCACCACGCAAGTTACGGCTAATACGGCAACGCCTAGTCCTTGGAAATTTGCGCCCCCGCCGCCTGACGCCCGCGCTGATTTAGAGTCGCCAAAACCAGCGCCCCCGCTGCCTGCGGTCGGGGAACTGGAAACTCCCATAAAGGATATATCCCAATTGCGTCCGAGGTTATATCCTTACCCGTGAAGAGACCAATGAATGTGGTCGTCGTAGTTCACGGGTTAACATCAAGCAGGCACGAAGCGCAGTTCCACTTTTCGATCGCGAACGGCAGCGGCCTTTCCGAGCCTGGCCAAGGTGAGCGATGGTTAGAGGACCGGCTGGCTTTCATGCGTGAGACCCGCTTCGGGCTCAGTCCCGAATAACATGTATGGGGTCAGGGCTATCGAGTTCACATACTCCGGGGTCCCGCACCGTAACATGATGCTCCGGGGTCCGAAATAACAGAGATCACCATCCGCCGCCGAGCGCCTTGTAGAGTTCCACGGAATTCACGGCGCGGGCGAGGCGGAGCTGGATGAGACGCTGGCGGGCGTCGAAGAGATCGAGGGTGGCGTTGAGCACTTCGAAGTAGCTGTCCACGCCCTTGTCGTAGCGGGCGGTGGCGAGGTTGGTGCGTTTCTGTTGGGCGGCGACGAGCGCCTCGGTGGCGGTGATCCGCTCGGCGAGGCCGCTGCGGGCGGCGAGGCTGTCGGCGACTTCGCGGAAGCCGGTCTGGATGGATTTTTCGTAGTTGGCGATGCCGAGCTTCTTGCCGATTTCCGCGGATTCGAGGTTCGCCTTGTTGCGGCCGCCGTCGAAGATCGGGATGTTCACATCCGGAGCGAACAACCAGCTGGCGGTGCCACTGGCGAATAGCTGCGTGAGGCTGCGGCTGGCGGTGCCGCCGGTGGCGGTGAGCGTCACGCTGGGGAAAAACGCGGCGCGGGCGGCCCCGATGTTGGCGTTGGCGGACCGGAGCTGGTATTCGGCCTCGCGGATGTCGGGACGTCGGCATAACAGGTCCGAGGAAACCCCGGCTTTCACCTCGGCCACGACGACCTCGTCGAGCGAGCGTCCGTCAGGCAGGTTGGATGGCAGCGACCCGCCGGCGAGGAAGACCAGCGAATTGTTGACCTCCTGTTTGCGCTGTTGGAAGGTGGCGAGGTCCGCCTTGGCGGTTTGCCGCTGGATTTCCATGGAGCTGAGATCGAGCTCCGAGACGGTGCCGGTGTCGAAGCGCTTCTTCATGATGTCATAGGCCTGGCTCATGCCGTCGTAGGTTTGCTGCGCAAGGTCCACTTGCTCCTGCAGCGCGCGCTCGGCGAGGTATTGGTTGGCGATCTGGGCGACGAGCGCGATCTGTGCGCCAACGCGGGCGGCGTCGGTGGCGAAGTAGGTTTCAAGCGCCGCGCTGTTCAGGCTGCGGACGCGGCCGAAAAGATCGAGCTCGTAGGAAACGAGGCCGACGGAGACGTTGTAGGAGCCGGTGGTGATCGACGATCCGTTGGAACCGGGAGCTCCGACTCCGCGCCTGCGCTCGCCGGACGCGAAGGCATTGACCGGCGGAAAAAGCTCGCTGCGGGAGATGGCATACTGGGCGCGCGCCTGCTCGACATTGAGCGTGGCGATCCGCAGGTCGCGGTTGTTGGCGAGCGAGGTTTCCACGAGTTTCCTCAACCGGGGATCGGCGAAGAATTTCTGCCAGGCGATGTCGGCGGAGACGGTTCCGCCGGTTTTTCCGGGGAACTTCGCGGAGACTTGCGAATCGACCTTGCCGAGTGGCGGCGTGAGCGAGCAGGCACCGGATAGAAATAGAATCGCGGCGACGAGGATGAAGGCGGATGACTTACGCATGGTGGATTTCTCCTTTCTTGCCGGTGAAACGGGCGACGATTTTGCTCACAACCACGAAGAACACCGGCACGAGGAAGATGGCGAGGAAGGTCCCGGTGATCATGCCGCCGGCGACACCGGTGCCGATCGCGTTCTGGCTGGCGGAGCCCGCGCCGGTGCTGATGACCAGCGGCAGCACACCAAGCACGAAGGCCATCGAGGTCATGAGGATGGGCCGCAGCCGGAGTTTCACCGCCTGCAGGATGGATTCCATCAGGCCTTTTCCTTCCTTCTGCAAGTCGAGCGCGAACTCGATGATGAGGATGGCGTTCTTGGTCGAGAGGCCGACGGTGGTTAGAAGGCCGACTTTGAAATAGACGTCGTTCGGCAGCTCCCGGAAGGACACTGCGGCGAGCGCGCCGAGAATCCCCAGCGGAACGACCAGGATGACGGCGACCGGGATGGACCAGCTTTCATAAAGCGCCGCGAGGCAGAGGAAAACGATGAGCAGCGAGATGCCGTAGAGCATCGGTGCCTGGTTGCCGGAAATCCGTTCCTCCAGGGACTGGCCGCTCCACGAGAAACCGATGCCGCGCGGGAGTTGCGCCGCCATTTTTTCCATTTCCAGCATCGCGTCACCGGAGCTGAGTCCGGGGGCGGCGGCACCCACGATGTTGACCGCCGGGATGCCGTTGTAGCGCTGGAGCTGCGGCGAGCCGAAGGTCCACTTGATGTTGGTGAAGGATGATAGAGGCACCATGCTGCCGGTCTTGTTGCGGACATAGACCTTGCCGAGATCCTCCGGGGTCATGCGGAATTTCGCGTCAAGCTGGACGATCACGCGCTGGACGCGCGGGCCGTTGACGAAGTTGTTCACGTAGCTCGACCCGAAGGCGGTCTGCATCGTCGAATTGATATCCGCCAGGGAAACGCCGAGCGCGCTGGCCTTGTCCTGGTCGAGCTCGATCTTCATCTGGGCGGCATCCGAGAGGCCCTGCGGGCGGACTTGCATCAGGGTGGGGTTTTTCGCCGCCATGCCTAGCAGTTGACCGCTGGCCGCCGTGAGTGCCTCATGGCCGACACCACCCACGTCCTGGAGCCAGAAGTCGAACCCGGAGGACGTGCCGAGCTCGGGAATCGCCGGCGGGTTCACCGAGAAGACCATGGCGTCCTTGATCCCGCCGAGGCCGATCAAGGCGCGCTGGATCACGGCCTGGACCTTGCTGTCTTTGCCCGAGCGTTCTTCCCACGGCTTGAGCCGGACGAACGCGAGGGCGGAATTCTGGGCGCGCCCGGCGAAGCTGAATCCTGCGACGGTGAAGTAGTGCTCCACTTCCGGTTGCTTCGCGAAATACTCCTCCACTTTCAACAGCGCCTCGCCAGTGCGCTGGTCGGTCGCACCGACAGGAAGGGAAATGAGCGTGAGAAAATAGCCCTGGTCTTCTTCCGGCAGGAACGCGGAGGGCATTCTTTTATAAAGCCAGCCGACCAGGAACAGGATGGCGAGCAGGCTCACGATGCCGATAGAGGTCCGTTTCACCAGCACGCCGACCCAGCTTTGATAGCGATTTGTGAAGGCGTCGAAGGAACGGTTGAACCAGCCGAAAAACCCGCCCTTGGCGTGGTGATGGCCGGCATCCACTTGTTTCAACAGCGACCCGCAGAGCGCCGGCGTCAGGGAAAGCGCGAGGAACACCGAGAACAGCATGCAGGACACCATCGACATGGTGAACTGCCGGTAAATCGTGCCCACCGAACCGCCGAAGAACGCCATCGGGATGAACACCGCGGTTAGAACGACCGTGATGCCGATGAGGGCGCTGGTGATCTGGCCCATCGCCTTGCGCGTTGCTTCCTTCGCCGGGAGCCCTTCCTCGCTCATGATGCGCTCGACGTTTTCCACGACCACGATCGCGTCGTCCACCAGGATGCCGATGGCGAGCACCATGCCGAACATGGTGAGCACGTTGATGGAGAATCCGAAGGCGGCGAGGATGCCGCAGGTGCCTAGCAGGGCAACCGGCACCACCAGTGTCGGGATCAGCGTGGCGCGGAAGTTCTGCAGGAAAAGATACATCACGAGGAACACCAGGATGATCGCCTCGACGAGCGTCTTGAGCACCTCGTTGACGGAAATTTTCACGAACAGCGAGGTGTCCAGCGGGAAGTCCACCTTCACGCCGGGCGGGAAAAACTCCTTGAGTCGCTCCACCTCGGCGCGCACGGCGGCGGCGGTGTCGAGCGCGTTGGCTGTGGGCGAAAGCTTGATGGCGGCGGCGCTGGCGGGCTTGCCGTCGATGCGCGCCTTGATCGAGTAGTCCTGCCCGCCGAGCTCGACGCGGGCGACGTCCCGCAGATAGACCCGCGAGCCGTCGGGGTTCACGCGGAGCACGATGTTTTCGAACTCCCTCACCTCGCGCAGGGTGGCGCGGCCTTGCAGGATGACGTTGAGCTGCTGGCCTTCCACGGCGGGAAGCTGGCCGAGCTGGCCGACCGGCACCTGCGTGTTCTGCACCTGCACGGCGGCGGAAATATCCGCCGGAGTTAGATTATAGCTGACCAGTTTGCCAGGATCCAGCCAGACGCGCATGGCGTTCTGGGTGCCGAACTGGATGACCTCGCCGACGCCGGTGACGCGGCGCAGCGGATCGAGCACGCTGGAAGCGAGATAGTTTCCAAGGCCGATGGCGTCCATGCTGCCGTCCTCCGAAGAGAGCGAGATGAACATCATGAAATTCCGGGTCGCCTTGGCCACGACCACGCCCTGCTGTTGGACGGTCTGCGGCAGGCTGGGTGTGGCGAGCTGCACCTTGTTCTGCACTTGCACCTGCGCGACGTCCGCGTCGGTGCCGGGCTTGAAATAAAGCGTGATGATCGCGGTGCCGTTCGCATCGCTGGCGGACGACATGTAGAGCAGGTTGTCGATGCCGTTGAGCTGCTGTTCGATGACGGAGGTGACCGTGTCGCTGAGCGTTTCCGCGGAAGCGCCGGCGTAGTTCGCGGTGATCGAGATCGATGGCGGCGCGACGCTCGGGTATTGGGCGACGGGCAGCCCGGTGATGGCGATGCCGCCGAGCACGCAGATGAGGATGGAGATCACCCAGGCGAAGACCGGGCGGTCGATGAAAAAAGGAGCCATGAAATCGTAAAATTAGTTTTTGTTAGCGGTGACGAACGGCTCCGGGACGACCGGTGCGCCGGGCCTCGCCTTGAGCAGACCTTCGATGATGACGCGCTCGCCGGCCTTCAGTCCGGAGCTAACAACCCATTTGTCACCGGACATCTCGCTCGTATGGACCAGGCGGACCTGGGCGTGATTGGCGTCGTCCACGACCATGACGGTGCCCATGCCACCGGCGGCGCGGGTGAGCGCGCGCTGCGGGATGGTGACGACATTTTCCAGGACCGCTTGGACGACGCGCGCCCGGGCGAACATGCCGGGCAGCAGGTCGCGCTTGGGATTGGGAAACTCCGCCCGCAGCGTGATCATGCCGGTCGTCTGGTCCACGGAGGCTTCCGAAAAAAGGATGCGGCCCGGGAATTCATACTCACTGCCATTTTCCAACAGGAGAGTGACCTTGCTCTGGTCCGCACCGGATTTTTTCAACGAGAGCATGTCCGAACTGGACTGGGTGAAGTCGAAATAGATCGGATCGAGCTGTTGGATGACGGCGAGCAGGGTGGCGTCTCCCTGGCCGACGAGCGCGCCCTCGGTGACCTGCGCCTTGCCGATGCGACCCGAAATCGGCGCGGTGACGGTGGCGTAGCCGAGATTGAGCCCGGCGGTGGCCAGCGCGGCCTTGGCGGCGAGGATCCCGGCGTTGGCGATGGTGACGGCGGACTCGGAATTGTCGGCGTCCTGCTTGCTAACAGCATTCACCGCCACCAGCTCGCGGAAGCGGTTGACCTGGTTTTCCGCCTGTTTGCCATTCGCCTCGGCGCGGGCAAGGTTGGCGGCGGCACTGTCGCGGGCAGCTTCCAGCGGCGCGGGATCGATTTGGAAAAGCACGTCGCCCGCCTTCACGTCGGCACCTTCCTCGAAGGTTTTTTTCAGGAGGATTCCGGAGACCCGCGCCCGGATTTCCGCGACGCGCAGGGCGTCGATGCGCCCCGGCAGATCGCGGGTGATGGTGACCGTTTCAGTGGCGGCAGGGAGGAACGTGACCGC
>JFJP01024692.1_pt1 | contig 11650 bp, 1 predicted proteins | sample 431651 | NCBI WGS metagenome assembly JFJP01 (sample SAMN02602958, study PRJNA72255) | Microbial mat metagenome, whole genome shotgun sequencing project. | biome: fresh water; feature: sink hole; material: water; isolation source: purple microbial (photo- and chemosynthetic) mats found in... | reverse complement strand
CCCAAACCCCAAACCCCAAACCCCAAACCCCAAACCCCAAACCCCAAACCCCGCTTCGAGCATCGAATCTAAAAAGTTTATAGTCGGGAGGATAGGGAGATTCATGATGAATTAGTTATCGGCTATCTCCTCATGACGACGAGGTACCTGATCTTGACCTGTTCTTCGTTGTAGACGACGTACTCGTTGTTGTTGAGCGAGAGGTTGCCCGTGGTGTCGATGCGCTGGATGATCTTGCCGAGCGGGAGGATCATGCCGTTGGGGATCACCACGTCTTTGTTGGGGTCTGGCGAGTTCATGCCCACGCCCATCACGCTCAGGCAGCCGTCCGGCAGCGGCGGGCTGACGGCCGTGGCCTTCATCAGCTCCCAAGACTTGCCCAGCGCGACTTCGCAGAGCAGCACCAGCCGCAGCGAGCCGTCGGTGTAGTTGAAGCCCTTCGCGAAGGAGTCGGTGAAGTAGATGCCTTTGCCGAACATCTGGCCGGTGGCCGGGGCTTCGGGGGGAGCGATCTTGAGGCCTTTGTTGAGGATGCCCAGGAAGTTCATGGTTTTGGAGCCGTGCCAGAGCAGCTTTCTGTTGGGTGTGTTGAGGAACTTTTGGAAGCGCTCGGTTTCTCCTTTCCTTTCGAGGGCGAAGATGGTGGTGAGGTCTGGGTGGCCGTAGTCCATGGTCTTGGACATGTAGTCGAGGATGGCGGAGCGCTCGACGGACTGCTCGTCGAGCTCCATGAGCTTGATGTTGAGGCTGTTGTGGCAGTACTCGATGGGGTGCACGTTCGCGATGCAGTGGCGAGCTCCGAGCAGGATCTTGACGGCGACCTCTACTTCGAGCAGCTCTCTCACAGTCATGATGGCCTGGTCGATGTCGCTCTTGCGCTCCAAAGGCGGTATCGCAGACTTCCTGAACCTCGTGCTCGGGACCAGCTCGTAGTACTCTGAAGTGAGCTCGCTGATCTCGTCGAGCAGGTCGAAGATTTTTTCGGGGTCTGAGTCTGCGAGGTCGACGCTTCTCTCCTGCTCGAGCTCTGCGGCGAGTCGCTTGATCTCGTGCAAGACGGTCAGGGCCTGCATGAGGTCTGTTTTGTTCAGCTTGCTGAGCGGCAGCTTGCTCACGTCGATGTTGAACTGAGACATCCTGCTGTAGAGCGTCTTCGAGCTGACGACTTCCTTGAGGAAAGTCTTGACCACGTTGCTGAGTGTGGTTCTTGGCAGGTCTTTCTCGTGGTACTGGTCGTAGAAGTCCATCAAGTGCTCTTTCTCGGTCTCGTTTCTGAACTTGACCAGCTTGTACTTCTTCTTGATTCTTTGGAAGTTCTCGATGTTCGCCCAGTCGTTGCCGGACTTGCTCTTGAAGATGTTCGAGAACTCCGCAAGTGCTTCGTCTTTGTTCGCGAAGAAAGTCAGCTGGTGCTGTCCCGAGTCTCCGATTCTGCCGTACCTGGTGTAGACGATGAATACGTCTCTGTTCGTCTCGTGCAGCAGCTGCATCCTGTAGAAGACAGAGCCGGAGTACTGGCCTTTTTGGATGTCGACTTTGGTCATGAAGATGTCGTAGGGGTTGTTGCGGTCGTCAAGACAGACCTTCGAGGTGTTCTTGACGTTGCTGGGCACATGCGAGTCCAGCACCACTCTCGACGGCTCGTTTTTGAGCTGCTGCTTGAATTCTTCATCTTTGAGTTTGATGAACGCGTCGGAGTCTGCCTCGAAGTCCGGGGTGATCGGCGGGAAGGTGGCGAAGGAGATGAGCGAAGTCGGGGCTCTCCTGACTCCGAAGGGCACCTCGAATTCTATGGCACCGAGCTCGATGAGCGCGTTGAGCAGGACGCCTGAGTCTTGGAGCGAGGCGTAGTAGATCGGAGGGAAGCCGCTCTTGTCTTTTTTGTTGATGTCGTAGTATTTGGCGAGGAGATTCAACAGCTTGATGTTTTCGTATGAACCGTTTCTGTGCGAGTTGACGATGAGGTGGATTGGCGTCCTCTCGATGCTGTCTACCACGTCGCTGTCGAAGGGGACGCACTTGTTCGCTCTAACCAGCTCGTGGATTTCTTTTATCAGATCGTAGTCGTTTTCCAGAATCGCCAGCATGATCAGGTTCTGGCCTTTCATCGGGTCCTTCAGGTTGAAGTCTGCGCCGTGTCTGATGGCTCGGAGGATGTGGCTCGGCTTCACGTTCAGCGAGTACAAGAAGTTCAGTGGCAGGAACCTCTCTACCTTCTCTTCCTTCAGCACGACTGTCCTGATCTCGTATGGGAGGTTCAGGTGCAGTTTCATCTGTTGTTGAGTTCGAGGGTCTTCTCTCGGCAGGTGGATGAGTCTTTGTCCGATCGAGTTGAGTTCGAAGGTCGCCAATTTGAGGATCATCTTGGCCGACTCGACGTTGTTTTGTAGTGCGAGCGAGAAGGCGGTTTCTCCGTTAAACGGGTTGACGTAGTTGAGTGCGGGGTAGTTCTCGAGGAGTATCTGGAGGTTCCTCGTGCTGATCCTGTGGGCGACTGCGAAGTAGAGCGGGGAGACGAGATACTCTTCCTCTTTGTCCAGACCGATCATGCGTTTCATGGGGATGGCGAAGTTGAGGTCGAACCTGGACAGCTGTTCTGCGTGGGCGAACTTGATGGCGTACTTGTCTTCAGGGACGAAGTTTCTGAGGAAGGAGTGGAAGTGTTCGCTGTTGATCCAGTACTTGAGCAGGTAGTAGACAGGCGGCTTCTGTTCTTCTGCTCTGAAGTTTCTGTTGGCGCCGTTGACGATGAGGCTTTCGACGACGTGCGGGTGGTTGTACTTTATGCTGTAGTTGAGCGGCGTGGTGCAGGAAGGGTTGGTGTCGAAGAGACAGGCTTTCTTGGGAACCTTGATGTCGAGCTTCAGCGGGTAGCCTGCAGCGCTTTGGCCTGCAAGCAGGTCGGGGATGTACTGGAAGAGCATCTCACTGACGGCGAACGACAATGCGCTGATGCCGTTTTCGTCTTCGAGGTTGATGTTGTTTCCACGAGCCACCAGCCGCCTGATCAGCTCGGATCTGCAGCTCCTGTGCAACAGGTAGCACAAGCCGCTGACTTCACGGTCTTTGTAGGTGCCTGTGGAGATCTTCACTTTGAACCTGCTGGTGAACTGCTGCAGACAGATCTTCGGGTCGAGCAGGAAGTCGAGAGCGTGGGAGAAGTCCGCAGGCCGATGCTCAAGGATGAACTGGAGAGTCACCAGATTCAGGTCGTTCGCTTGATCAAGTAGCACGTTCTTTTTGAGCAGGTGCTGCGTTTTTTCGAGACTGTGCGTTTCTCTCGCGAGCAGGTAGTCGATCGGAGCGATTCGCTTGTAGATGGGGTTGGAGGTTTTCTGGTCTGTTGCCCAGAAGAAAGAAGCCTGCGCGTTGAGGTCGAGTCCGAGTTTGACGAGACTGTCGATCACTTTGATTCTCCTGGCGTCGGAGTAGGTGCCGGTCGACACCAGGTATCCGAGTGCGGTTCTCCCGAAGACGTCGGAGAGGTTCGGATCGACTTTTCTGCTGATGAGCTGGTCGACGATGTCGTTGGCAGCGCTGTGTTTGAGAGCGACGTGGAGGAGACTCTGTCCTTTGTTGTCCGAGGCGTTGCAGTCGACGCAGAGCTGGAGCAGGGCGAGACAGGCCTTGGGCAGGAGGTCTCCTCGCTTGAGCAGGTAGTGGAGCGGCAGCTTGCCCTGCTTGTCTCGCTTGGAGAAGTTGACGTGTTCGACGACTTTCTTGATGTACTCGGCCAGCTGCTCGTCAGAGACCGAGGCGAAGGTCGCCAGGTGGTGCAGGAGGTTCTTGCCTTCGGCGTCTACTTCGTCTCTGCAGCGGGTGCAGTCGAAGAGGATCTTGAGCGCCTCGAAGTTCTTGCGCTGGGCCGCCAGCATCATCGGCGTGCGGTTCTCCGAGTCGGTGACGTCGGGGTCGATCTTGAGCTCGAGCAGGAAGCTGATCATCTCGACGGATCCGCAGACCGCCGCGCAGTGCAGCGAGGTGTGGCCTTTGTTGTTCTTGGAGTCGAGCGAGATGCCTTTCTTGACCAGGACTCGGAAGATCTTCTCGAGCAGGTCTTTCTTCACTTCGGACGCGGAGTAGCAGGTCAGGTGCGCGATGTTGTCGCCGTCCTGGCCGACGAAGAGGTAGGGCTCGTTCTCTTCTTTTTTGGTCAGCAGTGTGAAGGTGTAGTTGAACTTGCGCTCTTCGATCGTGGCGTAGACGGCTTTGCCGATGTCGTATCCACGGGAGAGGATCATGTAGGCCAGGCCTTGCCAGTTGTTGCGGATGGCCCACTTGAAGGCGTGCATGCGGGTGAGCGTGTTGAAGCCCGGGTCTTTCTTCTCTTCTTCTTCGTCGAAGTGTGCCAGCTGCTCGAGGATGAACTGCTGGATCTCGGAGGGGTTGGTGTGGCCGGTCCGCGTGACCTGCTCTCTCACTCTTTCGAGGACGCGCTGGTAGATCTTGAGTCGCTTGTTCTTGCTGTAGATGAAGACTTCGGTGTTCCAGTCTGCGCCTTTGTTGAGCAGCGTGATGGCCAGGTGTTCGTGGCTGGAGATCATGGCGACGGCGAAGGAGTTGTTGCCTTCGAGGTTCTTGAGGTTGAGGTCTGCTTCTCTGTCTGTGAGGTAGAGCGCGGAGACGAGCGATCCTCGCTGCGCAGCGTAGAGGATCGGCGTGTTGCCGAAGATGTCTGCTTCGTCTACCTTGAGGTTTTTCTTGGAGAGCAGGCTGTTGACGCTTTCGATGGGGTCGACGAGGAAGGTGTAGGTGTAGTCGTTCACTTTGACGAAGGGGTAGTGCAGCGGCGTCCTGCCCAGCAGGTCTTTGAGGTTGATCTCGACGCCGTTGCGGATGAGGATGTCTTCGATTTCGAAGCTCGAGTTCGCGGTGTGGTCTGCGAAGTTGATTGCCCAGTGCAGACTGTTCCTGTGGAAGCGGTCTTGGAAGTTCACGTCTGCGCCTAGCTTGAGCAGGAACTCGATGCCTTCGATGTTCTTCTGCTCGATGAACAGCACCAGAGGCGACTTCTCTTCTTTGTTGATCACTTCGAGGCTCGCTCCTGCGTCGAACAGCTTCTTGATGAGCGGCAAGTTGTCTTCCCTCACGACGTCGAAGATCGGGGTTTCCAGCTGCTCGTCGACCAGGTTCAGGTCCACTTTCGCTTTGAACATCAGCTCGAAGATCTCCAGCTCATTTTGGTAGTGGCCTGTCAGCAGATGCGTGACTGTGTAGCCTCCGACGTCTTGGTGGTTGGGGTTGACCTTCGCTTCGAAGATCAGGAAGTTGAGCAGATCGATGGACGGCTGCTTGTTCAGCGCGAAGAAGAGCGCGTTCCTCATCTGCCTGTGCTTATGCTTGAACTCGATGTTTTGTGTTCGCTCTAGCAGGAGAGCTTCTTGATTGTCGTAGACTGCGTTCATGTTGCAGCCTGCTCGCGCCATGAGCCTGAGGACTTCGATGAACAGGTGAGGGTTTCTTTTGAGGAAGTCTAGCTCGTTGTCTTTGTTGTCTTGGTACTGTTGGATGAATCTGAGGAAGGGAGTGAAGCCGTTGAGTCTGTGCTCGAGGATGAGTTCGTCGATCTTCACTTTATCGATGAAGACTCTGAAGAACTCGAGGTCTTCTTCTGAGCTGATGAACTTGAGTCCGTAGTGCAGTCGCTCTTTCTCTTCGGGGTCGAAGAGCTCGTCGGAGTTGTAGTTCGGCATCTGCAGCAGAGCGCGGAGGAAGTTCGAGTTCCTGCTAGCGAAGCCTTCGTCGAAGAGACTGAGCTCGAAGATCTTGTGGTCTCGCTCGAAGGTGAACTTTACGTTGGGGTTCGAGGCTTTCGAGAGCACGAACTGGAAGAAGGCGAAGTCGACTCGCTTGAAGGGTCTCCAGGCGGCTGCTTCGAAGTTGGGGTTCACTGCGATGGCGAAGAGCGGGTTCTTCACTTTCGGCAGACTCACGATCGAAGGGTCGCCGAAGACCGCGAAGAACTTCTCGAAGACTTTGATCAGCATGTCGTGGGCGACTCTCGTCCAGCCTTTCTTCCTGTAGATGTCGAAGAGGTACTCGAGGAGGAACTTGTTCAGCGGATCGGTCTTCAGCAGCTCGAACTTGGAGATGATCAGGTCTGAGACTTCGATGATGAAGGGTTCGCGCAGTGAGTTGACTGCTTCGATGAGGGATACGAACTGCGCGTCGTTGTTCTTTTCGGGCAGCTCGTGGTTCGCGACGACTCGAGGGTGGTCTTCCACGCAGAGCTGGGCCTTCAAGATGGCCGGCCAGAGGAACGCTTTGGTCCAAGAGCCCACGAAGTTCGCGTTCCGCCTGAGGTCGAACAGCTCGACACAGAGATGCAGCAGCTTCGAGAGGAAGCCGTTCCGCACCAGCTCGCAGGCCTGCAGCGCTTCGAGGTCTGCTTCAAAGTTCTTCAGGTCGTAGAAGTTGAAGACTGAGTAGTGCGAGGTGTTGCTGAGGATCTCCAGCAGGTGGTACAGCGGCATCTCGCCGTTCTCCAGCAGCAGGTCGATCAGTTCTTTCTTCACGATGATCGAGAGCTGCTTCTCTTCCTCGAACACCTGCACCTCGAGCTTGCTCTTGAGGAAAGCCGGCAGCGGTTTGCTCCTGTCGAAGGCTCTGGTGAACAGCTGGTCCATCAGGTGGCTGAAAGACCGGATCAGCTGGATCTGCGCGTTTCTTTCGAGGCCTTCGATCGACTGGCTGGCCAGACTGCTGCCGTCTTGCACGAAGAGGCTGGGAATCGAGTTCATGAAAGACTGCAGCGCGATGCCTGTGGTGTACTGGTCCAGACTGACGTCGAGGAAGAGCTCGGACTCGATGGCCCGGTTGACGAGGTCAGTGGCAAACGCGATCTCTTCTCTCTGGAGGTTCGCGAGTTCCGCGTCGGTGTCGATCAGTCCATCCAGCTCGATGTAGAGTCTGGTGTAGAGGGCGGATTGGTTGTCCTTCAAGACTGCTTGGCTTGCGGTGTGGAGCAGCTTCCACAGCGACGTGACTTTGAAGGAGACCTTGGTCAGCCGGTCTGCGAAGGCGAAGTCTTGCTGCGTCACCTCGTCGTCGACTGGCTTCTTGCCTCTCGACTCGAGCAGCATGCCTGAGACGAAGCGGAAGAACGCAGCGCGGAAGTTGGCTCGCTCTCTGCAGACGGACTTGTTGTAGTCGATGATCTTTTTCTTCAGCGGTTTCCGCAGCGCGAGGTCTTTCTGGTTGTGGACTTCTTCGACTGCGTTGTAGGTGTTGATGTAGGTGTTGGAGGCGAGCTCGCAGAGCGCTTCGAGCAGCGGCTGCTTGTAGAAAGGAGTGAAGCTTTTGTCGGAGTAGTTCTGGAAGAGTCGGATGAGGTAGCCTGCGATCTCGAAGCACCTTTTCTGGATGAGGAGTCGTTTCTCGTAGTCGAGTTCGGAGCGAGCGAGGGTCGCTTGTTTGGTGATGTGGCAGCAGAAGTTGGTGAAGCCGGTGGTGGCGAGTTCGTGGACGCAGTCGAAGAGCGACTTCTGGTACTTGCGTCTGGACCTCTGGAGCTCTATCCTGGCCAGCTCTGTGGAGCTGCTGGCTTTCTGGTCCAGGTCTCGAACGAGGCTGGCTCTGATTTCGGCGACCTGCACAGGCGTCGCTAGGTTGATTTGCTCGATGAGCCACTCGATGAACTCGAGTCGGTTGTTCACCTCGAGCATCAAGATCTTGAGGTCTGTGTTTTTGTTTGTCGGGTCTGTGTAGCTGCTGAGCGAGTTGAACATCAGCGGCAGGCTGCGCACGATGCCTGCCAGAAGCGTCGACTCTTGGCCGGCGAGTCTCGCCTTGGCTTCGGAGACTCCCGGCTCGGAGAGGAGGATCAGCTTCTTGCCGAACAGGAAGGAAGACTGGATCATCTCTTGGCAGCTCTTGAGCACGTAGTCCGAGTCTTCGTAGTTGTTCAGACTGAGCGCGTTGACGGAGCTGATGAACAGCAGCTGCGGGATGCTCGAGATGATGTTTTGGCAGAATCTGTGTCTGTCGGTCCAAAGCTGCTCGCTGGCGCTTCTCGATCCGGTCGATACGATGTTGAGCAGCTCAGACGTGAGCTCTTCTCTCAGCTTGATCTGCAGCGACCTGAACTCTTTCATTCGGCTGTACACTTCGAGGTCGACTCCTTTGCTGCTGAGGTTGATGTAGTTGCCTGTGGTGTTGTTGTTGTTGAATGGCGGTGCTTGCGCGTTGAAGTTGCCTCCTCTGAAGCCGAAGTTGTTGTTGAAGAGTCCGCCTTGGTTGGCGCCGAACATGCCGAATCCTTGAGGCTGGGTCTGCTGGGCCATGGTCGAGGTGAGGTTCTTCTTCTCGGGCAGCACCACGAAGAGACCGGTCCAGCGCTTCGAGAAGCAGTCGACGATGCTCTCCGCTGCAGACTTGACCGCTTCGCTGCCGTTGGTGCTGATGTTGAGTTTGTGGATGAGGATCTGGATGATTTCGATGACGAACTTCTTGTGGTCTTTGAGCACCTGCTGTGCCCAGGAGAACTCTCGCAGCGACTGTTCGCAGCTGACGTTGTTTTCGAGGTCCTTCGCAGGCCGGACGATCTCTCTGTAGTAGTAGTCCGAGATGGTGGCGATGAATTTGTTGAGGAGGCTTTGGTTGCAGGCGGAGAAGACTCTGGCCTCTTGTTTGTCGCCTTCGAGTTCGTTGTGGATGCGTCTGCTGTCTTCGGTGTGCGCGGTGTGCCAGTAGCTCGCGATGAGGTTGAGCAGCTTGAGCATGAACTTCTGTTTCTGGGCTTGCAGCTCGATGTAGCCGACCAGATAGTCGTGCAGTCTGATCGGTGTCTGGATGTACTGCCTCGTATCTTGATTCCACGTGGAGGTTTTGGGCACGAGCGCGTTGAGCTGGGGGTGGATGAACATGGAGGAGACTTGGCCGAAGAACAGCTCGAGGGGCGTCTCGCCAGGAGAGCCGAAGTTTTTGCAGCTCCACATGCCGATGGAGCCGCCGGAGAGAGCGACAGCGAGTCTGATGAAGAGACTGGTGTTGAGTTCGCCTTCATCGACGACGAGGCGAGTGTTGGCTAGTTTTTCGAGTGTTTGGGGAGTGACTGCGAGGAAGCTGGCGGTGTTCTTGGAGCAGAGGTGGTGCAGCGGGGTGTTTCCCTGGAGGTCGGGGATGCGGATGTCTGCGTTGTGTTTGTGGATGATCATCTCGACGAAGTTGACGCTTTTGTTGCTGAGAGAGCGGATGGAGTTGGAGAGCAGCGTGCGTCCGTTGTCGTCTTTGCAGTTGATGTCGATGTTGGGGTACTCGAGCAGCTTGTTGATCACTTCGAAGTGGTTCTTGAGCATGGCGACGGCCACTGGAGTGAGCTTCCAGGAGTTGTAGCAGTTGGCGTTGGCTCCTGCTCGGATGAGGTAGTCCAGGGCGTCGATGCAGCCGTAGGCGCAGGCGTAGTGGATGGGGTGGTTGTCCGAGGAGTCCGGCTCGTCGAAGGGACAGCCGCGGGAGAGGAGCAGCGTGGCGACTCTGGAGTGGCAGTTCTTGAGCGCGAGGATGAGAGGCGAGCGCTTGAACTTGTCTTTCTTGATGCTCTTGGCTCCGCGGTCGAGCAGCAGCTTGACGGTTTCGTGGTGGCCGCGGGCAGCTGCGATCGAGAGCGCGGTCATGCGGTCTCTGCCCGGGAGGTTGATGTCTGCCCCGTGGTCGAGGAGCACCTCGATGACTTTGGTGTGGTTGCCGATGGCTGCGAAGTGGATCGGAGCGAGGCCGTCGCGGTTCTTCTTCTTCGAGAGGTCGCCTTTCTTGAGCAGCAGCTCGACGTTCTTGTCTCTCCCGAACTGCGCGGCGACCATCATCGGAGTCATCTTCTCTTTGTTCGCTTCGCGGAACTCCACGCCGTTCTGCAGGAGGTAGTCGAGGATCTCGGGGTTCTGGTTGAGCGCGGCGTAGAAGATGACGCCGGAGTTCTTCTCGTCGCGGATGAACTTCTCGTCGAGGATTTCGTAGACGTGCGAGAAGACCGCCAGGTTCGGGTTGAGGGCCGCGCAGAAGACCGGCGGCACGAGGTAGGCGCCGATGGTTTTCTTCTTCGTGCTGGCTGCTCGGAAGGTGCCTGTTTCTGCGGGAGTCGTGCTGGTGAGCGCCTTGCGGTGCAGGTCGTTCAGGCCGTAGCCGTCCATCTTCAGGAGGATCTCTGCGGTGTAGGCTGCGAGGTCGACGTTGCCCGACCTGACAGCGAAGGCGAAGTAGAACTGGTAGCCTTGGTTGGAGTTGGGGAGGATCGAGGCGAGTTTCTTGAAGGTGTCGACGGAGAGGAAGGGGAGCACGGACCGCCAGAACTTCTGGTAGTCGGGTTCGTTGCAGTAGGACTCGCAGTCTGCGATGATTTCGAGGTTGCTCGAGTTGGGGCCGGCTACTCCGTCGGAGCTCATGGCGTTGACGCCTTCTCTGTTGCCTCGGCCGAGGGCGACCTTCCTGGTGGCCACTCCGTAGGCGTACTTGTCGTTGAAGCCTGTGTCTATGGTTTGGATGCCGAATGACTCGGGCTGTTTGTAGAAGGTCGTCTGAGCGGTGGGCTTGTTCGCTTTGAGTTCTTCCAGGATGAGGTCGACGATTTCGGGGTTCTGCTTGCGGAGCGCGAGCTCCACTGCGTTGATGGTGTCGTCGCAGCCCCAGTCTTGGAAGAGCGAGGTGAGTTTGCTGCGGTTCGCGAGGAGTTTTCTGAGCAGCTCGACGTTGTCTGTGTTGACTGCTCGGAAGACTTCTCTGTTCGAACAGATGTCGCAGCATTCGGTGTGCGTCTCCAAGTGGATGCCGTCGCGCTTGGCGTCGAAGTCTTGCTCCTGCACCTTGGTGTTGAACTTGCCGCGCTTGTACTCGACAACTTTCTTTTGCTTCGACTGCTTTGGTGGCTTCGGCTGTTTCGGCTCTTTCGGTTGCTTCGCTTTGGGCTCCTTCGGCTGAGGCTTCTCTCGACGCTGCAGCTGCGACTTCTTCCTTATCGACTGCTCCTCAGCCTCTGAGTCGGGCATGTGCTCTTCTTCTGCTTCTTCGTGGACCGGTGACTTCTCTCTCATCTCGCTTTCAGATCCAGCGGACTCTCTTTTCTTCTGCGCAGCTCGCGACTGTCGCTCTCTCCTCTTGCCGATGGAGAAGTTGCGCTCGCTCTCTTCCTCGCCTTCTTCGCTGCAACCGGATTCGAGGGCAGCCTTGGCGATCTGCACGAGGGACTGGGTCATCTTCCTCGAGATGACGAACATGGCCTTCTCGACTCCGTCCTCGTCGACGACTCCTTCTGAGATTTTGAGCACCTTGCGCAAAATGTGTGCCACCTGCACGGCTGCTTCGTCGTCGAAGGAGATGTACTGGTTCTCGTTCTCGGAGTCGCGGAGGAACTTGGTTGCCCTAACAGTGTGGCCGCCTGTGTAGGACTGTCTGACGTTCTCGTCGAGCTGGAAGATCGAAAAGTGGTAGTCTTGGTCCGTCTCATCCAGCACGGCGACGAGGTCGTTGGCGTGGTAAAGGTCTCTATTGCTCTTTGCCGACATGTTTATCTTCTGTCAAATCAATGAAGCGGCCAATAAGTAGCGAAATCAAGATCCGGCGGAAATAAACGTAAATCACCTCGCAGTCGCATCAGTCGTGGGGTTTGGGGTTTGGGGTTTGGGGTTTGGGGTTTGGGGTTTGGGGTTTGGGGTTTGGG
>JFJP01040846.1_pt1 | contig 11651 bp, 14 predicted proteins | sample 431651 | NCBI WGS metagenome assembly JFJP01 (sample SAMN02602958, study PRJNA72255) | Microbial mat metagenome, whole genome shotgun sequencing project. | biome: fresh water; feature: sink hole; material: water; isolation source: purple microbial (photo- and chemosynthetic) mats found in... | reverse complement strand
TTATACTCTGATTTCATGTTATTTAATTTAAATTCTGGTATTCTCTCTTCAGAAAATGTTATGTAGCAGAATAAGTATTAAGTACTTTAGGTACTACGCACTTTAGGCACTTCGAACTTTATTTATAGATATTCGAAAATCTTATCAATAACTTCCAGTCCTGCTCTTTTGCCTTCATCGGTATACAAAAGCTTGTTACTTTGGTCATAAAGAGATACCGTAACAACTGAATCAACACTTTCCTTAATTCTCCTTGACATATCGCCGGAGGCAGGTGCTTTCAGTTCGCCAAATGTTTTTTTAATTGCTTTAAACTTAAGTATGTACTTCTTGTTTTTCAATGTCATTGATACTGAGTCATTGTCATGAATGATGTCCGTGATGACAGATTTGTTATAAGTGCTGAAAATTATGAACTCATTTTTATAATATAGGAAGACGATGAAACCTATAAAAAACTTTCCCAGCCATGGGATCTTAGCCAGGGAGAAAGTAAACGAGGTACCGGGGTCTGAAAAATTATTTGAATGTAACCACACCCAGGCTTCAGGAAATGATGTTCCCCAATCCTTCTCAATATACCCCTTCCCTCCGGTGAATAAAACCTCTTGATTATTAATAATTAAGCTGCCTGTAAGAGTATGATTTACTGATACTATTCCATGTTTGCATTCCATGAATGGAACAAATGAGTACCAGCCCATAATTCCAGGCGAAAATAACGATGATGGATACTTTATGTTGTCAGTGAACGAAATATTGCCCTTAATTTTTATTTTATCTGAGTCTATATCAAGCGAGATCTGATTTTCGGTAAACCTTGATTTTCCTATGATAAGATCGAGGGAGCCTTTATCACATGAAAACTTCTCAACAGGATATGTGATATAGTCAGTATCCCCTGTTATGCCATTGATAAAGGTCTGCGGAAACATGTTTGAAGTACCATCCTTCAAAATAGTTTCTCTTCTTCAGATTTCCCTGAAAAAGTTCAGGATTATAAAGACGTGACTTCATTGCTTAATTTGTTCAGCATTAAAACAATTTATGCTGTTATAAGTTCACTAAATCCGGGGCTGCCCCCCAAGACTGTAAACAACATCTTTCATGGCACGGGCCCACTCAATATGTGATTTGTCGTTTGTGAATGTCTGCCACGGTACCGGCTTCCCGAAAGTCAGAGTTACTGTTGAGTTTCTTTGTTTGTGCATTTCTCTGGGAAGCAGAATAATCTCAATAGAGAGTTTAATCCCAAGAAACTTTCTGATTCTGTCGACTCTGTAGAAAAGATCTGAGTTCCTTCCGCTTATATGAACAGGAATTATGTCACGATGATGCTGAATTGCTTTTGTAATGAATGTTTTCTGCCACACAGGATCAGAGATAATGCCTTTATTTCTTCGCGACACAATTCCGGCAGGAAAAATCATTATCTGCGAATCCGATTCAAAAAGCTGATTGAACTTCTCAACAGTATCTTTGGTATTGGTTCCGAAAACATTAACCCCGAGTATTACGGGTTTAAGGTTTGGAATATAGTTGAACAGGTTATTTGATGGTGAAATAACATCGGGAAAAAAGCTGTGTATTGCGCTGAGAAATGAAAGTGCATCCATTCCTCCTACCGGATGATTTGCAACAAATACAAATCTGCCTGAAGAAGGTACATTCTCTTTACCTTTTATTACAATATTTACATTCCACTCTTTAAGAACTTCATTAACAAATGGCACACCTGTTTTATGACGATGATTATGGATTGTAGTATTCATCTCATTCTCCCTTACCAATCTGCTAATCATATTTATTACAAAGCCGGGAAGATTTCTTACGAACTTCGATTTGCTGTTCCTTACAGCTTTTTTTATGTCAATTATTTTTGTAACAACTTCCATTTCTGAGATTATATTACGGAATCTGAATTGTCATTTTGCTGACCAGAGAAAATAATAGTCGTCAGGTCCTCTTTTTCTTTCTGCGCCTCCTCAAAACTTGAATACCGGTTTATAATTACCTTTTTTGAACCATTCCTGTTTATCAGAAGAAGATTAATATCAGTGAGATTAGTGTCAAGCCTGACACTTCCCCGGCTGTAAGTTGTATATCTACGTGTTGCTCTCTGAATGTTAAACCGGGTGAACTTGCTCAAAGCTATCCAGTCGCCTGTTCTGAAAAACCCAAAATGCATTGTGTATGTCTTGATTCTTTTGTTTTCAATATCGATAATTGTCCCGTTAGTTGTAAACGCAATGAATGCTCCGGGGATTATCAGAATAAGGATTGAAAGAGAATAATAGGCGCAAAAAATGCCTGCCGCCAGAAAAACATAACCCATGTAGACCTGAACAGGACTGAAGAATTTGCCGTGGTTATAATTCCTGACTGACATTGTTGTGTGTGTATTAAAAATTGTTTTTCAGCCATTTTTCTGCGAGTAAAGGCCATGTCTCTGCTGCTTCAATCCCAGGCCTTAAGCCGTAACCATGTCCGCCTTTGGCAAGAAGGTGTAACTCCACCGGTATTTTTGCCATTCTCAGGGAACTTGCCATAACTAGGGCACTGTTCCCATGTGTATCGTCGGCAGTTTGGAAAATGAACATCGGTGGCACTTCTTTGGAAATCTGCAGTTCAGGGGTGAGCGTAAGGTTTGTGCCAAGATCAAGATAAGCCGGGTAAATGAGCAATACAAAATCAGGACGGCATGACAATGAATCAGCCTTATCGACAGGAGAATACGTTTTTTTACTGAACATTGTTCCTGCTCTTGCACTTAGGCTGCCTCCCGCCGAGAAGCCCATGATGCCTATTCTCTGAGGATTGATATTCCATTTCTCAGCATTGGATCTGACTAACCTGAGGGCTCTCTGAGCATCCTGAAGGGCACCCTCCTTTTTGTTCGGTACTCTATACTGAAGAACAAGTGCGGCAATCCCCTGTTTATTGAGCCAGGCTGCAACTTCTGTACCCTCTTTATCGTATGCAAGAATGTTGTAGCCTCCTCCGGGACAAATTACTACTGCTGAGCCGTTGGCATTGGCTTTTTCGGGTAGCCTGATTTCGATTGCCGGGTTAGTAATTTCAGCTATTCTTATGACATTATCGTTCCTTGAAGGTGCCTCAACGGGTGTGTTTTTTTCCTTTGTTTCCCCGGGAACCTTTCCCGGCCAGAGGTAAATCAAATCTTTATTTTGCGAAAACAGGTTCATCGAAATGAGAATAATGGTTGCAACAAATAATACTTTTTTCATCACAAAAATATTGTATAAATACTAATTTTTAACCCTTATGGATTTCACAAAGTTATTTATTTTATAAGGCAATGAACCATCATTTTTAAGAGATCTTATAAATGCACTTCCTATAATTACCCCGTGCGAATAGTTGCCGGCCTGAATGTAACTATAGTTATCCGATATGCCAAAACCGATTAGTTTTGGGCTACTCAGATTGAGTGCGTTAAGTTTTTCAAAATAGTCGGTACTGTTCTTTGAAAAACCAAGGGTTCCACCTGTAGTTGCAGATGATGAAACAACATACAAAAACCCTTTTGAAATGCCATCCAGATATTTAATCCTCTCATCTGAACTTTGGGGCGATACCAGAAAAATATTTAAAATATTATTCTTTTCAAACAGAGATTCATAAGTTTCAAGGTATTCATCAACCGGAAGATCAGGAATAATAGTCCCGTCTATACCTGCTGATTTGCAACCGGCAAGAAAGTTTTCCATCCCGAATCTGAAGACAGGATTAATATACCCCATAAGAATAATTGGTATATCAGTTGTCTCCCTTAAACCTGCCAATTGTTCAAAAAGCAGTTTTAAAGACATCCCATTTGAAAGAGCTTTTTCGCTGCTTTTCTGTATTACCGGACCGTCAGCCACGGGATCTGAAAATGGCATGCCTATTTCTATCATATCAACTCCTGCCTTGTCGAGTTCTCTTATAATTTCAACTGTGTCATTCAGTTCGGGGTATCCGGCAGTAAAATATACTGAAAGAATATCTTTCTTTTTATTTTTGAAAAGGGAATTGATTCTGTTCATTAGAAGTCATTTTTTGCGTTTATATATGTCTGCATGTCCTTATCGCCTCTTCCTGAGATGCATACAACGACCAAATCTTCTTTTTTAAAATTTAGTTTACCTAAAGCAGCAAGTGCATGAGCAGACTCAAGAGCTGGAATTATTCCCTCCAGTCTTGTCAGTTCATAAGCTGCTGACAAGGCCTCTTTGTCTGTTGCATTCAGGTAAGTAGCCCTTCCTGTTTCAGAGAGGAATGCGTGAAGGGGGCCTACTCCCGGATAATCAAGTCCTGCTGAAATCGAGTATGGTTCAGTTATCTGCCCATCCTCATTCTGCATCAAAAGTGTTTTGCTGCCATGAATAATTCCTGGCTCACCGACTGATATAGTAGCTGCTGTTTCATTTGAATCAACACCCAGACCCGCCGCTTCGACACCAATTAGTTTTACATTTTTCCTGTCGATATATTTATAAAATATCCCGGCAGCATTGCTTCCACCTCCCACACAGGCTATAATATAATCAGGATCTGTTGTGCCTTCTTTAACAGCAAGCTGCGACATCAGTTCCTCGCTTATAACAGACTGAAACTTAGCTACCAGATCGGGGTAGGGATGAGGTCCCACTACTGAGCCTATAATATAAAAGGTATCCTCAGGATTACTTATCCAGTCGCGTAATGCTTCATTTGTTGCATCCTTGAGAGTTTTGTTTCCGCAGGTGGCAGGTACCACTTTTGCACCAAGCAATTCCATCCTTTTTACATTTGGCTCCTGACGGACCATATCTGTTTCTCCCATATAAACAACACATTCCAGGCCCATGAGTGCACAGACAGTTGCAGTGGCAACACCATGCTGACCTGCACCTGTCTCGGCAATTATCCTGGTCTTGCCCATCTTTTTAGCAAGGAGTATCTGTCCGATTGTATTGTTGATCTTGTGAGAACCGGTATGATTTAAATCTTCCCTTTTCAGGTAGATCTTAGCGCCGTATTTGTTGCTCAGACGCCTTGCAAGGAAAAGAGGAGAGGGTCTTCCTGCATAGTCTGCCAGCAACATATTGAATTCATTTTTAAACTCTTCAGATTCTATAATATCGAAGTACACAGCCTTAAGTGATTCAATATTATTCCGCAGCATTTCGGGAATAAATGCCCCTCCAAACTGACCGTAATATCCTCTGTTGTCTGATATAAAGGTTTTATTCATAGATAGTTAATTAATCTTTTCGTATTTCCGATATAAATTTTTCAAGCATTTTGTAGTTTTTTAGTCCGGGTTCTGTTTCAAACCTGCTGTTAACATCAATTCCATAGAATCCTTCCACAGACAGTGATAATAAATTTTCAATGTCATCGGCAGAAATGCCACCACTAAGAAAGAATGGATGTGCCAGATTGTAGTTATTTAATTCTTCCCATCTGAATTTATTCCCCGACCCACCGAAATCCGGGGTAGAAGTATCAAACAGAAAAAAGTCAGTATAAGGCATATAGTCAGAACACTTTCCAAAATTGAAGTTTTCGCTTATTCCGAATGTTTTTATAACGCCTATCCCTTTTTCTTTTACCAGCCTGCATTGCTCAGGTGACTCATTACCATGAAGTTGTACAAAATCTAAGGAGTATTTTGAAACTATATTCATTATTTGTTCTGTAGTTTCATTAACGAAAACGCCGGTTCTGTTTGTGTTTTTGGGGATGCCGGAAAGATGCGAGGGATCCAGAGTTTCTCCTGCAAATCTTTTTGAAGACGGAAAAAAGATGAAGCCAAGCATATCGGGATTGAGCGACGATATTTTCTCAATATTTTCCTGATGCCGCATTCCGCAGATCTTAATTTTCAGACTCATTGCTCTTGGTTTTTAAGACTGGTAATAAAATCATATGCGCTTTTCCCGGGATTATCTGTTTCCATGAACCTTTGGCCGATGAGAAATGCATTATATCCACCCTTATACATTTCCTGAACATCATTAACTGAGTTGAATCCGCTTTCAGCTACCCTGAGGCAATTATGAGGCAGCTTTGGGAGCAGGTCAAGCGAGTTTTTCATGTTTATTTCAAATGTTCTGAGATTGCGGTTATTTACCCCAACTATCCTGATATTTTCATTAATCTTTTCAAGATCGCTGAGGTCGTGTATTTCAAAAAGGACATCCAGTCCAAGCTCAGATGCAAGTCTGGTTAACTCCCCGCACTTCTTAGCGGTTAGAATTGATCCGATAAGAAGGATCGCTGAGGCTCCAATCGATTTGGCTTCAATAACCTGGTATTCATCTACTATGAATTCTTTTCTGAGAAGAGGCAATGATGAAAAGGCTGCAACAGACATCAGATCGCTGTTGTCTCCCCCGAAGAATTCATTATCGGTAAGTATTGACATTGCCGCAACACCAGCGTTCTGGTATCCTGTTGCCACATCTCTGACATCTGAAGTGCTGTTTATGATACCTTTTGACGGAGATTTCCTTTTGAACTCCCCGATTATTGCCGGTTCATTCCTGACAAGGGAATCATAAAAAGATGGTGGTGTCAACTTATAAAAAACTGATTTCTGAAGTTCTCTTACAGGTATCTGAAGCTTCCTTATTCCGACTTCTTCATTTTTAAATGCCGCTATTTTATTGAGGATATCCATAAAGTCAGAGATCAAGAAGTTTTTTTAATTGCTTTAGTGCTCTGCCACTTTTAAGTGATTCCTCTGCTATCTGAAAACACTGTTCAAGACTTTTATCCATAAATATTTTCCTTATTGCTATTCCTGCATTTGCTATAACAACATTATTCTGGGCAGAAGTACCCTTGCCTTCGAGTATAGTCATAAATATTCTGACCGATTCTTCAACAGTCGCGCCTCCCCTTATATCTTCATGCCTGAGCATTGCGAACCCTGTCTTTTCAGGTGACAAAAGCTCTTCCTCGTTGTTTGATATTAGTTTAAACTCACTTGTGAGGGACACTTCATCATACCCGTCGAGTGAATAGAGAATTGTAAAATTTTTATCAGTCTGCTGATATATATAGTTGTACAGCCTGGCAGTTTCAAGGTTCCATACCCCTATTATCTGATTTGGAGGTAATGAGGGGTTAACCATTGGTCCGAGCATATTGAAAAAAGTTTTTACACTTAGTTCTTTTCTTATCGGACCAACGGCTTTCATAGCCGGGTGAAAGAGCGGAGCGTGGAGAAAACAGATATTTGCACTCTCAAGTTGTTTTTTGAGGACATCGTGGTTATTGGTAAATTTATACCCCAGGTACTCGAGAACATTGCTCGATCCGCATGAAGAAGACACGCCGTAATTTCCATGCTTTGTGACCTTGCAACCTGCACCTGCAGCAACAAACGATGCCAGCGTGGAGATGTTAAATGTATTTTTTCCGTCGCCTCCGGTACCGCAAAGGTCAATAGTATTATACTCTGAGAGATCGGTTGTAAGACAAAGATCTATAAGAGCATCACGAAAGCCTGACAGTTCGTTTACAGTTATCATCCTCATCATGTAAACTGTGAGGAATGAAGATACCTGGGAGTTGTTGAATTCTCCGGCAGCTATTCTTTTCAGGATGTTCCTCGCTTCTTCCCTTTCTAGGGTAAGATGAGATGTAAGTCGTTGCAGAATTTCTTTCATATTGTATATTGAAACAGGTAATTGTTTATTTAAATATTTATCCAGTTCTTAATTATCTGTCTGCCATATTTTGTCATAACAGATTCGGGGTGAAATTGTACTCCTCTGACATCGAATGTGTTATGAGACAGTGCCATAACGCTTCCTTTTTCATCTCTTGCTGTTATTGTAAGGTCGGAAGGAAGAGTATTAACGTCGACGACCCATGAATGATATCTTCCTGCAGTAAAAGTTTCAGGTATTTCTGCGAAGAGTTTTTCATTTTTGTCAAGAACAATAATCTTTGTTTCCACACCATGGTATACTGTATCGAGATTTATAAGGCTGCCGCCAAATGCTTCGCCTATAGCCTGACATCCCAGACATACTCCAAATATGCTTTTTGAAGGAGCAAAATGAGTTATCATTTTCAAAGTAATTCCCGCCTGATGAGGTACCCCTGGTCCTGGTGAGATCAGGATCTTATCATACTTCTCAATTTCCTCAAGAGTTATCTCATCATTCCTGTAAACATCTACACTCCCTTTAGTCAATTCTTTAAGAAGATGAACAAGGTTGTATGTAAATGAATCGTAATTGTCAAGAACCAGAATTTTCATAGAGTTTTTTTAAAATTATATTCGTTTATATTGCTAGTAATCAATATATTACATTCTATCCTAAATAACCCCCTTTCCCGTTTCCCCCAAGGGGGAAAAGCTTGGTTTCCTGCTCCTTCCCCCGTGGGGGAAGGTTGGGAAGGGGGTTCATCATTTCATTTTATATTTCTGCTGCCAGAGAAATTGCTGCCTTCAATGCCCCCAGCTTATTATTTACTTCGTTAAGTTCGTTTTCTTCAACTGATGCCGCAACAATTCCTGCCCCGGCCTGGTAATGAAGAGTATTGTTTTTACTGAGAAATGAACGGATTGTTATAGCATGATTTATGTCGCCATTAAATCCAATGTATCCGATGGCACCACCATAAAATCCACGTTTCATATTCTCATATTTTTCAATAAGCTCCATTGCCTTGAATTTTGGAGCTCCGGAGAGCGTACCTGCCGGGAATGAATCACCAAAAATCTGTATCGGATTAAATCCAGGCTTAAGATCACCTTTCACCTCTGAAACAAGATGAATAACATGTGAATAAAACTGAACTTCACGGAAGGTTTCTACAGTTACGTTGTCTGAATTCCGGCTCAGATCATTTCTTGCAAGATCGACCAGCATGACATGTTCGGAATTTTCTTTTTCGTCATTGGCCAATTGTATGGCCAGAAGCCTGTCCTGTTCATCATCTCCCGACCGTTTAAAAGTACCGGCTATTGGATTAATTCTTGCCTCACCTTTTTCAATTATAAGCTGAGCTTCGGGGGATGAGCCAAAAAGTTTATAGCCTCCATAATCGAAATAGAAAAGGTAGGGTGAGGGATTTATATTCCTTAGAGCTCTATACACATTAAACTCATCTCCTCTGAACTTCCTGCTGAAATGACGCGAAAGAACAATCTGGAAAACATCGCCAAGGAAGCAGTGTTTCCTGCCCATCTTTACCATTTCCATGAACTCTTCATCTGTTAAATTTGATATTTCCTCCCCTGAAGCACTGAACTGAAATGACCCAAGACTACGATTCCGCAATAAACTCTTTACATCCTCAATTAAGCTCTTCTCACCCTCAGGAAGGTTCTCAAGAAGTACTATCCTGTTGTTAAAATGGTTTATTGCAATTATATACCTGTAGACGGAATAGTGCAGGTCGGGAATCGGAAACTCAGCTTTACTGTTTTTGAGCAGGCTTATATCTTCAAAATACTTTACTGCATCATAAGAACAATAACCAAATAGTCCGTTTGTGGCCGTACCTGAATTGTCAGAGGAACTAATAATAAAAGACTTACGATAAGAGTTTAGTTTATCGGGAAGAGTATATTTATCTTTTATCTCTGTTTTTTCTTTGTCTCCCGATATATAAGTAATGCTTATCTGATAATCTTCAACAATAAACTCTGATAGAACATCAAAGCATATATAACTCATACTGTTGCTGTTGCCATGATAATCAGAGCTTTCGAGCAGAATCGTGTTCGGATATTTATCCCTTATCTTCAGATAAATCGTTACAGGAGTTATAATATCAGCCAGTCCCGGAGGAAAAGGATGTACGCTTGTTGTAAGTTTTGATTCTTTCATCGTTTATATTGATAATTTGATTAAAACAGAACGACCTGCCGGAAGTCCGACAGGTCGCTGATATATAAATTACATAGCAGGGCTCGCTTACTTCAGGCTTTTGCCGGTAAGATCTGCCACCACCAATTGTTGTTTATCAGTTTCATTTTTTGTGTTTGAAGGGTCAAAGAAACAAAATATTTAACAATACCACTTAAAAAGATTGCAAATATTTTAATTTATTGTCAGAAATGTAACATACCGATTGTTTCAGTCCACGATTTCAGCATGGTCAAACTTCTGCGATTGGAAGTTAACCTTACCCTTTCTTACCCTTGAAGCGCCTTTACTTCCAAAGAATCCCCAGCCGCCGCTTCCCAGGAGAAAGCCAAGTGCGTACAATCCGCCATTGTTGTTCTGAGCATACATTGTTATAGAATCATCGAAGAGCATTCCAATGAAATCGAATGGAGCAATAAAACCATGCCAGAGGCCACCGAAGAAACCATACTGATGTCCTGTAAGGCATTGGTCAATAGATTCACTGTCAGCACATCCTGTAATCAGAAGTGCTCCGAGAGCCAGAAAAATAGTGAGATACTTAATTGTGCTTATTTTTTTCATTTTGTAATTTTTTTAATATGCGGGTAATATAAAATTCAAAATAAAGATAATTCGTGTTTTTGCCGGCTAAAGTGTTTTACTTTTTTTTGCCAGCCAGGAGTGCGGTAATTATGCCTGCGATCATCACGGTGAATCCACTTGCAACCATTATTTTCTTCTTCCTTTTCTCTTCTTCTGTCAGCTGATCCCATGGCCGCTGACCCTTGCTGAAAAGTAGCCAGGCAACGAGCCCCAGGGCTGCAACTGAAACGACTATAGCTATAATACGTATCATAATGTCAAATTATTATGTTGTTAAAAATCAATTACATGTTTTGAACTTGTCAGACTTTATGAATTTCGCGTTTCTGAAACGCAGTGCCGACCAGTCATCGTCGATAGCAACCATCCTAATACCATGGAAACATGAATCATTCAGTACTTTCCATCCGTGGTCACGGTCAAGGTCAGGATTCGCTTTTTTCGATGTCTTCTTTGGATAACAGAACCAGAGTACTCCATCGGCAGTAAGATTATGGAGAGCAACAGGTGCTATATTTTCAACCTCCTTAACAGTGCCAACAAAAATAATTACGAAAGCATACGGGAACCGGGGATCTATCTCAGTGTCTATTCTGACATCCTTAAGTTCAGAGGATATAAGGCTATAGAAGGCATCGCCGGCATTTATGATTGCAATTCTTTCCTGTCCTTTATAATTAAGCTTTTCTGATAGATTCTTCATTTACTCTCCTTGGAAATAACTCACAAATGTATAAAAGATGCAGACACTAATTTATATTATTTATAAACATGTACGTCAGTATGATCTTGAAAATTCCTTCTCAATTGTGAATATATCCTTAGAAATGATATACCTTTGCACTATCAAAATGGGGTGCCTTAATACTTTTTATCAGCTGTATTTAACTGCCTCATTTACTTGATTATAGTTATAAATATCATGTATGTTATGAGGAATTTATTAATCTTTTTTCTGTTTATAATATTCCCGGTGTATTTATCGGGCGCTGCTTATACTGCTGATAATTCTGTTATCAAAGGAGTTGTCAGAGACTCTCAGGGCACTCCTCTCGCCGGTGCTTCAGTAACAATCGAAAATACCTTTTTAGGTTTTCATACAGCTGCTGACGGGTCTTTTTCATTTAAAGGATTGAAGCCCGGATCGTACATAATAAAGGCATCGTTTATAGGATTTGAATCAGA
>JFJP01040214.1_pt1 | contig 11653 bp, 3 predicted proteins | sample 431651 | NCBI WGS metagenome assembly JFJP01 (sample SAMN02602958, study PRJNA72255) | Microbial mat metagenome, whole genome shotgun sequencing project. | biome: fresh water; feature: sink hole; material: water; isolation source: purple microbial (photo- and chemosynthetic) mats found in... | reverse complement strand
GCTGCAAAATTCCCCGATAATTTTGCTTTTTTAAGAAAAATCTCTCAGTTATGCAGGAGTAACGACTATTTAAGAAACCGGCTTACTTATGCATTTAACACTGGTCGTTTTCCCGGAAAGGAAAACAATAAGTTCATTAAGGACATACTCTCATATTTGCCTGTAAATGATTACCAGATAATACAAGGAGTAAAGGAATACCTTATCTATAATCCCGACGATGCCCTTGCCAACCGGTATATGGGCCAGCTCCTGACTTCTGTTGAAAGATACGATGATGCCAACCCATATTTTGAAAGATCGTTCAGGTCAGATCCGTTTTATGGGATCAGTCTGGATAATATAGCTGAAAACCTTTCTAAAATTCAAAAGTATGAGGATGCCCGTGCAATGGTAAAGAGAATAGTGCATTTATACTATCCTTCCGATACTGTTAAATCTTACTTCACTCTGATGGCAAGCATCCTATCCGATGCAGGAAACCTGGGACGGATGAGGAGTGTTCTCGATTCAGCCATCAGGATATTCCCCGATGATCCTGAGATCAATTATCTGTACGGAGACCTCGAATCGGGCAGCAGCAGGTACGAAAAGGCAGCCACTTATTATATTAAAGCATGGAACAGGGAGCCGGAGAATAATTCATACCGTCTGAAATTAATTGATGCTTTCTCTGAGTCGAAAAATTATGAAAAGGCATGGGAATCAACCTCTCAGATATTGAAATCCGACATCAGACCCGGAAGTGGCTTTTACCTGTCAGGCAGCCGGATACTTAAATCTCTGGGAGAACCACAGGAAGCGGTTAACCTTTTACAGACTGCTTATTCGATATTCCCTTATGATGGAGATCTGTTAAGAGTCTTATCTGAACGGCTGGATGAAAATGGGATGACAGATAAATCGATCGAATCTCTTAAGATGTCATTCAAATATTACCGGCCGTATGAATGGTCTGTTGAAATGCTTGTTTCACTATACGACAAAAAACAGATCTCTGTAAATGAAAAGACGAAATACCTTGAAGATCTTCTTAAAGAATACTCCTGGGTGGAGGAAATCTGGAAGGAAATAGAAAAATTACAACCGGATGCCACAGGAAAGATAACATTATGGATGAAAGCGGCAATGGCGAATCCGGGGCGTTTATTCCCCTATGAAAACCTCAGGTACATATATGCAGCAGACAGTCAATGGAATAGAATTAAAGATATTCTTGAAACCAGCGAACCCGTTATTCTTGAAACAGGATCGGAAGAAGACAAGATAAATTTATATTTTGAAAAGGCCATTGTTACGGTTCTCAAATTACGAAAAACAAGGATCAGCAGCAGTGAAGCAAATAAAGCCATTGAAACCTTTGAAAGGTATCGTGGAATGGGAGGACGCGAGGCTGCTTATTTTCAGTATATTGCTGAGATCTATGAAACATTCAGAGATTACAAAAAGGCGGCTGAATATATGTCGAAAGCCCTTGTATACAGGCCCGATGATCAAAATATCGTATCGAAACTGAACACAAATTACGCCTCAATTCTTGGGAGTTCAAAGGCAGCGGCAGCAGCTTATGAGTATTTCGAACGGAATCCTTATCAGCAGCAAAGAGTTGCGAACCTTATTCTGTGGAACTCACGCTGGAACGGAACACCCGTTAATTGCCTGAATCTGATAAACTTTGCCCGAAAAAACGGGCTCGATCAACCCAGCTACATTTCATCTGAAGCTATGGCTTACGGCCAACTGGGAGATAATATAAAGAATTATGAGCTGACATACAGAAAGATAAATTCAATTGCCGCTTCTAGGCGATATATAGACTGGTATACTAATGCCATTAGGAATATTTGGTCAGGCAATGCTAATATTGAGATGGATTACGAAACAAATACAGCCAAAATTAGTTATCCTGATGGAACAATAGCATACCGGCAGGATGATCTGAGGCTCGGTAAAATAACCCGGCTTCAGGTCGGCGATTCATTTATTTCTGCAGGATATAATGAAGTCGGAAATCTTAAAAACATTGGTTCTTCAGCAGGTAAAAAAATTTTGTTCGATTACAATGAAGAAGACAAGATAACTCAGATCTCAGACAACCAGAATAACCAATTAAAATTGGAATATAATGAGTCTGGTAAACTTTCCTCCATTATTATGAAGGGAACGGGAAGCCTGGTGATTAGATATGATTCAGTTGGAGAAATACTTTCAACACAAGCTTATGATAAAGAAGACAAGCCAGCAGAATATTCCATTGCAGGCAAAATCCAGAATTATTTTGCAGAATTGGCAGATCTGGCAAATTCCCTTGAAAAGGGGGTAAAGTATTTATCTGCAGGTAAATTGCCTGATCTTGGCATCACCGATGAAGTTTATACAACACTTTCAAAAAAATATGAAGCGGCTTCATTTCCGATTAATGAAAATCCTGAAAAAGCCCGTTTAAAGGACCAGACTACTTACCTGGCATCTGGCATCGAGCTAGCCAGGTATATGGTCGGCCATAGCTATACCGATCCTGATTATGGTCCAAGTTCGCTTAGGATACTGTCTGCACTTTTTGATTTTATAAAGAGCAATAATTCCAAAAGTACCAGGGACTATTTAATTGAGGTAGTGCAACTCAGTCACAGCATCCTCAATAAGGTCAGAAAGCAGGGGATCGCTCAGGAGATGTGGGGCACCTGGGTAGAAATGCAGGATTGGCTTGAAAAGGAGAAGCTGATGGAGACAAGTCTGACCGACTACCGCAAAAAAATAGAAATTCTTCAGAAAAACATTGCAGAGAATCCCGTAGTCTTGCTGGCTTCTTCTGAATGGTTACCAAAGTCGTCGTTGCAGGTAAACGGGTTCTGGAAGAACTACAGTTATTCATCCCTTTTCCCTGAGAAAACAAATCCGGACGCTAAAATAAATACATTATTCTTCAGGAAAAACGGTGACTTACTGATGGGATCGGATAAGGGCCTGTTTGTTATGAGAAAAGGATTCTGGGAGCATTTCAGTTACGACGTTGTGAAATCTGAGTTTATCCGCTCAGTGAACGAAACAAAGCCTAACAATAGCAGCATTATAACTGCCTTCGGAGAAACGAATGATGGAAGGCTATTTGCAGGGACCGCCGGAGGTCTTCTAGAAATAAATGCAAATTATGCAGGAAAGATCGTCAACCGTTACGGCCAGGTACAGGGTTTAACATCGGTCTACATTAATTCCATTACTCCCTGTGGCAATGATTTACTGATCGGAACCTTATCGGGACTTTATATTCTTTCAGCGAATACTATTTCAGAGATTCCCCCCTTTTCATCAAAAGAAATTCTAAGTGTAAGATCCTATCCTGGATTTACCTTAAAGTACAACCTGGGGAAACAACCGGCAACACCGGTTTTAATTAATTCGAAAGAAGGCATTTATCTGGCATATTTCGAAGGAACTGTTCTTGAAACTAAAAAACTGCTTGACGGGCAGAAAGATGATGTAATTCTGATGGACGATGGTTTTATCTACACCCTTTCAAGGGATGAGGTCTACCGCATTGTCGAACACCAGGATGACATGGGAGCCGTAAAGATCATCGAGACAAATCTTTTTGGGAACATTATTGCTACAGATACCCGGCGAACCTTTGGATTAGGATCAATTCCCATTAATGAAAATGATAATGCCCTGGGCGTACTCACCGACCTTGGAATATCTGTTTATCATCAGGATCATTTTGAACATTTCTACCTTCCTAATAATGAAACTGCTAAGAATCAGGCAAGAACATACTCACAATCAGGGAATGCTGAAAAATTTGCGGTTGTTGCTCAGAACGGGCTGTTTATATATAATAAAGCCGGTTCAAAGGTGATACCTGGCAGAATATATGATATCCTCAGTTCTGAAAAGCTGGGATATACCTTCATTGCCGACGGAAACAGTCTTAAATATGTTATAAATTCTGATGAATCAGGTGCAATCAACAGTCTTGAGGGCTACAATACTACGAGCCTTGCCCTTGATCAACAAAACAGGCTTGTAGCCAACGAGGGGTTTCAGATAGTTCGCTATACCTTTAATTCAGAAGGAACTTATAAAAAGGAAGAATTGTTCTATTGTCAGCAATCTGAAGATAATGAATTTAAAGCCGGATCATTGAATGACATAATGATCGATTCGAAAGGCAATATCTGGGTTACTACAGGTTTATCTTTATTTCTGTTTAATGAATCAGAAGGGAATGCGACTGCTTCTGAATATAATTTTTTCAGGAACCCTGACCTTTTTCCTTCCAAAACTGAAATGCTGTATAAAACTTTTGAAACCATCGATAAGCGAATAATCGTTGTTTGCTCTAATGAGGGGCATTTGAAAAGCATGGGAATGGCTCTGAATGGAGGCTTATTGGAATGGCAGGAAGCAAGTAAGACTTTCAAAGAATTAAGTGTGACGGATAATTATGAAAAGAGAGGATTTAACTGGTTCATTACAGGTTATACTTCGGTTTCGGCAACTAAGGCAATAGTTGGGACTTTGGGTGGGTTTGCTGAAGATAACATGGGCGAAATAAGGGATTATTACGAAAGCGGAGGAGGATTAAGCAATCCCACTTACAACAAGATATTCGATGAGAAAAGATCTCTTTTTCTTGGAACAGAAGGAGCCAGGATCGGTGACCTATGGCTATTCGGCTCTGCATCAGGAATTCTGGGTTTCTATAACGGGATCTGGTTTTATCCTGATAAATTAAATCAACTTTTGCCTGATGATTTTGAATATAGTGAATATGGGGCAAGACTTGTTACATCAGTATCTGCAGATAATTACGGGAAAATATATATAGGAACCTACAGGGGACTACTGATATACGATCTGGAAGGCGCAGATCCGGTTAAGTTGCTGATCGATAATGATCTTGGTGAGAAAGCTGTAAGTTATTTCAATTCGGAAATACTGGCAAAAGAAGGTGATATTCTGACAAAGGATATACCTCAGTCTACAGAAACAGGAAAATTGCTGAACCAGATCAGTGATGTTAAAAAGAAAATGAATGAGATTCAGGTGTTAAAAGCCCGGGATCAGAGCGATCTGTTGAATTATAATCTTAAAAAAGTCAATTTAACACATCAGGATTCGTTGCTTAAGGTCGTAACAATCCTTAAAAAAAGGCAGGCGGATTTACTCTTGCAGCTTCAGCAACGTGAACCGGCCATTTACCAAAGCCTCCAGCTCCCTCCACTTGATCTTATCGCTTCGGCAAAAAACATGAATGAGGATGAATGTATAATTCAGTATATTCCGATGCCGGGGAAGTTGTTTATTCAATTTGTTTCCAAAAACAGGCTTGATATTAAAGAAGTTATTATCGACAGGAAAGTTCTGATGGATACCTGTAAATATCTTTCTCAATATTTTTCATGGGCTGCAAAAAATGTTCGAGCGGAAGTAATCAATTATAATCAACAGAAAACTGAAATAAAATTCCCTGTTGAAACATTGGAATACTTGTATGAACAGTTACTCAGACCGGTTGAAGTTGAGTTAAGTACGTATAAAAATATTTATATTGCTCCTGTAAGTGAGTTAAACTATATTCCTTTCGGTACACTGATTGATCGAATTTCATTAAATGAAATGAAATATGCAATTGAAAAGTATAATATTGGATATTTGTCATCAATTTATCTGTTTAATCTCATTCACAATTTTGAAAAGGCTGAAGATGCAGGAACTATTCTTATACTTGGAGATCCTGATTTTTCCTTATCCGGTGCAAAGGAGGAAGCAGATGCCATTTCAGAATTATTCAAAGCCCCGATGAAATTTATGGGTAACGGTGCAAGTATTGAAAACTTTCTCAAATATGCAGGGGAAAGTAAGTATATTCATTTAGCTACCCATGGTCGCTTTAATTCAAAAAGTTTAAAAGACAGCTGGTTATTGTTTGCCAATAATAAAAAATACAACATGTCGGAAGCCTATAGTCTTCCACTCGATAAAACTGAAATGGTTGTACTTTCAGCCTGTGAAACGGCACTCGGAGGTGATGGGATGGAATATTTTACCCTGGCCAGGGCATTCAGCAATGCCGGTGCAGGTACTATTTTAGGGACACTCTGGCAGGTGGATGACATGGCAAGCAAGGAGCTAATGATAAAGTTTTATTCGAACCTTATTCTCAAGCAAAATAAATTTGAGGCACTTGCGAATGCTCAACGGCAGATGATTAAGTCAGATAACCCAAGACTGAATCATCCTTCAAAGTGGTCTCCCTACATAGTAATAGGAATGTACTGAAGCTATTAATAACAAAAGGGCTGACAATGGCCATTGATTAATAGAGCTGATGAACCTGTGAGAGGTGCTGGACTCTACGGATTATGAAAGGAGTCCTAAGTGACGCACTTTAATTCTAGGGATTTCTTTTTACAACAAGCTTAAAGTAGTAAAGAGAATCACAACTCCCGTTTGCCTTCCAGAAGTAACTGTTACCTGTGGTTTTGCAGTATATTTTCTTATAACCTGTGGGAGAAGTTACCCTGGTGCCGCTCCATGCAGGCAAAGTCCCCTTCCAAACGCCATCTACATAGGCATCAATACTATAGCCAGTCCAGTTGTCGAACTCAATCTGGCACCATTCTCCACGTGAGAGAGCCCCCCCTTTGTCAGGAGGCGCAGGGACAGGGTTGTCAGTGTCATCGCGGTCAATTTTTATATTAAGGTCGTCACCTCTCGATTTCAGAACCTTTTCAGCGGCAATAACAATTTCTTTTTTTTGTTTCTCCTGAGCAGAAATGTTATTTGGGATTATTCCAGTGACAAGAAATATTCCGAGGAAACATGAGATTAATTTTTTCATAATTACTTAAATTATATTAAACATTTACAAAGAAGACTTTTAATGGGCAATCATTATTTACTAATTAACTTTTTAACAGATTTGCTCGCTGTTTCGATCATAGTGTCAGAATTATCAAGCATGATTTTGGTAATAAACTGATCTTTTCCGGCTTCATTTACTTTGACGGATAAATTATACGCTCCCTGACCCCAGCATTGAATATACTCACGATTGTCATTAAAGTAATAACCATATGAGCGAGGCACTAGAAAAGAATAGCCGCTCAGCACGGTTCCTTTGCGTTTGTTATAATACTCCTGGTATGATGCATCCATACTATTCAATGGAAGATCACGCAATCCCAGCAGAAAAATTCCTATAGTTTCATTTTGAACAATATTCCCGTTGGAATTAACATAAGATGCAGATATCTTAATTTCAAGATCAAGATTTATCTTGTTATTTGTTTTGTACATGATGGTCCAGGGTAAATACCATCTGAACCCCGGAATTTTAGCCTTACTGTATTTCATGAAAAGTGAGTCAACCTTCAATCTGAAAACAGAATTATTTATAATCTCATATGGGTTTTCGAGGTCAACAGACATGGATATAAACAAAGCAGTATCCATTCCATTGGTATTATTTTGAACAAGACGAACAATATTTATTCCTTCGAATTGCATTCCACGGGGATCCATGGCGCTTGTTACGGAGGGACGATTATAAAAATACAACTGGTTAATACTTTTTTTATAATCTGCTTTATATTTTTTTTTGTCCATTTCAATCAGCATTTTCACACCTTCGGTAGCAAGAGAAAAAGCCTCTCCAACAAAGGTTGCGCGAGTATCATTTAATTTTTCCGGATTAACCTGAGTCTTCTTCAGCATACTTCGGTTTATTACATCATTCGGATTTTCCCTCACAGTCACAATTATTTTTTCGCCCTTAGATTTACTGGAGTATTGATAACTGGCACATCCTGTCAGAAAGAGAAAGAGAATAAAAAATATTGAGTTTATGGATTTCATTTTATTTAATAATTTGAATAATTTTTGTATAAATACTCGCTGATTTTGGAGGAATGGGAAGAGGATCCGCTCGGGTCTGGGAATATGAGTCGTTTATCAGAGATTCCAACGGACTCATCTCTCCGTGTCGGTTTCTTGTACCTTTTGATGAAACAATTCCCCTGAGATCTATCTCCTTTTCGGTAGCAATAAGCTTAAACATTTCACTTCCGTATGGTTCACTGAATACAAATAACGAGGGCAGAAGAACGGGGCTTTTCCATGGTGAAATTCTGAACTCATTAGCCGGCATGCCCTCAGAAGGAACCAGAATGCTTATGCTATTTCCGGGTGCAATATCTATGATCTGGAAATAGGCTTCCTTTTTCCCTGTATTTGAAACCTCAATCTGGAAAACATCACCTGGTTTAAAGAACATCTGGCCGTTCTGAATCTTTGTTCCCGGATCCAGAACTTTATCAACAGTATAATTTCCGTTTGCATCAGCATTAACTGTAACCGGGATTATCCGGAAACTTATATCAATTTCACTATCTCTCATTTCCAGGTTTCTTATCAATTCTGCCCGGGTATAGGATTTTACAGATTCTATTATCTGTGCAGTTATTTTGTCGGTTATTTCCGGATTATAAGGTTGTTCACAAAGAACAACATCATTGGAAGTAACCAGTTGTATTGTTTCATCTCCTCTTGATTTAACATTTACTATCAACAGATCGGGATTAGAATCAGTAATCTTTACAGTTTTAACAGCATTAAGCTTAATTTCTAAGGAAGACTTCAGTTCCTTCTGATTATTCAATAAGAGTGAAACATTTGATAACATTGAACCGTAGTTAACCTCACGGATAAAAATCCAGGCATTTCGCGCTGTCTCTTCATCAACAGGTTGATCCAATGTGATATTGGAGGTGATTGTTGTTGCATTTGAGATTAAACCAGTAACAAAAGGTTTTGAGACATCAGGATTAGCCGTATTCATCGGGTAAAGCCCGACAGTTGTTCCCTCAAAAAGACCCATCAGTTTTCCTGCTTTGATGGTTAAGGATTTTTCATTTATATATTTATCTGTCTGGTAATAAAGTGCCTGTTCAACATAAGATCCTCCAAATATTTTATAATCTAGTTCTCCTTCAATTTGTGGTGATTGATTCGGTGCGATTGAACTCATTACATTTTTTATCTGGTCAAACATAGACCTGTAAGTTGTGCTTTGTGAAGCTTTTTGAAGCACCTTACTGAAGGCATAGGAAAGAGAACCATAAGAGATATTATCATTAGTTGTATATTCAAAATTCAATTGATTCTGGCTAGCTCCACTAATCAAAACCAAAGGAGCCAGTATAATATTATTTACTTCATTTTCTGACTTTCCTTCAACAAATCCGTTTTCATTTCCATCTTTTCCATCCGGAGTATATCCTGGTGTTGAAAAAACCTCCTGAGTTCCTCGGGCCATTGCGTTTCCCCTCGTCCCTGTTCCGGAGTGACATGCATCAAGAATAACTAGCATACTTCCATCTTTTCCAAGCCGTGAGCGAATCTTACCAAGATATATATTAAGTTCATCATCACGGAGATGGTTTTCCCCTTCGTATATGCCTTTGGTAAATGATTTTCTGGCGTCAAAGGGTATTATCGATTCGTCGTACCCGTCAATTTCGTCACTGTTGTCATCCTCAATTTGCTGACCATGACCGGAATAGTGTATCACAACAACACCACCTGGTGACGATTTTGACTCAAGATCCTTCAATGCATTGATAATATCAGCCTTTTTTGCGGAAGCATCACTGAAAACATTAATATTATTTTCAGCAAACCCTTGCTGAATAAGAGAAGTTCTTATGAGCTCAACATCATTCAGTGAACTGATTTTAGTCCACCTTGTTTCAGGCTGATAGTTGCCAATAGCAATAATCAGAGCCATTTTTCTCTTATCCGGAGCTTTATTATCGCTAACCTGAACAGTTGTTCTGTTAAAGTTTTCACATAATAATTTGCTATTTATAATATTGAAGGAATTCATTATAGGTAGCAAAATAGAGTTTGAGCCCGGCAAAACAAGAAATATTAGTAACAGAAACCTTTTTTTCATATTTGGTCTTTTTAATTGTTTTTCCATATATTCCAATCAATCCCTACAGACTCTCTTCGGGCAGTTGGTTTTTGTTTTCCTTCTGTCAGAACATCGACTTGCATAATGGTATATTCTTTGAGTTCAGAGATTGAGATAATCCCGTCATGATTGTTATCAGCAGCCATGTTTTTAAGCCCATTGATAATTGAGAACGTAAACACTCCGTTCTTCCATTTATCTGATTCAAGGGCATATCCTTTTCCCGCAGCAGCTGAAATAATTGCAGTTCCTGAGCCACGGTTAAGATCGTTGAAATATTCCTGCATCAAATCAAAGGAGTTCTTTAATCCAACACTCTGTTTAATATTCGATTGCAAAACGTTAGCTCTGTATGTAAAAGTTTTTATTTCTCCTTTGCTATCTGTGTCTGCTTCAACTTTACCGGAAATCAGTTCTTCCTTATCAACTTCCCCTGAATGACAGGCGTCCATCATAAAGAGCTTTTTTCTGGCAGGGATGCTATCCAGCAAACGTTCAAAAACATTGAAGGAAATTCCGTTTATTTCAGGCTGATGGAAATCAATATTATATGTAGCGAAGTAAAAGTCAAGATCCTTATTCAGTAATCCATGTCCTGACACATATACCACAACCTCATCGTCCACTTTCGACCCGGATAGTTTCTTTTTGAGCTTTGTAAAGTTCTCTTTTGTAGCGTTCCTGTTAAAAAGAGTGTCGATATGGATTTCATTATAAATTTCCGGATTTGCCGATTTTGAAAGAAATAGATTTGCCATATCTCTTCCATCTTTAACTGCATACTGAAGATTAAATCGCAAATCCAGATATTCAGAAACGCTAAGGATTATGAGGTAAAGATCTGGTTTAGAAACAATCTTCGGACTATAAACTATTTCAAAGGATTCTTTTAAAGATTCCACCCCTTTTTCGTTATGGCACGAAACCTGAATTTTGTTATTGCCTCGTGAAAGGGTTATATCAAAGATTTTCTGGATGGAATCTGTTTTTTGTTCCCTTGTTGAAAGCCCGTTGATTCCATATACAGGTACTTCATTTACCCAGATGTTAATCCGGTCAAGATTATATTTTTTATCAACGGCTTTAACATTAATCGCTGCTTTGCTCTGATTTGTTATAGCCGTAAGGTCATTTTTATTCACCATTTCTATTGTTGGGGTGTGCCAGTCAGGGGAAAACATATTATCATTAAAGCCAGACTTATCAAGCCTTTTTTTGTATGCCATTCTGTATATCTTAGTAAGTGATGTATCCTGATTCCCAAGAAATTCGAAGACCTTATCCGGCCGGTTATACTGTAAATCAAATTGTTCTATTCCATATACATCAGATCCGAGTCGGAATCCTATCAAATCGCCACTGTTTTTGGGAGTCATATAATAATTGTCTTTAACCAAAACGCAAAAGCCTCTTTTATCATCAGAAAAGAGATGGGCAAAACCGGGAATGCTGTCATAACGGAACAGTGCAAGAGCATTTGATTTGGTTTGAAGCATCAGCAGAGGCTGTGAAGGATGAAAATCCATCTTTAAAATGTAATTTTTATCAAGAGAACTCTCAATCTGTTTTTTATTTTGAAATTCGTAAATTATCAGTTTCTGGAAAAAGTTGTATGCAAGCGCCACTTTGCCATCATTTTTGCTTATTGAAACCGCATCTGCGTTTCTCTGTAAA
>JFJP01027506.1_pt1 | contig 11653 bp, 10 predicted proteins | sample 431651 | NCBI WGS metagenome assembly JFJP01 (sample SAMN02602958, study PRJNA72255) | Microbial mat metagenome, whole genome shotgun sequencing project. | biome: fresh water; feature: sink hole; material: water; isolation source: purple microbial (photo- and chemosynthetic) mats found in... | reverse complement strand
TTAAATTTATTTAAGCTAATTTTGAGCTGCCCTTTTGAAGTGAACCTGTTAAAAAAAGTTTTCTTAATTGAAATCAAATAAAAAAAATGCAACTTTCTAAATTTTATCATAAAAACAAAATTCGAATTTATAAATTGATTTAAATCCAAATCTTTTTGATAGAAAAAAATTGCTTCTTTTTTTCTAAATTATTTATATTTCGTCAATCTAAAAATTAGACGGATTATGATTTTTTTCAAGTTTATTTAGTTAATAAATGGAAATTTAATAAAATTGTAATTATTAAATTATATTTCAACCAATTCAAAATATTCAAATGAATTCCATTGAAAATTATTTGCTGTTTTGTTTGATCAAAGAACAAAACAACGTAAGCACCTTTCTTTTTTCAGAGATAATTAAAAGTTTCTTTTTTTCTTTATCAAAAATAGTTTAGTCTAAAAAAAACCGATTTTGTTAATTGTTTGCAGCAAAAAATTTCAGAAGAAAAAAGAATTGAATTAATTGATTCAATTCTTGAGGTACCAATTTATTTTATTCTATTTTTTGCTTAATTATTTATATATGGTTCCTTGTCATAATAAAAGATTTTTTTTTTAATTTTTTTAGATTAATTTTTTATTGATTTTAATTTTTTTCCCACTTTAGAGGCAATTTTTTTTTAATTTTTTTTTTTTTTAGTTTTGTGAAAGATATGGTTTTTCTTTAAATATATTTCAATTATCCGTGAGCTATATTGACACATTTCTCTCCAAAACACGATCTTTTAGCTCTTCTTTGAATCTATTGAAGTATGCTGCTTTGTCGCTCGCAATTAAAGTAAGTGATTAAAAAAATAAAAAAATAATATTTTATTTCATAGATGGAAATCCCAAATAATGCATTTTATCTCTTTCAAGAATTCTCCCAAAGTGGCTTCACAATTGATGAATTGAACGATATAGAACTCAAAATCTTCAAATCTTTGAATTGGAATTTAAATCTGGTCACTTTTTCTGATCTACTTGATGCAATAAAAGAATATTGTGATAAAGAACTAGGAATATCCAATATGGATGATTTCGAAGTGGCGATCAACGAATTTTATTTTCACTCCATAAAATGTAACAGATAGTTTTTTATTCTTTTTTTAAATGTATTGTTTTTCAAGTTTATGAGCTTCTTAAGTTTAAAACTTCAAGTCTTTTGATGGTATGCATCCATGAAAGCTTGATTTTGTTCAATAAAGACTCGGAATTAGTCGAAAAACTGTTTGATCATTTTTTTTCTTTGAATATTTTTGACAGGGTAATTTTCTATTTTCTTTAAACTTACTCAATTTTTTATTTTTTTAGAATGATAAAGATAAGTGTTTTGATTCCTTCACTTTAATTTTGAAAGAAGAAGAAAAAAATTGTGAATACAGCATTGAAAATAGTAGAATTTATTCACAATCTTTAAATAGTTTCTTTGTTTTTTAGAAAGTCAAAATTTAAAATTAGACGAAAAAAAATCAGTTTCAACAATGGAAGTAGAAATAAATCAGAAAAAAATAATTTGCATGAATTAAAAGTGAATTAAGCAATGGATTTTCTGAAGATAAAGCAGAAAATCATCATGTTTCGATTTCTTTCAAACTTTTTAATTAAATAAAATAAACATTTATTTTTTTTAAATAACAAACATTCTAATTATCGATCGAAAACTTTTTTTAAAAAAAAATGCTTGACGGAGAAAAATAAAGGAAATTTTTTAAAAAAAAATATTTAAAACCTTTTGAATTTTATTTAATATTTTCTTTTATTTTTTGAAGTTTTCAAAAAAAAACATTTGTCTATTTTGCAAAGATGCAAATAAAAATAAATAAAGCTAAAAAAAATCTTTAAATATTCGCGAAAAATTTTTCCATGAGCAATCCTTTTAGTTTCAATTAATTTCTTTTGTTCAGTATTAATTCATTTAAAATTTAAGAATTTTATTTCAATCCAACTGCTGCACTTATATATCCCGAATTATCAAAAAAATGTCCTCCCAAAAGTGAAAATGCAGCATTAAAACAAATAAAAATGATCAAAGCTGGTGAACAATCCTTAAAAGACATTGAATAAAGCTCTCCAATTGAAGCTGAAGCATAAATCGAACCTTCTTTGTGAATTTTTTCTGTATCTATAATACACATTTTTAAGTTAAAGAATTTATTTTAAAGTGAACTTTCAATCAGAATTTTCGAATTGAAAAGAGCATTCCCTGAAATGTAAGCTTGAAAAACTATAAAACTTGATGCCATCAGAAAGCCTAACATATAACCTAACAAAAATTCAGATCCTAGAAGCATTCCAAACAAAAAAAACAACAAAATATTCTAAAAAAATATATTTAAAAAAAAAAAAAAAAAAATCTAAAAAATACCAAAAAAATAGGCAAAATGATAAGATAAGATGATTTCCAGCAGGATTCAGAGAAAATTTCTTCATAATTAGGCAAGACATTCCTATCCCTTATTCCAACGATTCTCTGAATCTGACGTTTGCTTTGGATGACCTATTTATAATTATTCTAATCGAGAAAAAATTAATTTCTACCGAATATTGTGAAATATATTGAACTCCAGATACTAATATTCCATTGATCAAATACGCAAAACTGAACCCAACCCCAAGCCCGAAAATCTGTAAAGATTTCAATTTAATAAGATTTTCATTATTTAAAAATCCTAAAAAAGCTCCAATCGCTGCTAATCCACCAAGAATCATAACGCCATAAATCATAGCGAAAAGATGTGAGCAATAATTTTTTGATGCCCATGAAATATTGAAAAGTCTTTGCACAGTAGATTGTGAAACCTTGGCCAAAATACCCAATTTATATGAATTACCACTCAAAGCTCCAAGACAACAAATGCAAACAGTTGGTGTCAAATTCGAAATTAATCCTAACAAAGTGAATCCCACACCCTGGTAGCCCAGAATTCCATAGGTAAGAAATATTGTGAATGAGATAATAACAAAGGTAAATGGGTAGATCATATAGCTAAGAATATTGGAGGAAATAAGATTCAAACAAGGCCCGTTTTCGCAAACTTTGATAAGAGAATTAACAGGTGCATAATTGTGTGAAGAAAAGTATTCAAATATAAAAATCAAAAATTTTTCTAATAGGAATCCTTCTAATAAACAGAAAATTATCCAGCCTCGAGCTATTCCTATTTTGCGAAGATTAAGAAGAGGTTCCTTTGAAGTATCAAAGTCATCAGTTAAAAGAGAAAATTCACTTGTAAAACAACCATATGGCAAAAAACTGATAATTAAGATATTCAAAAAACTTGTCAAAAAAATTTGCAGTCTGGTTTGTTTTGTCGTAAAAATTGTGTTGTCTGTTATTTCAAAAAGCTCAAAATATATGCCGAAGAATGATGAGATATAGGAGACTATGATGTTGAACGTCACTAAAAGGAAGGGAAAATAAAATGATTCCTTATTTTCAACGAATTCTTTTGATTGACAAATCAAAATCTGTTAAAAAAAAGGGGAATTAATTGAATACTTAAGTTTTTATTTACTATTGAAATCATGGTTGAAAGCAAAAAACAGCAAGAAATGTCAAGAATGCTCGAAGTGAAAGTGCCATGAATATCAGCTACACGATTGGCAAGACAGCATGGATTTCTTTGATCTTCGGCCAAAATGTTATCATCTGATTTTCCTAAGAGTTCTGATGCAATATTCATTCCTGGCTGAAAAATACTGGCTGAACCTCGATAAAACAAACAACCAAAGGTATCTATTTAAAAAAGCTTTTCTTTAATTTTGATTAAAAATTCTATCTGAGTTTTTACATCCTAATGTATATCCTCCGAATAAAAGAACGAAGACTTTTTCATAATCCTTCACATTTTCAGTGTCACTAACATAAAGCTCTATTTATTAATAGAAAAAAAATTAAGAATATTTTGATATTATTGGAAAATCGTTTTTTTTATAAATGGATATATTCAAACAAAACAAAAAAAATTTAAAAACATCCCTTTTCCTAAATTAGATGATCGTTTTGAAATAAAAAAAATTATAAAAATTATCAAAACGACTTTCAAAAGTGGTTTTTTTGTGTGTTATTTAAAAAAAATAAAGAATTATTCTGTTTTCCTGATTAAATTACTTCGATAAATTGACATAAGGATCATAAGAATCAAAGAAGTAGAGCCTAGAAAGAATAGAATAATTGCCAAGCCACAATAATAAGCTGAAGCTAAAGGCTTTTGCGAATTTTCTCTAAAAAATAAAATTTTAAGCTTTTAATATTATTTGAATTGTTAATAAATCGATACGCTGCCGATAATAGCATTTTACAACATGTTGTGAATCCGAATTCTTTTATGATGAAATTAAAAATGATGCAAAATGAGAGTCCGATTATAAAACCCATAGTTGCATACCATGTTCCAATGAATTCTTCAAAAACTAACTAAAATAAATTTAATTATAGAAAATTACAAAAAAATACAAATTTTAAGAAGTGAATTTTTTTTTCACAAAATAAATTAAATTTAATGAATTACCAAAACGAAAACCCCGAAGAAAAGACCTGATACAATCAATAAAATCGTTTGTTTTATGTAAAAATCTGAAAGGAATTGAGTAATATCTAAAAACATCTTTATGAACGTATTGTTTAAAGAAGTTTGATAAGTTTCTTTTTCTTCGATAATCAATTCATTTCGTCCTTCGTTATCCAAAAATCCTTCAGCTGCTTCATTCGGAGAAAATAGCTCATAACCTTCACCTTCTAATAAATGAGCTTTTAAATTGAAACGATTGATCTACAACAACAAAAAATTCTAATTTTTTTTAAATACAACAAAAAAAATTAAAAAAATTGTTACTTTCATGAAATAAAAAGCCAAGAAAAATAATAGAGCGAAACTTGAAAAAACTGATATCAAGGCAATGCAATCCGATTCATTGAACATTTTTGTTATTATATTTTAGGTAATAATGATTGAAATTAAGTATTGGCTTTTATAAAAATAGACTTTATTAAATATTTAATGAATTTTTTTAAAATAAAACGGATTAAAAACCTTCATTTTATTTTGGTTACAAAAACTTTTTAAATTTTCCAAATTTCTATTTATATTTGTTAAAAACATCGAAAAATTTAACATTTAATCAACAGAAAAACTTCTTATATTAAATATTTGGTTTTGTTTGTGTTTCATTTTTGGCTTTATAGCTAACCCAATGAATTTTATCAGGGTAAACTGGTATCCCAGGCAATCCAGCCGAATTGTAAATTTTATCAAGTATGGTCTTATCAGTGCAAATCATAATTTGTCCTTGATGATATTTAATCAAACCTTTATCCTCCTAAAAAAAAAACAATTCTTATTAATTTTTATATTTTTCCTTTACCAAAACTGATAAAATATCTTTTTCTATAATTCCTGTTTCCTTCATAATATCAGCTAAACAAAAGCTATCATTTTCATGTATTCTAAAAAAACTAATAATCTTCTGAATCCACCATCTATAATAACTGATCCTGCCTAAATCACTCAAAGGTCTTTCAGGAGTTCCCAACTTCCCCTCTTTTATGGACAATTCATATGAAAGGGTGATCAAAAATTTCCCATAACCCTTTCTTTGATAGAATGGTAATGTCAAAATGCAGGATAAATTATAAGATAGAGATGAATCTTTCTCTTTAGAAAAATAACCCACTATATGATGTCCCATTTCATCATTTTCTGTGAGCACATAGAACAAAAACGGCTCTAAATCATAATAAAGGTTCTTATGATCAAGGAATAATTTTGCCAAATAACTCAAATTCTCACAAAAAGTGGCATTTTTCCGACCATCGACCTCAAAAACTGAATTCATATCATGTCGATATATTTCATCGCCAGGAGGATGTGTTAAAACACATCGAATTGAATGTCTTTCAAGTTCTTTGGCAGTTGCATAAAACGAAAGACAAAATTCACAAACATAAAGGCATTCTAAACCCTGAAAGCCAGATGGATATGGTGAATAATACCAAGTTTCACATCGAAACTTGCCGATTTGAATATTGCCAATGGTTTTTATCTTAGTTGCCTCTTCGTGAAGCCTTAAGCTTGTTGCATCCATACCCTCATGCTCACCATTTTCCAAGAATTCTGATCTCTGTTCTTCATTTTTCTTCTTCTTTTTCAATGGGTGCTCCTCATCTATCACTTTATCAGTCTTTATAGATTAATTTATAAAAAAAAATTAATAGAAAATTTTGAAGAAAATATTTTTTCTTTTTAAAAGATTATGAATAAATAAATACAGGCTTGATGCGAGATCTGGTTACCCATTCATCCATTCTTCTGTTGAAATCCTCATAATGGATATAATATTCATAGGAGGCATTGGTTTTTTTCTTGTTTGGGTCGTGGCCTTTTTTTTTATTATAAATGAAAAATTTAAAGGTTAAAATGAATGAAAGAAATTATAAAAAAAATGAAAAAGGAAGAAAACCAAATAAATGAACTAAATGATAAAAAATAAAAAAAAATAGCAAAAACAAATAAATGAAGAGAATGAAGAAAATAAATAAAATTAATTAAATTAATTAAGGAAATAAATGAAAAAAAATGAACAAACTTTTTAGAAGACGACAATCTAAAATACGAGCCAAATGTTTGGTGCCGTTTTTCATTTCAGCTTCAACATAATATGCGTTATCAAGAGCGTTTTCATAGATCGTTGTAGACTTTCTGAGTTTGGCTGTTTCCGTAAAAGCCAATTTGCTTTTTCCTTTGGAAGCCATTTTGTTTCAAATGGTTTTTTTTTTTTTCTTTTGATTTTTAAATTAAATTATTATATTTTCAAATTCTTGATAAAATTAAAAAAATGACTAATTTGTGGGTTTTAGAGAAAACTTCATGGAAAATTTTGTTGCAAATTCTCAATATATTCAAAGTAATGACAGTTCTTGTAAAGTCGAAACTCGCTTCCTATACTCGAATACATAAAAATTTAAAATTGAGTCTTTTTATACGAAATTTTTCATAAAATGATAAGAACGAAAGAAATTATTTTTCAAGGATATTTATGCCGTAAGGATTAATTTTTTCATCATAAAAAAGATAAAATTTGTATTAAGAATGTGAATTTATAATTCATTATTTCAAATAAAAAAACATTGAAGCTGATTCTGAACAATTCGAAAAAAGTGCCAATAACTAATAACTGTTAATGAAAATGATCATGAAATCCAATAAAGATATTAAATTTCACAAGATTAAGAAGAGTTCAGTTCTAATTAAAAAAACATTGTGAATAATTCAAAGGAGTTACATGAAAAAAAAAAATTGGGAAATTAAATTTCGTTAGTATTTCGCATAAAAAGTTTGAGAGGAGGAAAAAAATGAATCTTTTATGCAAGAGGATAAAAAGGAGCTTTTTAAAATTAATCAAATGATAAATAATTATAGGCAGAAATGTGAGCAAAATTATAAGCTTGACAAAAAAGAATTACAAATTTCTTATATAAAGGCTAAATTTGAATAGAAAAGTTTTTTTTATCAAAATCATATGTATTTTTAAAAAATGATGGATATTTTCACAAAGAAATCCGAAGAAAAGAAGCCTCTCCTTGCAAAATTTTCTTTTCTTTTTTAAGTGATGAAATAAATTAATTTTTAAACCAAAATAATGGAATTTTCTCATCTTTTAGAAAGATAAAACTTCATGAAAAATAAATATTTCTTTTTATTTTAAAAAAAGTTTTTTCAAGTTTATATAATTATTGAGGTTTTTATGATCCTAGGTATTATATTATTTATGACTTTGATCTTGACTTCGATCTGCTGCTTCTCTTGCTGGATTTTGATTTTGACACATTATTATTTTTCTTTGGTTTTTTATCTTTAAAAAATATTTAAAAAATTGTTAAAAGTTAAAAAAAAACCTTTGGAAGGACTACGGTTTCTGATTTTTTGCTTTTTATCTACACTTTTGCTTCTACTCTTGCTTCTGCTGCTTCTGCTTTTGCTATATTTTTTGTTTTTTCCATAGTTTGGGGGTGATCTGCTTCTCTTATAACTCTTTCTCTCCTTATCCTTATCTTTTCTGCCACCTTTCGATTGGCTCCTTGAGCTTTTGGATCTGGATCTGGATCTAGAATTCGAGGAATTTCTCCTGTGAAAATTAATTATTGTAAATGATTTAATTATAAAATTAAATAAACCTATATTTAGGACATTCGGTTATCTTATGTCTTGAACTTCCACATTTAAAACATCTCCCAAATACAATACCTAAAAAAAAATTAATGATAAATATAAACGAATTTTTTTTAAAAAAATACCTTTGGCTTCAGCTTTAGGACATTCTTTGGCCCAATGACCTTTTTGTCGACAAATATAGCATGCAGTATTGCTTCTAAAATTTAAAAACGATTGAGATATAATTTGTTAATAAATGAAATAATTTACATTGTGCTTGGATATCGTTCAGTTCGGACTTTTTTTCCACCATGAGAATATTCAATTCGAATGTTTTTGCCAAATAATTCATAGCCATTCATTCTATTTATTTTTTTAGATTTTAGTTTCTTTTGTGATAAAAAAAATAGCGAAAGCAATTTTAAAAAATTTCATTGTTTTAGAATGCTAGCAAAAAAAGCTTCATTAAACCAACAAAGGCATAGTTTTTTTAGTCAAAGATAGAGAAAACACAAAAAAGTTCAAAGCTTTTTGGCTTTTTAGAAACATTTTTAAAAATTTAGCAAGATCATGCAAAAAATATTTTTAAGTTTTTCTTAACAAACAACATTTACAATAGAACATTAGAATTTTAAAGCAAAAGAAAGCCAAAAATTTAGCCTTGTTAATAAGAATGAGTTTTTAACGAGAACATTGCAAAATCAAAAATTTAAAGAAAAAATCTTATTTTTTTGTATTTTTATTTAAAATAATAAGAATAAGTTTACCTTTCTAATGCGTCTTCTGCATCTCTGATGTCTTCAAACTCAATAAAAGCAAACTTCTCCTTTTTTTCTTTAAGATTGATGTCAATGATTTTGCCAAATTTATCAAAAATATCCTCGAGGTCTCTAACTTTTACCTTGAAATTACAAACTTTACGAAGAAAACAGATGATTTTTTTACTTTCGAGGACAAGTTGGCAACGAATAATTTAGAGCTTTTGGCTCCTCCACTCATAGATTCTTTCGTTTCTGGAATTTTTTTGGGGATTTAATTTTTTTTAATTAGGAAAAAAATGCTCTATTTTATTGTTATATATCTCAAAAACATAAATCTTTGAAGAAATAAAAGAAAAAAAATTAAATTCAAAATAATAATAGAGTTTTTTTAAATTTTAAAAATTTTCAAAATGAAAAAATATTAAAATTTTTAAACAATAAATAATAGAGAATTTTAAATTTTGAAAAATAGCGGAAAAATTTAATTTCATATATTTTAATGATGATGAAAACAAATGAAAATTCCCTTTTTCTGAATATGATTTAATTAATTTCAAAACGCTTCCAAATTCTTTTAAAAAAATCAAAGAAAAACTGCTCAAGATGAGAAGAATCATTGTCGGAAAAGTGAAAATATTTTCATTCTAACAAAAAGAGAAAATATTAAAAATTGAAACTTTAACTTTTAAATAAATTTTTTTATAAAAGGAAACATTTAAGCATTTTATGAAACGGAATTCAAATTAAAAATAAGTGGTCATCATTATTTTCTAAGCTTTGCGTCTTAAAGCAACATTTAAGCATTTTTTCAAGCTAATTTAAAAAAATTTGATATTTATCATTAAAACTTTTTATAAAATTCAAAATTTTTATCTATCCCTTCCAAAAATGAAATCCTGTTTCATATTTTCCCAAGAAAAAAGAGATTCTCTTCCACTTTCTCAATCAGAGATCCACTCTCCTTTTTCTCCAAAAACCGCAACTTCTCTTCCCTTTATGCTTGAAGCAATCCTTTTAGACTCTTCTGAACAAATTCTTTTGTCAAATACTATTTATGATTATAACAGATGGGCCAAAATTCCTCAAGTAATATCTCAAAAGAAGAAAAATTCATTTGAAAACATGAATTTATACAAGCAAGTGCTCACAAAATCGAAGCTTTTCAAATCAGAATTTTCAATTCAAATATACGAAAGCATTAGTATGGGTAAAGGTCAAATGTGCTTTATGGATTTCAAAAGGTTTTATGAAGAATTGGATCAGGTGGTAAATAACCAAAGGATCTTCTATTATTTTAATAAATGCAATGAATTTGTTCTTCAGAAAGAGAATTTCGAGAATTGCATGAACAATTTCATCAAATCATTCAAAAAGATTTTAAAATCTTCTAATTTGATTTTGGACTGTCTTATAAAAAAAAATAAGAAATTCGAAGATATTAAAAAGGATTTTCTTTATTTGGATTACATTAAACTGGTCTCGGATTTCAAAAATTCAATAAATAGAAATAGTATTTCTAGCTTTTTTTCAGATGATGAGTCTAAAATCGATAAAAGAAAATTCCTAGATACTCTTATTAATTGCAAAACATTTCCTTTGTTCTATTTGTTTGAGTTTTTAAGATTGGAAAAGATAGCAATCAATTTAAGTCTCAAATCAAATTCTTTTACGAATCCTGAAAATAAACAAAAATTTACTATAAAGAAGTTCCTTATGAATGAAATAAAAAAAACATTGAAAAGATGCGATTTGAATGGTGATATTTCATGTTTTTGCAGCTTTTGCAAATGGTTTTTCATTTTAAAAAAAAGATTAATAATTTAATTTTTAGTGTTAGAAAAAACAGAGAAACTGCAATTCTTTCGCAAAAAAGAAAAAGAGAAAAGATTGAAGAATTCGATTCATTGATGGAAAAATACAATACTTTATTAGTTCAAGTTAAATTTGATTTTTTTTGCCATTTATTAATAATTTGTTGTGTTTAGCATAATGATTTAAAAAAAGCCCATCTGAGTTTAGAAATTTCCTTTCAAAATATTAAAGTTTTTCACTAAAAATAAAATAAAAATTTTTGTTAATTATATCAATTTTCTTTAAAGCCATTATAAATTAATAAATAAACTCAAGCAATAAATTATTTTTTTTTCTTAAAATTTTTTGAGGTTTTTAAAAAATTAAAATTTTATTATTTGGACTTCATTTAAAATAAATAAATTGGAATGAATAAAAAAAAATTAAGCTTATCACAAATTAAACAATTATGAAATTAAAATAATTTATTCTATTTAGATTCTGGTTTTTTTTATGCAAAAAATCCCCGATGATACAAAACTTTCGATTTCTAAAATGGGCTCACTAGAAATTGACAAAAACACAAGTGTGTCTTGTGAAAATAATCTTCCAACACATTTTCCATCACCATTGAATCTAAAATTAACAAGAATTAATCCAAATTTGGTCATAAACAAAAAAATTGTTTTTCTAACTTTTGTGTTAATTTTTGTTGGATTGGCTTTGTTTGCAGGTGGATTCGTTTCGTATGCATTGTCTGATAATTCAGAAAAAGGAGTGGTTTTTTGGGTTATAGGATGCTTAGTTTTGATTCCAGGGATTTATTATTTGTGGAATTTGCTTATGGTTTGGAAGGGAAAGAATAAGAAGAATAAGGTAGAAATTGTTAAAGAAATCAATCAACAATGGGATTTGAATTGACTATGTA
>JFJP01036583.1_pt1 | contig 11654 bp, 10 predicted proteins | sample 431651 | NCBI WGS metagenome assembly JFJP01 (sample SAMN02602958, study PRJNA72255) | Microbial mat metagenome, whole genome shotgun sequencing project. | biome: fresh water; feature: sink hole; material: water; isolation source: purple microbial (photo- and chemosynthetic) mats found in... | reverse complement strand
CCAGGAGATAGATACTATCAGGCGGTGGTTCGGATGATTCCATATATATACGGGTAGAATACCCTATGGAACGGCTCTGGTCAAGAATCGCGGGGCTGCCCGAGCCGCCCCGCGCTGCTGGTTATTTCGGCGCGGCAGGCAGGGCCGGGGCTGTTTTTATCTGTTCGATGGTCGCCTTGATCTGGGTCGTACCTGCGTTATCCGGATCGGCCGCTATGGCTTTTTCGAGCCATTCGATGACCTTGGCGTTTTCCACCGTTCCGGACATGGCATACATGTAGGCACCCATGTACCAGGCTTCCTGCATCTGGGCACCGTTGAGGCTTCCGCCCCCGGCTAGCCTCAGGAAGATTTCTCCCGCCTCTGTCATTTTTTGCGCCTGATACAGGGCCACCGCATCGAGGTAGGCGGCCTGCAGTTCATATTTGCCCTTGAGTCCGGCCTTGCCGTCGGCATCGAGCGTCGGAACCTCACGGATCAGCGCGGCATACGACTCCCTCCTGGACGGATCTACCGCTTCGATGAAGAGGTCGATATTGACGGCCCTTTCGGCGCCTTTCGAGTTGTTGATGTTTTTCTTGAGGCTTACGAGCTTGTCGCGGGTTTCCTTGAACGAAGCCAGATGGGTGAAAAAGCCGTCGAGGGTACCTGCGGTTTCTCCGGTACCGGAGGCCGCATATACGTCGCCTTCTGCCGTTTGAAGAACAACATAAGGCAGTTCCTGCACGCCGTACGAGGAAGCCGAGGCGTAATTCGCTTCTATCAGGGCCTTGTCCATCAAGGTTTCGTCCTGGACGATATCGATGTTGCAAAGCACATAGTCCTTCGATCCCTTTCTGAAAAAGTCATCGGTAAAGACGTTCGTGACGAGTTCCTTGCTCGGGTCGTTCCAATCGGAGCCGGTAAAGACGATCAGCAGGTCCTTTTTGGCCTTTGCCGCCGTCGCTTGGGCGGTATCGAGATCCGTAATCCATGTCGTCTGCGCCTTGGCGCACCCGGCGAACAGTACGGCCAGCAGCGCCGCCAATACTGCATGTTGTTTTTTCATGATGTCTCCTTTATGTATCCGGTATCAGCCGCGCCAATACCGCACGCCCGCGGCGAATATGTTCTGGTTCGCATCGCCGGGTATATTCTTGAACAATTGACGCGAAGCGGCGTTCGCTCCGGTGTCGATCGTGCGCTCGCTGTGACCCATCTTGCCCAGAACGAGACCGGACATGCTGGTCATTCCTTCGATGGCGTACATCGAGCCGTTGGGGTTGTCCGGTTCCGTCATGGCAGGCGAGCCCGAGCCGTCGACATATTGGGTGAATACCTGTCCCGAGGCGAACAATTCCTTCGCGAGTCCGCTTTCGATTATGATGCGTCCTTCCCCGTGCGAAACGGGTACCCGGTGGATCGTCCCCGGCAGGAGATCGGGTCCGTTCGCCCAGGGAGAGGAAGCCGAGACGATGCGGGTGCGCACGAAGCGGGATATGTGGCGGCCGACGGTGTTGTAGGTGAGTGTCGGCATTTCCTCCGACGGGGAAAGAATCTTGCCGTAGGGAAGGAGTCCCACCTTGATGAGGGCCTGGAAGCCGTTGCAGATGCCGAGGACCAGGCCCTTCCGCGTTTCGAGGAGTTCCATGATCCCGTCGGCGATTTCATTTTCGCGGATGATGTTCGCGATGAATTTGCCCGAACCGTCGGGTTCGTCGCCCGCGGAGAAGCCGCCCGAAAAGGCGAGGATGTGCGCGCTGTCGACGGCTTTCCGCAGTTCCGAGAGGGATTCTGCGAGATCTTCTTTCGTACGGTTGCGGAGCACGAGAATCCGGGTATCGGCTCCCGAAAGGCGGAACGCGCGTGCCATGTCGTATTCGCAGTTGGTTCCGGGAAATACCGGGAGCACCACGCACGGTTTCGCGGCGGCAGATACAGGGGAAGAGTGCTTGCTCCGGGCGGCTGCTTTGTGCGCCGGTGCGGCGTCTGTGCCCGGGGCTCCTGCCGTACCCGGGGTTGGTACGCGTATGCCTGCGGCCGCCCATGCGGGGAGTGCAGTGTCCGGGAGGATGCCCGACACCGGCGGGAATACGCGGGCAAGCGGTTTTTCCCAGGACATCTGCGCTTTGTCGAGGGGTACGCGGGTGGTTCCGATGAGGATGGCCGGATCCGCGGTTGTTTTGCCGATGACCGTCCAGTTTGCCGCGGACGGCGGGTTTCCGGCGATTTCGAGGATGAGGGAGCCGAAGAGGGGCGCGAAGAGGGGATCTTCTCCGGCGAAAACGGGCGGAAGCGGAATGCCCGCGACCGCTTTATCGTCGAGGGTTGCACCGATGCGGTTGCCGAACGCCATGCGGCTGAGCGCCGCGGCGATGCCGCCTTCGGTGACCGGGTAAGCCGCATTGACGCGGTCAGCAGTCGCAGGGGCGAGCAGCAGCGAGGCGTTCGAGCGGAAGGCCGCCCAATCGGGGGTGTCGTCCGCGAGGAAGGGTGTTTGCACGAGGACGAGGGTATTGCCCGGCGCGGTGAGCGCTCCGCCGTGCACTTTCCTGTCGTCGGTGACGGCGACGGCGAATGAGACCAGTGTCGGGGGTACGCGAAGGTCCCCGAAGGAGCCCGACATGCTGTCCTTGCCGCCGATTGCGGCCGTACCGGCTTCGAGCTGGGCTTGCAGGGCGCCGAGGAGGGCTGCGGCGGGTTTGCCCCAGGCTTCGGGACTCGTGGTCCGTTCGAAATATTCCTGGAAGGAAAGGCGTGCGGTATGGGGGTCGCCGTGGGCTCCGTGGTAGGGGCTCCAGGCGGCGGCTTTCGGGTTGTACCCCATGGACATCAGGCTGACCGTCGACGTTTCCTTTCCGGGGCCGACGGGAATCCGGGCCGCCATCCCCGCTTCGGGGGTGGACTGCCAGGCGCCGCCCATAGGGAACAGCACCGAGGCGGAGCCGATCGAGCCGTCGAACCGTTCGCTCAAGCCCCGCTGCGAGGCGACCGCGAGGTCGGAAATCACGGCCATCCAGCGGGCTTCGAGGCCGGTTGCGGGTTGTCCGGTTGCGGCAGCGGGCACCGTGGCGGCCCGGCTTCCGGCGAAGCCGAAGGTTTTCGCGGGCGCGGCGATTTTGGCGCGGGCGGTGCGGGAGGCGCCGGCGGTGTCGAGGAAAGTCCGGTCGATGTCGACGATCTTTTCGCCGCGCCAGCGCATGACGAGACGGTTGTTCGCGGTCACCTCGGCTATGATAGCCGCATCCAGGTTTTCGGCGTGGGCCGCCGCGATGAAGGCGGGAGCGTCGGAGGCGCGCACCACGACGGCCATGCGTTCCTGCGATTCGGAAATGGCGAGCTCGGTGCCGTTGAGTCCGTCGTATTTTTTCGGGACCGCGTCGAGGTCGATGTCGAGGCCGGGCGCGAGTTCGCCGACGGCCACCGCGACGCCGCCCGCGCCGAAATCGTTGCATCGGCGTATGAGGTGCGTGACCGAAGGATCGCGGAAGAGGCGCTGTATCTTGCGTTCGACGACCGCGTTTCCTTTCTGGACTTCGGCGCCCGCTGTGGTGACCGATTCGGCGGTGTGTACCTTCGACGAGCCGGTGGCGCCTCCTATGCCGTCGCGTCCCGTGCCGCCGCCTACCATGATGACGAGGTCGCCCGCTTCGGGTTCTTCGCGGATGACCGAGCCGACCGGGGCCGCGGCGATGACCGCCCCGAGCTCCATGCGTTTGGCGAGGAAACCGGGATCGTAGAATTCGACGACCTGTCCGGTGGTAAGCCCGATCTGGTTTCCGTACGCGCTGAAGCCGGCCGCCGCTTCCCGGGTCAGCTTGATCTGGGGCAGCTTTCCGGGAAGGGTGGCGTCGATCGAAACGGTGGGGTCTCCCGCCCCGGTGACGCGGAGGGCCTGGTATACCCAGGCGCGGCCTGAAAGGGGGTCGCGGATGGCGCCGCCGATGCAGGTCGCGGCTCCGCCGAAGGGTTCGATCTCGGTCGGGTGATTGTGGGTTTCGTTCTTGAACATCAGGAGCCAGGGTTCGGTCCCGGCCGCTTTTCCTTCGTCGTCGGTAAGGGTCACGTCGATGAATATCGAACAGGCGTTGATCTCGGCCGATTCCTCGATGTCGTCGAGGAGGCCGCGTTTTTTGAGGGCCTTGGCTCCGATGACCGCCATGTCCATGAGGGTGACGGGTTTGTCGGTGCGTTTCGTGTATATCTCCGCACGGAGTCCGGAATAGGAGGCAAGTGCGGCTTCGATGGTTTTTTTGTATGGACCGTCTGCTATTTCGATATCCTCGAGCACAGTGTTGAAGGTGGTGTGGCGGCAATGGTCCGACCAGTAGGTGTCCAGGACCCGGATTTCGGTTTCGGTCGGGTTGCGGCCCGTTTTCCGGAAATAATCCTGCAGGAAGGCGATGTCCGCGAGATCCATCGCGAGGCCTGTTTTTTTGTGGAAGGTTTCGAGCCTGACCGCGTCGAGATCCGTGAAGCCGGTGACCGTCGACACGGGAACGACCGTACCGGTTTCGAGGGCGAGGCTTACGGGTTTGTCCGGAGCCGATTCGCGGGAGTCTACGGGGTTTATCAGATAGGAACGGATCTTCGAGAGGTCTGCGGCGGAAAGTGACCCTTTCAGGATGAAGAGGCGGGCGCAGCGCACGGTGATCTGACCGGAGTCGCCGGGGAGAAGCGCGAGACACTGGGATGCCGAATCGGCGCGCTGGTCGTATTGTCCGGGAAGGTATTCGATGGCGATGACGGTTTCCTGTGCGTCGAGCGGCAGTGTTTCGCGGAAGACGGTGTCGCTTTGGGGTTCCGAAAAAATCTGGCTGGCGGCAAGCTCGAGGCGTGCATCGTCGATTCCCTCGATGTCGTAGCGGTTCGCGAACCGCAGTCCTTCCAGATGCCTGATGCCGACAAAATCGGCCAGTTCGGAGAAGGTCCGTCGCGCTTCGTTGTCGAATCCTTTTTTGCGTTCGATGAACAGACGGAATACGGACGGTTTCATGGCACTTCCTCCGAAAAACGGTAATTCGGGAATAGTGCCATAAAAGAGGCGGAATTTCTACCGACAGCCTCTATGAAAAACCCGGGTAAAAAGTGATATACTGGAGTACATGATTTTCGTCTTCAAGGAGTGTTTTATGCAGGAAATTCTCGATCTTTTACAAAATGACGCCCGCCTCACCGCGGACGATATCGCCGCAATGACCAAGAAACCGGTCGCAGAAGTCAAGGCAGTCATCGCGGCAATGGAAAAAGACGGGATCATCCTCAAATACACGGCAATCGTGAACCAGGACAAGATTCCTTCCGAGACCGAGCTGGTGCGCGCCATCATCGAAATCCAGGTGACCCCCGAACGCGAACACGGTTTCGACGCCCTTGCCGAGCGGATCTACCGTTTCCCCCAGGTAAAGTCCCTGCACCTCATGTCGGGCGGCTATGACCTGCAGGTCATCATCGAGGGAAAAACGCTCAAGGACGTCGCCTTCTTCGTGTCCGAGAAGCTCGCGACATTGAACGGCGTGAAGAGCACCAAGACCCATTTCGTGCTCAAGACCTACAAGGAAAACGACATCGTCTATGTCGACAGCAAAAAAGACCGCCGCGAAGGCGTAACGGCGTAATCAATCCCGAGGATCAACCATATGAATGACCGAACCAACCGTTTCTCCGAAAAAATGCTCAAGATACCCCCGTCGGGCATCCGCAAGTTTTTCGAACTGATCATAGGCCGCGACGACATCATCTCGCTCGGCGTCGGCGAACCCGATTTTCCGACTCCCTGGGCCATGCGCGAGGAGGCATATTACCACCTCGAGCAGGGGCATACCTCCTATACCTCGAACTGGGGCCTGACCGAGCTGCGCGACGCGATAGGAAAGTATCTCGAAAAGTTCGATCTCCGGTACGATTCGAAAAAGGAGATACTCGTCACCATCGGCGTGTCCGAGGCCATCGACGCGGTGCTCCGCGCCATCCTCAACCCCGGGGACGAGGTGATCGTCGCCGAGCCCTGCTATGTTTCCTACCAGCCGCTCGTCGAGCTCTGCGATACAAGTCTCGTCCGGCTCGACACCACGCCCGATGGCTTCATCCTGACGGCCGAAGCCATCGAGAAGATGATCACCCCGAAGACCAAGGCCCTCATGCTCTGCTCGCCGAGCAACCCCACCGGCCGCATGATTCCCGCCAAGGAGTTGGCGAAAATCGCCGAAGTGGTGAAAAAGCACCAGATTTGGGTGTTGTCGGACGAGGTGTACTGCGAACTCGTGTACGACGGCCACAAGCATGTTTCGATCGGCTCGATGCCGGGCATGAAGGACTATACCGTCGTCCTGAACGGCTTTTCGAAGGCATTCGCTATGACCGGCTGGCGCATCGGCTATCTCGCCTGTCCGGCGGACCTGATGGCCCAGGTCCACAAGCTGCACCAGTATTCCACCATCTGTGCGCCCATCATGAGCCAGTACGCCGCTCTCGAGGGCTTGCGTACCGGAGCCGACGAGGTTGAGAAAATGCGCGTTTCGTACCAGCAGCGCCGCAACCTGATGATCCATGCTTTTGCCGAGATGGGCCTGCCGGTGAACGAGCCCGAAGGCGCCTTCTACATTTTCCCCGACATCCGCAAGACCGGGCTTACATCCGAGGATTTCGCCACCCGGCTGATCAACGATTACAAGGTCGCCGTCGTCCCCGGAAACGTGTTCGGCGCCGGCGCGGAAGGTTTCGTGCGCTGTTGCTATGCGACCGAGATAGGCAAGCTCAAGGAAGCGCTCAGGCGCATCAAGCTGATGGTCGAGGGCAAGCCGCTCGACGTCCGGCAGTAGCAAATTTTATTTTGATATGGTAGGTATGTGACATGAAGAAGTTACTGGCGATCCTGGCTGTCCTTGTTTTTTCTCTCGCGCCGGTCATGGCGGAAAAAATATACAAGCTCGACGCGGCGATCGAAACGGTCGCAAAAACCCTTTCGGCGAAGCTGCCGCAGGGAACGAAGGTCGTCGTCCTCGACATCAAGGCCGAAAAACCCGAAGCGAGCGCCTACATCGTCGAGGAACTGACTTTCGCCCTTCTCGAAATAGGCAAGCTCGTCGTCGTCGATCGCGAAAATCTCGAGGCCATCCGTGCCGAACTTTCCCTACAGACCTCCGGCGACGTGAGCGACGAGTCCGCCCAGCGTCTCGGCGCGATGCTCGGCGCCCAAACCCTCATTTCAGGTTCGTTCGACCTCCTCCGCGACAAGTACCGCTTCACCACGAAGGCAGTCAAGGTCGAAACCTCGGAGATCCAGTATCTTTCGGCTCTTTCTGTCGCAGCCACCGCGGATACCGAAGCCCTGTTCGGCCGCAAATCGGCCGCCTCTTCCGCGGCATCCGCCGCCGGGAAAGCCGTCCGCGGCGTAGCGGACTTTACGGGCCGCCTCATCTGTTCTTCGATCAATCCCTTCGTCGGTATCGGTTCGTTCATCCAGGGCGACTCCGACGGCGGCTCGACGGTAGTATTCTTGGGCGCCCTTGCCTGGGGTAAATACCGGAGCGACGAGGGCCTTTCGAACAGCGAGTTTCTGATGGTCGGCGGTGCCGTGAGCGTCGTCGGTGCGGTCATCTATTCCTGGATCCGGCCCTGGACTTACAACCGCAACCCGCAAGTCACCGAAGTGCTCGACAACGTGCGGATTTCCCAAACGGCGGATAACGACGTTTCGCTGGGGTATGTGATCAGGTACTGACCGATAACCGGCGTAAGGCTTACTTCACGAACTCCACAAACTGGATCTTGACCCCGTCCGGAAACCCATGGAGATGGAGTCGCCGTGATTGACCGCCTGCGGCTTGCCGTCGCAGATCAGCTCCACTTGCGTTTCGCCCGATCCGAGGAAGGCCAGCTCCATTTCCGGCGAGGCCTGGGCCCTCCTGACGAGCGGAAGCCCCACTATTTCCTGATAAAACGCGAGCGATTTGTCCATGTCCATGACTTGAATGGTTGTCCAGCAGAAGTTCATGGTTGCCCCTATTTCTTGTCGTTACCCGCAAGTGCCGTAAGTTTCCTTTCCGCTTCCGCCGCATTGAGAGGGAGGAACGCGGACCTGAAAATTTCGGCGGAGCGGCTGTACGCGTCGATGGCTTTTTCCTTGTTGCCGGCTTTTTCCTCTATAGTACCGACGGCCATCCAGTTCATTCCGAGGCCGTTGGGGTTTTCGGCGCGGCGGTCGAAAGCGATCGCGGTGTGGAGCGCTTCGATGGCGGCCGGGTATTGGCCCGCTTTCGAGCGGATCGAAGCGACGAGATACCAGTCGTAGGCAGTGTCTTCGAGGTAGCGGCTTTTTTCGTGGATGTCGGCGGCTTTCCTGATCGAGTTTTCGGCTTCGGCCCAACTGCCCTGTTCCTTCTCGGCAAGGCCGATTACCTTCCAGGCAAAGGCCGTGTACAGCTGATTTGACTTGACATTGCCCATTTCGGCAAGCACCGTCGTCTTGACCGAGGCAGCCGTTTGCCGGCGTTCTGTTTCGGGAAGCGAGCTCGTCGCATTGCCTTCGGCGAGCAGGGCTCGTGCACGGTAAATCCTGCACGTGCTTATCAATGTTTTATTCTGGGCTTCTTCCGCCTCGCCAAGGGCTTGCGCCCAGGTTTCATCGGCTTTTTCGAGGTTGCCCTCGTTGAACCAGGCGTTGCCGTCGGCGAGCAGTACCTTGATGCGCGTTTCCGGGTCGTCGGAGCTGACCGCGAGGCGCCAGGCTTCCTTCATGAACAGATGGGCGGTGGCATAATCCCCCTTGTTGATGGCCTGGTTTCCGAGGTCGAGCTGGCCGTTGGCCGCGTTCCGGTTCGTAAAGATCTCGGGCGGGCGCTTCGGCGCGGAGGAACAGGCGGACAGACCGAACAGCGCGGAGGCGAGGGCGAGAGCGGTCGCGAAAGATGCGGCGGCTTTCGCGGCGGTAAAATGTGCTTGTATCCGTTTCATTTGCATATGCCTTCCTGTCAGAATTCGATATTGCGTGAATTGGTTCCGGACGAATCGCTTTGTACGCGATCCTGGACGCCGTTCCTGAGAATCGGGTTGTTTCGCAGGGCTTCGAGCACGTCCTGTCCCTGGACGAGCGCGATGCGGAGATCCTCGATGAGACGGGCTATCTGCGGTACCTGCGTTTTCAGGATGGACGACGATTCTTCGACGTTGTCGAGGGTGCCTTCCACGGCCTTGAACGAACTTTCGATGCTGTCGAACATCGGTCCCTCCACCCGGTCGAGCATTTTCTGTACGCTGCCGAACATCTTTCCGTCGGGATCGACGAGTTTCGGGACGAGGCCGGTCGGGTCCTTGAGCGCGAGGCTCAGTTCCTCGAGGTTGGCGGTGAGGGCCTCGACGTTCGCCGTCGTCTGCGCGACGCCGGCCATGATGGGGCCGAGCGACGAGTCGAGTTCGCCGGTTATGCCCGAAACGCTGGTCATCGTCTTCGCCGTGCTGGACATGGTTTCGGCGAGCGGTCCCTTTCCGGTACCCTTGAAGGCGCCGTTCAGCTGTCCGAGGGTTTCGTTTATGTTGGTCAGGAGGGGATTGACCTGCGCGATCAGGTTCGAGATGGTATCGTCCCGTTTGGGTATGGTGACGAGACCGGCCTCTATCATGACGAGACCGTCCGGCGAGTCGGCGCGCGGAATGTAGGATTTTTCGGCGATCAGCGAGGTGCCGCTGCCGGGATGGAACAGGAACTGGTTGCCGAGGCCGATGGGATTAATCAGGAGTTCGACCAGGGACCCTTCCTTGACCCGGTCGTAGTAGGTGTCGAAAATGACGAAGCCCACGTCCACGCGGTTGGATTCGTTCAGGGTGATGGATTTGATCTTGCCGATGGTGAAGCCCTTGTACTGAAGCGGCATGCCGGCGCTGATGCCGGAAGCGGTCTCGAAGATCGAAGTAAAGGCATAATCCTTCGCGAACCAGCGCTGCTTGCTGCCAAGCAGGAATATGACAACGACAAGGGCGATGATCGCGACTATCGTGAGGATTCCGACAATCTGGTCCGCGTATCTGATCTTGAATTTCATAGTGCGATTCCTTTTTCTATCATTTTCGCAAGGCTTTCGTTCGCGGCGAATTCTTCGGCGGTGACGGAAAGCGACAGCTGACCGTCGGTAATCATGCAAATTCTTTGGGCGACTTCACGGATCACCTTGAAGTTGTGGCTGACGAACACGATGGTGGTGCCGTTCTGCTGTTTTCTCCTGACCGCGTTTACCAGCCGGCGCGCCGCGGAATCGTCGAGCGACTCGGTCCATTCGTCGAGAAAGAGGAGGCTCGGACTGCACATCTGCGCGCGCGCGAAGGCGATCAGTTTCTGTTCGCCCATCGAGAGCTGCGAGGGACGGATGTCGAGCGTTTTTTTGTATCCGACCTCGGCCATGACTTCGGTAATGCGGGCCGTTCGCTGGTTCTGGGTCATTTTCGGGAAATGGATCATCAGCGGCAATTCGAGGCTCTGGCGGAGGGTCTGGTTCGCCCAGAGAGCCGAATCCTGGAACACGAAGGCGGCTTCCTTGCGGAACGCGAGGGTTTGCTGCCTGTTCATGAGGGAAATATCCTGTTCCCGGTAGAGGACTTCGCCGTCCGACGGCAGGATGAGCCCGGCCGCAAGTTTCAGCACCGTGCTTTTTCCGCCGCCTGAGGGGCCGATAAGCGCCACGGTTTCGCCTTCGGCGAAGGCGATGGAAATATTCCGGACGATGGCCTTGTCCTGGGCGGAAAACGAGGTATCTTTCAGTTCGATCACCGGTGCGTTCATGTTCTGTTTTCCTGCCTATATCATGTAGAAAAGAGCCGAGATGACGAGGTCGGCGATTATGCACGACGCGAAGGCGCTGCCGACCGCGCGGAGACCCGCCTGGGGAATCTCGGTGCTGGCCCGTTCGACCGAGAAACCCTGGACGGTGGCAACGATCGCGAGGATCATGCCGAATACGACGCTCTTGATCAGCGACAGGAGGACGTCCGCGAGGGTGAGGTTCTGGAGGATGTTGTTGAAGTAATCCACCGCGGAGAGGGAGCTGACGAGGCGCGAGACCAGGAAGGAACCCGCGAGGCCGAATATCGAAAAATAAATGTTGAGGAGAAAAAGGGAGACCGTGACCCCGAGAAAGCGGGGGACCGCGATGTGTTCGACCGGGTCGATCCCCACGGAGATGTAAGCCTCGATCTCGTGCGAGACGACCATGCCGGCGACTTCGGTCGCGATGGCGGTCGCCGAGCGGGCGATGATGATGAATGCCGTCAGGAGGGGACCGAGTTCCCGGGTGATGATCATGATCAGGAGGGGATATATCAGTTTTTGCTGGGAAAAGCCCGTGAGGATCGGAACGCCCAGCACGTTGACGGCTACGCCTATGCCGACGGCCAGAAGGGATGAAATGCCGAGGGCTTCGACGAAGGTGAACAGAACCTGCATGATCAGCACTTTATAGGATGCCTGACCGCGATATATGAAGGGTCCGACTCCCTTGAGCGTTTTTCCGAAAAAACCGACGGTATATATGACCCCGCCCAAGTTCTTGCGGATTGCGGTTCCGATCGATTTAATCATTTCTTGAGTATACAACATCAATAGGAAAAAAAACAATTAAGTGATAGCCTCTGGGCATGACAACCTCGGTAGTAATCCTGCAGCCGCCCCTCGTCCAGCTCAACGG
>JFJP01032857.1_pt1 | contig 11654 bp, 9 predicted proteins | sample 431651 | NCBI WGS metagenome assembly JFJP01 (sample SAMN02602958, study PRJNA72255) | Microbial mat metagenome, whole genome shotgun sequencing project. | biome: fresh water; feature: sink hole; material: water; isolation source: purple microbial (photo- and chemosynthetic) mats found in... | reverse complement strand
ACCTTTTTCCGCGTCTATTCGGGCACGTTGAATTCGGGCGATTTTGTGTACAATCCTGTCAAAAACCGTCGTGAACGGATTGGACGGATGGTGCAAATGCACGCCAATGAACGCGAAGAAATCAAAGAAGTTCATGCGGGTGACATTGCCGCAGCGATTGGTTTGAAAGATGTCACAACTGGCGATACGCTTTGCAACGAAGACAAGCAAATCATTTTAGAGCGCATGGAATTCCCTGAACCCGTGATTTCGGTGGCGGTTGAGCCAAAAACTAAAGCCGACCAAGAAAGAATGGGCATGGCATTAGGGCGTTTGGCGCAAGAAGACCCGTCGTTCCGTGTGCACACTGACGAAGAATCAGGTCAAACCATCATCGCGGGAATGGGCGAATTGCATCTTGATATTATTGTCGATCGGATGCGCCGCGAATTCAAAGTCGAAGCGAACGTCGGAAAACCGCAAGTTGCGTATCGCGAAACCATTCGTTGCCCCGACGGTCCTATCGAACAAGAAGGCAAATTCGTTCGTCAATCAGGCGGTCGCGGTCAATATGGGCATTGCTGGATTCGCATCGAACCGTTGGAAGAAGGCAAAGGCTATGAATTCGTTAATGAAATCGTCGGTGGTGTGATTCCCAAAGAATACATTCCCGCGATTGACAAAGGGATTCAAGAACAAGTCAAAAACGGTGTGTTGGCGGGCTATCCAATCGTCGATGTTAAAATTACGGTCTTTGATGGTTCTTATCACGACGTGGATTCGTCTGAAATGGCGTTCAAAGTGGCGGGTTCAATGGCGTTCAAAGCGGGGTTCATGCAAAAGAAAGCCGCGCCGATTTTGCTCGAACCCATCATGAGCGTCGAAGTTGAAACACCTGAAGATTATATGGGCGATGTGATCGGTGATTTAAACCGTCGGCGTGGTATTATTGAAGGCATGGACGACGGTCCTTCTGGTAAAATCGTCCGCGCAATGGTGCCGCTGTCTGAAATGTTTGGTTATGCAACTGATCTGCGCTCCGCAACCCAAGGTCGTGCTTCCTATTCAATGGAATTCGGTAAATATTCCGAAACACCTAACAACATCGCTAAAGCTGTGATCGAAGCGCGAAACACCAAGTAATTGATTTTATTGAGATTTTTATCGTTTTTAAGGATTTAAGATTATGTCAAAAGAAAAATTTGAACGCAATAAACCCCACCTCAACGTTGGAACAGTGGGACACGTCGACCATGGTAAAACTACCTTAACCGCCGCCATCACCAAAGTCTTAGCTAAACACTTCGGCGGAAAAGCGGTTGCCTTCGATAACATCGACAAAGCCCCCGAAGAAAAAGCACGCGGAATTACCATTAACACCGCACACGTTGAATACGATACGGCATTGCGTCACTATGCGCACGTTGACTGCCCAGGTCACGCCGATTATGTGAAAAACATGATTACCGGCGCGGCGCAAATGGACGGCGCAATTTTAGTCGTTGCCGCCACCGACGGTCCGATGCCTCAAACCCGTGAACACATTTTGTTAGCACGCCAAGTCGGTGTTCCTTACATGGTTGTGTTTATGAATAAATGCGACATGGTCGACGACGAAGAATTATTAGAACTCGTTGAAATGGAAGTCCGTGAATTACTTACTAAATATGATTTCCCCGGTGACGATATTCCTATCATCAAAGGTTCTGCGTTAAAAGCCTTAGAAGGCGACGCTAAATGGGAAGAAAAAATCGTTGAATTAGCGAAAGCACTTGATTCTTACATTCCTCAGCCAGAACGCGCCATCGACAAGCCTTTCTTAATGCCGATTGAAGACGTTTTTTCGATTTCTGGACGCGGCACAGTAGTAACGGGTCGGGTTGAGCGCGGAATTGTGAAAGTTCAAGAAGAAGTTGAAATCGTGGGCTTAAAAGACACCGTTAAATCTGTGTGTACGGGCGTTGAAATGTTCCGCAAATTATTAGACGAAGGTCGTGCGGGTGAAAACATCGGTGTATTATTGCGCGGTATCAAACGTGAAGATGTTGAACGGGGTCAAGTACTTGCAAAACCAAATTCAATCAAACCACACACCCAATTCGAAGCCGAAGTGTATATTTTGGGCAAAGATGAAGGCGGTCGTCACACCCCATTCTTCAAAGGTTATCGTCCACAATTTTACTTCAGAACTACTGACGTAACGGGCGCAGTGACCTTGCCTGAAGGCGTGGAAATGGTGATGCCAGGCGATAATATTAAAATGCAAGTCACCTTGATCGCACCGATCGCGATGGAAGAAGGCTTACGTTTCGCAATTCGTGAAGGCGGAAGAACCGTCGGCGCGGGCGTGGTTGCTAAAATTATCGCGTAATTGCTCTGTTTTAATCGTTATCTTCCTTTTGGAGTTGCGCATCGATAAAATATAATGCTTCTAAAATCAATGGTTTATAAGAAAATTTATCCCCAAAATGGGTAGATTTTTTGTTCATGTAAGTGGTTGATTTTAGCGTTTGTCGATGCGTAACTTTCCTCATCAATTTCACCGTTTTTCTCCCCGTTTCAACAAACCCTCTTTCTTGATAACAAGATTGCGCCCAAACTTAAACTATTAAATACAAAAATTCAAACCCCAATTTAAAGGGTTGCTTCCTTATTTTAACGAGATTGATTTAATCTAACCTATTGAAATACAAGAGCATTTTGCCTTTACATCACGTCCAAATTAAAGGGCTTGAAAGTGGTTTAAAATTACCCAATTTAAATTGACAGTTTTTCTCAAAAGAAAGGGCTACACAATGGCTGATCATGAATTTATCGTCAACGTGACGCAAGAAAATTTCGAAGAAACCGTTTTAATTCAATCACAAAGCGTTCCCGTATTAATCGATTTTTGGGCGGAATGGTGCGCACCGTGCAAAATGTTAATGCCAATCGTGAGCGCGTTAGCGGTTGAATTTGCGGGACAATTTGTGCTTGCTAAATTAAACATCGACGACCAACCAGAATTAGCAAAAGAATTTGGCGTGCGCAGCGTTCCGACGTTGAAATTAGTGTATCGAGGCGACATCGTTGAAGAATTGGTCGGCGCACAACCCGATAACGTGATCCGTGACATGTTGTCGCGTTATGTGGCGAGAAAATCCGATCCGTTTCGTGCGCAAGCCTTTGAATTAAATGAACAACATCGTCACGACGACGCGATCGCCGCCATTCATCAAGCGATTGAAGTCGATCCCGATTATTATCCAATTCAACTAGATTTAGTGCAGTTATTGATCGCGGCAAACCGTTTTCAAGAAGCTGAAAAAGTGATTAAAAATCTCCCCGCGCCCGCGCAAGCCGATGACAGCATGCAGAGAATTGCGGCGAGACTCGAATTTGGGCGAACCGTCGATGAAGCCCCCGAAATCACCTCTTTAGAAGAGCAACTCATTGAAAATCCTGATAATTTATTGGCGCGTTATCAATTAAGTGCCTATCAAGTTTTAATGGGCAACTCCCAACTCGCAATGGATAATTTATTGATTATCATGCAAAAAGATCGCAAGTTTAAAGAAGACGGCGCACGAAAGGGTTTGTTGGCAATCTTTGCTTTATTGGGCAATGATCCCCTTGTCAGCCAATATCGCGGTAAAATGTCACGATTACTATACTAAAAGGGCTAAATATGCTGGTCAAAGAAATTGAAGTGTCTGAATTAGCAGCGTTATTTTCTAAAAAAGAAGATTTTGCGCTCATCGACGTACGCACACCCAATGAAATTATCGCGGGAATTATCCCGGGGACAACGTTGGCGATGCCGTTATCCGTTTTAACGTTGCGGATCGATGAAATTCCCCGTGACAAACAAGTGGTTTTTTACTGCCGAAGCGGCGCACGTTCGGCACAAGCCTGCATGTATTTGTCGCAACAACACGGCTTTAAAAATGTTTATAACCTGCGCGGCGGCATCATTACTTGGGCACACAACGGCTTTTCTATCGTTTCTGGTCAACAATTAATGCAATAAGTTAATTAGGATAAAGTGGCAATGTATTTTAATTGCGCTTTTCCTCTCTTTTCTACACACAACCCGCCGTGTTCTATTAAAATCAATCGGAATGTAAGTTCCGCATTTTGTTAAGATTTCCCACTATTTAATCCAATATCGCGGGTAGATCAATAAAAGATGATAACCCATCATAATAGTTCAGTTTCTCCAGCAAATTTAGAATGGAATGCACAGGGCGAACCTTTTGCCGTTGAATTTAGTGATCGTTATTTCAATTCTATTGATGGCTTAAAAGAAACTCATCAACTTTTCATTACAAATAATCATTTATCCGAACGTTGGCAGAATAAAAATAATAAAAATAAAACCTTTGTGATTGTTGAATTAGGCTTTGGCAGTGGTTTGAATTGTTTTGCAACGTGGCAGCATTTCTTAGAAACCGCCCCGTCAAATCAAATCCTGCAATTTGTTTCGATAGAACAACATCCTTTTTCATTAGAAGATTTCAAACGTGCAAATGAACGATGGTCTTCTTTAAAATTTCTTTCAGATCAATATCTTAAAAACTATCCTCCTTTAATCAAAGGCTGTCATCGACGGGTTTTTGGGCGGGTAATTATTGATGTGTGGTTTGAGGAAGTTTCTCAAGCACTTTCTCAAATGGAAGGTCAAGTCGATGCGTGGTTTCTCGATGGTTTCTCGCCGTCCAAAAATCCTCAAATGTGGGATAAGAAACTTTTTGAGGAAATGGCACGTTTGAGCCAACAAAACGCCACATTCAGCACCTTCACCGCCGCCAGCCAAGTCCGCAAAGCGTTGCTAAGTGTTGGATTTCATGTCGAAAAAGTCGCTGGCTTTGGCAATAAACGCGAAAGTTTGTGCGGTTATTTTCCTCACGAAACACCTTTTTCAAAATTACCGCCTTGGTTTCAACTCATTGAAAATAAAGATAAAATTGCAACCATCATCGGCGCGGGTTTGGCGGGAACAGCGACCGCATTAAGTTTGCAATGGCGCGGTTGGCAATGTAAAATCCTTGAAAAACAATCGCTTGCAACGGGTGCATCGGGAAATCATGTTGGGGCGTGTTATCCGTTATTAAACGTAACCCACGATTTTTCCTCACAATTTTATAGCAATGCGTTTAGTTTTGCGCGGCATCACATTTCAAATTTTGAAAATGTTCCTCAATGTTGGAACGGAATTTCTATTCATAATCAACAACATAGTTTGTTAAACGACGCGGGTTGGGTTTCTCCAAAAGCCTTATGTTTGGAACAAGCGAAATTGTGTGATATTGAATATCGTGAATTTAAAAATCATGAAAAATGTGAAAATCTAACCATTTTTGCGAATGGCTGGGAAAGTGGGCAATTTTTTCCACAATTGCCTTTAACGTCAGTTCGAGGTCAAGTGACGCATTTAGAAGCTAACGCATTGTCTTTACAGCTAAAAAAAGTGCTTTGCAAAGACATTTATCTCACGCCCGCTTTTCAAAATATTCATGTTTTAGGGGCAACGCATCAACGCAACTGTTTGAATTTAGAGATAAAAAAAGAAGATAATTCGAGAAATCTTACTCTTTTAGCCGAAAACTTCCCAGAATACTCAGAATTAAAAGAAAGTGACAGTCGAGTCGGGATTCGAGGAACGAGTTTAGATCATTTGCCGTTAATTGGAATGTTGCCCGATTATGAGTTTTTTATCAATGATTTCAAAGAGATAGCCAAAGGAAAGCGTTGGTCAACCTATCCGAATTTAACACCTTCTTTGAGATGGTTAAATATCTCACACGGATCGCGGGGTTTAACGACGATTCCGTTGGCGGCGGAGATTTTAGCCTCACAATTAAATGGGGAAATATTGCCAATTTCCCGTCAAATTTATATGGCTTTACAACCCCAACGTTTTTGGGTGCGTGATTTGTGCCGTGCAAAAAAGTTATAATATCAAAAATAAACTTATCCACATTAAATGAGGAGAAAAAAGGTGAAAACAATTTTATTTATCTTATTATTTTTATTGAATATTTTTATACATTCATTACACGCCGACGACAACGATGACGACATTAAAAATTTAATTCATTTGTCGTTAGAAGAATTAATGGACATTAAAATTATTACCGCTTCTAAAAATGAAGAATCAGTGGAAAATGCACCGGGGATTATTTCTGTTGTTACCGCGAAAGAAATCGATGAATTTGGAGCAAATAATTTGTTTGAAGTGTTAGAACGTGTTACCAGTGTTTATATGACGGGTTCTCACACTTATCCTCAAAACATTACCTCAATGCGCGGTGATTTATCCACTCACATCGACAACCATGTGTTGTTATTATTAAATGGTCGTCCGGTTCGTGAAGGTTTTGCGGGGGGTTATAATTTCGCTTTTTATTTAGCATTTCCTCTCAATATTATCGACAAAATTGAAATCATTCGCGGACCTGGTTCGGTGTTATATGGCACAAATGCTTATACGGGCGTAATTAATGTTTTAACTAAGAAAGAAATTCCTACTTTAACAACTAAAATAATGAGCGGTTCTTTAGATACGCAAGGATTTGAAGCAAGCACTCTATATAAAGAAAAAGAGTTGAAAATCATTAGCGGGTTGAAATCCTTTAAAGAAGACGGTTGGCGTTTCAGTGGAATTGGTGAAGATAATAAATTGGGAAGCAAATTTTATTATGAAGATAATTTAGGCGCATTTGCTCTCACTGAATACAAAGATATTTCTTTAAACGCGCTCATCACCAAAAGCACGCAAAATCGTTGGGGTGCTTCACCTGTTTGGACGCAAGATCAAAACATCGTTCAAGACACTAAAATGTTTCTCGACTTAGGTTATAAATATCAAATTTCAGATATTTGGAGAAGCCAAGTTAATTTAACTTTTAATCGTGATTTGATTCGTTTTGATTCTCCCCCAAATGTGACCTCAGTTCCTACCAAAGATTTAGTTTTAGAAACCACCCATTTCTTAGAATATGATAAATGGCAAGGGGTGTTTGGTGCAACGGCACAAAGTATGTCGGGCGAAGCACTTATTTACGATCAAACAGGTAAATTTTTTGGTATCAATACAAGTGCTTATAATGAAAAATGGTTCAGTTTGTATGCGCAAGGACGTTATCGTTGGAATGAGGATTTTAATATTTTCTTTGGGGGACAAGCCATTAAACCCACCGATATTGATTGGAACTTTGTTCCTCGTATTGGAATAACTTATCAAATCAATAAAGAAATCGGTACAAAGTTAATTTACAGCAAAGCCTTTCGAGCCGCGTTTCAAATCGAAAAACGAGTTAATAATATTGGCGTAATTGTCGGCGATCCCAATTTAACGCCAGAAATCATTGGCACATTAGATTTTCAACTCTTTTATCATGATAAAAATTATCAATTATCTGCAACCTATTTCAATAGTCGTCAACAAGATTTAATTACCCGCATTCCAAACCCTAATCCGGGTGCAAAAGGCAATATATATGCAAATGGCGGTGAAATCCGTTCTAATGGGTTAGAATTAGAAGGAAAATATATGCCGTCCTCTAAATTGTATTTGCTGGGTTCTTTGACTTATCAAACCAATAAATTTAATCAAGATAAAACCGATTACACCATGATTCCTAATTGGATGGCGAAATTAGGCGTGAGTTATGAATTTGCAAAGGGTTCTTCAATTGGAATTTTTGATAATTTCATAGGAAAAGCACAAGATGCGAGTATTAAATTTCCTAACGTTAAAAATGTGAATCCTCCCGCCAATGCTTACCATTTATTAACAGCAAATTTGAAACTGAATTTACATAAGTACTTAGGTCAACCTTTGATTTTAAATACTTATGTTTATAATGCGTTAAACAAACAGATTTACACCCCCGAATTTAATCGTGGCAATATCAATACCATTCCCTTTCGTCAAGATCGGGGTTTTTATATTGGTTTGCAATATGTTTTACCTTAACTTTTCTTTCATTTTTAAACTATGATGAACTACGCAATTACTTTTCCAGGGCAAGGCTCACAATCTATGGGTATGTTAAAAGAACTTGCTCTGGCATTTCCTCTCGTTAAACAAACCTTTGAAGAAGCCGCTGATGCTTTAAGTTTTGATTTGTGGAAATTAGTCCAAGAAGGCGCGGAAAGCGATTTGAACCGCACCGATAACACGCAACCCGCCATGTTGACCGCTGGAATCGCTGTCGCACGAGTGTTTAAAAGTCATTATAATCAACAACCTACATTATTAGCGGGACATAGTTTAGGGGAATATACTGCCTTATGTTTTGCGGGGGTATTGTCGTTCGCCGACGCGGTCAAATTAGTCGCCACACGCGGAAAATTGATGCAAGCGGCTGTTTCTGAAGGAGAAGGCGCAATGGCGGCAATTTTAGGTTTGGACGATGCACTCGTCGCCGAAGCCTGCCAAAAAGCCCAACAAAATCAAATAGTTACGCCCGCTAATTTTAATGGTATTGGACAAGTGGTTATTGCTGGACATAAGAACGCGGTAGAAAGAGCGATTTCTGAAGCAAAACAACTTGGAGCAAAACGGGGTATTTTGTTACCCGTCAGCGTGCCCGCGCATTGTGCATTAATGAAACCCGCTGCCGAGAAACTTTCTGTTGTTTTAGATCAAATCAACTTTATTTCTCCAAACGTGCCCGTTGTTCATAATGTCGATGTTTCAACTAAAACCAATCCAGAAGACATTAAAAAGGCTTTAATTGCGCAATTATCTCAATCAGTACGTTGGACAGAAACTGTGCAATATTTAGTTAAACAAAACGTCGAATTAGTGTTAGAACTTGGACCTGGAAAAGTATTAGCTGGAATTAACAAACGAGTGGATAAGAACTTGAATACTTTACCTGTTTTTGATCCGCAAACGTTAGAACAAGCCTTAAAAACCTTAGGAGCATAAGAAATGGAATTATCTTTAAAGGGAGAAACTGCGTTAGTCACAGGGGCAAGTCGTGGGATTGGAAAAGCGATTGCCTTGACTTTAAAAAATGCGGGAGCAACTGTGTATGGAACGGCTACTTCAGAAAATGGTGCACAAAGTATTTCTAGTTTTTTAGGGGAAGGCAAAGGTTTAATTTATCAAGCCACTGATATTGCTTCATTAAATGCGTTGTTAGAAACCTTAAAAAGCACCATGCCAACCATTTTAGTGAATAATGCTGCGATTACTCGTGATAATTTATTTATGCGGATGAAAGACGAAGAATGGGAGCAAGTGATTGAAACCAATTTGAACGCCGTTTTTCGTTTAACAAAAGCCTGCATTCGCACGATGATGAAAGCTAAACAAGGGCGAATTATTAACATTGCATCGGTGGTAGGTTTTAGTGGAAATGCGGGGCAAGCAAATTATGTTGCAACGAAAGCGGGTTTGGTAGGTTTTACGAAATCTTTGGCATTAGAACTCGGTGCAAGAAACATTACCGTCAATGCGATTGCACCGGGGTTTATTGAAACCGATATGACGCAATCTTTACCAGAAGACTATCGCAAAACATTATTGAGCAAAATTCCTTTATCTCGCGCAGGAAAACCTGAAGATATTGCAAATGGCGTATTATTTCTCGCCTCGCCCGCCGCCTCTTATATAACGGGAACAACGTTGCATATCAATGGTGGAATGTACGTTTAGAGCATTTTAAAAGACTTTTTCACATAAAGTTTGAGAAAGTCTTTATAATAGATAGTCATAAAGAGAGAAATAAAATGGATTGCTCACAACATTTGAAATCACGAACGGTGTTTTTTGTTTCAGATAGTACGGGAATTACGGCGCATACGTTGGGACATAGTTTGCTTAGTCAATTTGATCATTTGAGTTTTGAATATCGGATTTTCTCAAATATAAACACAATTGAAACCGCTCAAAAAGCCGTTTTTGAAATCAATCATTGCGCGGCTATTTTGGAGAACCGTCCTCTAATTTTTGTAACAATTACAGAAGCAAAAGTGCGGCATATTGTTTCAAAAGCGCACGGGATGGTAATGGATTTGCTTGGGACTTTTATTGAGCCATTAGAACTAGAATTACAAATGCCTTCTTCTCACGCGGTGGGGCGCAGTCATAATACCAAAGTGCTTAATTACAACAAACGCATTAATGCAATCAATTTTGCTACCCAACACGACGACGGAGCAAGCACTGCGCATTATGAAGAAGCCGATGTCATTTTAGTTGGTGCGTCGAGATGTGGAAAAACCCCGACTTCTATGTTTTTAGCAGTTCAATTTGGGGTGGCAGCCGCGAATTTTCCTATCACTGACGATGATATTTTAGACATGCAACTTCCTGAATCTATTAGAGATTTTAGAGCAAAATTATTTGGTTTAACGATTCGTCCAGAAAGGCTATCTAAAATACGTCAAGAACGTCGTCCTAATAGCCGTTATGCTTCGTTAATTCAATGCGAAACAGAAGTGCAAAAAATAGAAGTTCTTTATAAGCGTTTAAATATTCCCTTTGCAGATACAACCACCAAATCTGTCGAGGAAATTTCCGCGTTAGTTCTTCAACATATCAAATGGGATTGGCACTAAATTTTCCAATCACGTTTCTTTGAAATTAATTTGAAACCTCAACTAAAGCCTTATTCTGTGAAAAACACTAATACAAGAACACTTCACGATTTTAATTTAGAGAATGCTATGACAGATTCTCCATTGATTTCTGATCGAGAGTTTTCGCTATTTCAAAAGTTTATGTATGAAACAGCGGGAATTATGCTCACACCTGTTAAAAAGGTATTGGTGGCGGCGCGTTTAAACAAACGGTTGCGTCATTATCAACTCAAAAGTTATAGCGCTTATTTTGAGTTTGCAACAAATGGAGCAAATCCAGATGAATTTCAAATGATGATTGATTTGTTGACCACGAATGAAACTTATTTTTTTCGTGAGCCGGAACATTTTGATGTTCTTAAAAACCAAGTGCTGCCAAAATGGAAAGACAACGCCCCTTTTCGAGTGTGGAGCGCGGCGTGTTCATCGGGAGAAGAACCTTATAGTATCGCAATGATTTTAATGGATTTTTTTGGCGAATCTGTTGAATGGGAAGTGCTTGGATCAGATATTAGTCGACGGGTTTTAAATATTGCTGAAGATGCTCATTATTCATTGGTTGAAGGAAAACAACCGCCTAAATATTATTTAACCAAATATTGCTTAAAAGGTGTGCGTTCTCAAGAAGGAACTTTTTTAGTTGATAAGAAAATACGCCAACATGTTAAATTTGAGCAAATTAATCTAAATACGCATTTGCCTAATATTGGATTATTTGATGTGATTTTTTTGAGGAATGTCCTCATTTACTTCGATGTAGAAACCAAACGACGATTAGTGCATCGCTTGTTACCTGTTTTAAAAAGTGGCGGGCATTGTTTCTTTGGGCACGCCGAAAGCTTGGTTGGTATTATGGACGATTACATTCATAGCCAAATTTTTCCTATCGCCCCAACCGTTTATTGCAAACGTTAATTTTTATTGTTAAACATCTGGGTAGTGCTATAAATCTGAGTGATTAAAAGATAGAAACATCGGCAGCGATTTAATCTCATTCAGCTTTGTATCACTACCCTTTTTTAATGACTTTTTCTTTTCATTTGTTCTCTATTTTGTTTATGAAATTTAATCTCTTTTGAACACTTTTGAACACTTTT
>JFJP01028627.1_pt1 | contig 11656 bp, 14 predicted proteins | sample 431651 | NCBI WGS metagenome assembly JFJP01 (sample SAMN02602958, study PRJNA72255) | Microbial mat metagenome, whole genome shotgun sequencing project. | biome: fresh water; feature: sink hole; material: water; isolation source: purple microbial (photo- and chemosynthetic) mats found in... | reverse complement strand
TTTCAATTTTTATCAAAAATTTTAAAAATGTTTCTAAAATACTTCGTCAAATACATCAAAAATAAATCTAAAATCTTAAAAAAAATCCCTCTATGGAAAAACTAAGCCCCCACAATTTTTTTTCCCTCAGCAACTCCTCAAAAAAAGAAATTATCTGTTATTTATTGCGTGAATTCTATCGTTTGGGTTGGTGCACAGGCACAGGTGGTGGAATCAGTATTCGTGAATCTGAAGATTTGATCTATTTGGCTCCTTCTGGGGTTCATAAAGAGTTTGTAACTGAAGAAGATATTTTTGAAAGCAATAATGAAGGACAAACTCTTGTCGCTCCAAAGAATCCGAAGCTCAAAGTAAGTGAGTGCACACCCTTATTCATTCAGGCTTATAAGCTTCGAGATGCAGGAGCTGTTCTTCATTCTCATTCAGTCCATGCGGTTATTATAACAAAATTGTTTGGAAATGAATTTCAGTGCATTGATTTGGAAATGATTAAAGGAATTACAGGTTATAAAAACACTGAATGGTGCAGAATCCCGATCATTGAGAATACAGAATTCGAGTCTGAATTAACTGATAGGTTAAGGTGTGCGATTCTCGCTTACCCAAGAAGTTATGCAGTTCTTGTGAGAAATCATGGTATTTATGTTTGGGGACCTACGTGGGAAAAAGCCAAGAATCATGTTGAATGCTACGACTTTTTGTTTAAAGCTGTGTTGAAGATGTTCAAATATAATTTACCTGTGCCGAAAAATCTTTCAGCTGATGAAAATCTGAGAGCTTGGATGATAGATGAAGTGAAAGCCAAAACTGAAGATGTGAGGAATGATCTTCAAGAAAAAGAAGTAAGATGGGTGCATAGTGACAAGCTAGCAAGTTTAGGAGTTCTGTATTGGAAGCTCTCAGGAGAACAAAAAGATGAAACTTTGGAAAAGATTTGTGTGGAAAGAAATTATAAAAATAGGGATTTAATGCAATGTGGTATCAAAATTTGCGATAATTATCAGGAATTAGTGAAGAAATTTTCACAAGAACATATACATGAAGATGAAGAAATCAGGTATATTTTGAATGGGAGTGGTTATTTCGATGTGAGAAATTTAGAAGATCAATTTGTGAGAATTCAGGTCAAAAAAGGGGATTTACTGGTTTTGCCTGAAGGAATCTATCATAGATATGTTCCTGATAATTGCAATTATATTCATGCCATGAGATTGTTCAAGGATTTACCGAAATGGATTCCGATCAATAGACCATGTAATGAAAATCCTTCAAGATTAAAATATTTAAAAGAGTTTGCAAAGAAATAATTAACGGTTTTTATTAGTATTAATCAAAACTTTTTGAGTAATAAAGGCAAAAAACACAAAAAATAAAAATTTCAACTGCATAATTTATCATTCAAAGCAGATTTTTATTTGATTCAAAACAAATAAAACAATTATTTATTTTGAATTTTCGTTTTGTTTTGTTTTTTTAAATTTTTTATATATCAAACTAATTTTTTTGAAGTTTAATTTTCTCTAATTCCCAAAAAGATTTCCTCCTTTAGCATTGACAACGCCGCCTTTTGGATTTTTTTTATTGGCATCATCATTATCAATTTTTTTCTCCTCATTTTCTTCATTTTGATTTTTTGAGTTTTCATTTCTATCAAATACTGCAAGACTAGTCAGAAATACATTCAAAGTTTTAAAATCCCTTTTAAAATTTTTTAAAAAACTATTAATTTACTCTGGATCTTTCTTCAGAACTCTTTGTGCTTTCCTTAGTACTTCCAAAGTTTTTGAGATAGTATCTCTTTCATTAGAAATATGAGCAGGCTTTAAATAAAAGTGTAAAATTATTAAATCACATTTTATTTGAAAAATTAATAAATACCTCTCCTAATAAATTTAATAAACCTTCATTTTTCATAACTTCATTGTAAAGTGCATATTGCATTTTTTCCTTGAATTGGTAGATATAAAAGTAATGAATGAAAGAGAATTACTTGTGAAGCTTTCACTAGGAAATAACCAACTGCTTTGGGTATTGAGTCTCTCATATTTCTCACAGCGAGGTTGAAATAAGCATCAATTCTTTGCCTCATTTCATTCACAAATAAAGTCTGAGGATCCATTTTTTCTGTTTTGTCAGATTTTGGTATGATATTAGTTCTATTCATCAAATAGTCTAAATCATTAGTAAACAAGTATCCCAATTCTGAATCGATAATATTTTCAACCACTTCTTTGGCTTTATCTCTTTCTTGTTGAAGCACAGAACTCGCATTCTCTGTGATTTCACTAATAATGGTTGTCTGGAATCTTGCGAAAATTCTTTCAACTAATTTGCTTGCTAAATTTTCCATAAAGATAAAGACATTTTGAACACAATCTAAAGCAGGTTCTTTAAGTTTTTCGAGTTGCGGCTGAATGAGATATAGAAATGAGTCAAATGAAGGAAATCCAGGTATAGAATCACCTTGATGAAATAAAATAGCTTTTTCGATATCCTTATCACAATATTCTTCAGTTGCTTTGAATTTCTTCCCTGTGAATTCTGAATATAAATCATTGAACATCATCTTAATTGCAGCACCTCCTGAAGTTTCTTTATCCATTTTCTTTGAATGTCTTCTTCCATCATATTTCCCTCTAATAGTATTTTTGAATTCTTCAGTAAAATCAGTGATCATATTCCATAAAAGATGGATTTTTTCCTTGGTTTCTCTTGGTAAAGGTGGTCCTAATTCTTTCAATTTTATCTCACAATCCTTTATCTTCTCAGAGATCTCTTTGACTATTTCTGGTAAAAGCTTTCTGATATGGAAAAACATCACATCAGTCAATTTTTTTGTTAAAGCTTTGGTTCCCAAATAGCCTTGACTCATAGTGGAATAGACTGGATGCTTGGAGAAATAATCAGCCTCTATATCTAGCCCTTTTGCAACAGTCATTTTCTCGTTAATATCTTGCTGACCACGACCTTTGACTCCAACATACCCCAATTTCAATGCAATATCTTGTCCTAATAACATTCTTTTGGCATTTGTTCCTTTATCCATAATATCAATCTTTATACATACAATATTGAAATTATATTTTAAATGAATAAAAGACTGACTTTTGTAATGACTCCTATAGTTCGAACACCTTCTGGATCAAGGTCTCTGGCCATTTGAAGACCATCAGATGTTGAAATATCGGCGTTAGCTGGAATAACACACAAAATAATTGTTCTCTTATCTTTGACATAACTATTTTTTATTTTTTGGTGTTCGCAAAATAAAATAAAAGAATAATAGTGTTTTGATGTTTACGTTAATGCCATATTTTTTGTGATTTTTTCAATATCCTTGGGTTGATCTGAGTTTTGTAATGGAATTCTGGTTATACCAGGCAAATCAATTATAGTTAAATCTGGACATGTTGTGGAATAGACCGTTAATATGATTGGCTCTTCTATTATTCCTTTGTTTTTTCCCGCTTGCTTATCAGTCAACTCATTAATTTTTTCGCGCACTTTTTCGAAATTTGTGAACTTTTCATTTTTATTGTTGTCAAAAACAGCCCAAGGCTTATCATCAGAACCAGCTTAATCATAAAAAAACAAATAATTAATAAATTATTTTTAAAAATTATGATTTTACTTGATTGAACATGAACTAATCTCATTTCTAATGGTCTTCTTGTAACCACACCTTCTCCTCTTGGAAGAAAATCCAAACCCACAATTGATTCCAGAAGAGAACTTTTACCTGATGATTGGGTTCCTAACACTGCAATTCTTGGTAATGTTATGTAATTTTGCAAGCCAACATCTCTGAGCTCATCAATTACGTTTATTAATTTTCTTAAGTTTTCGAAAAGAGGAGCCTTTAATACCTCACTTTTGTCCTTTTCCATGAATGGGAAGTATTAGGTAAAATTTTTTTTTAAATAAAATTTAAGATATATTTATTTTGGAATTTTAAAAAAAAAAAAATAATAAATTTAATTCAATTAATTTAATTTTTTTCAAATTTATTATTTATTTATTATATATTTATCAAGTTAATATAATATATATTACGAGATCTAAAATAAAAAGTAAATTAAAATTTGGCAATAAACTCATTTTAAAAAAAAGATTTGTTATCTTCTAACTTTTAATTATGTTATCCGAACAAAACAGAAACTTTTCTTTCAATAAAAAATTTCTTCTGCTGCCTGAATTATTCAAAGTTTTCTTGAGATATTTTCGCTCAATCAATTTCGCGAGAAACCCTTCATCTTTTAAACACATTTCAAGCTTATTTTCCTTTGTAAGTTTGATAATTTTGGTGATACTTTTCAATAAAGTATTAACGATTTTCAAATTTGTTTCTGTGGCTTTGACAGAATGAATAATCAGATTTAGCTCAATAAAAATAGTTACTAAATCAGTTTTCATTAACAAAAAGAATAAAATCTTGATTTGGTCTCTGATATCAATACGATTGAAGTAAGGAAAGTTCAGATGATTCATGAATTTCAAGATAATTAATCTCGGTTCGCTGAAAAACATTAGTTTATCAAAAGGATTTTTTATGAATTTGATGCCTTCAATCAACTCTTTATATTTCGTGAAAGGGTTAATAAAATTGTCATCATAATAATCTAAAGCTAGTGAAAAGTTATCAAATCCTTTTGGACAGCAAATTTCACTTCCATTTGTCAATCCTTCAGATTTTCTCATATTAGGTGTCAATAATTTTATTTTAGCTTTTTTCTCAAAAGGAGTAAAACAATCTTTTATTTCTAAATCCCTAAACAGATATTTTGCCTCATTTAGATCTTTTTCATAACGCTTAGATAAAAACTTTTCGGCTTCATAGATCATTTCATATACTTCTTGTTTCTGATAAATCATTTGTATTACGAAATTTTCTATGTTATTTTCATTTAAAAACTCATTCAAATCACTATTTTTCTTCTTCAAACTCTTAAACTGATAAAATTCGGATAAAGCTATTTGAAAAACTCTGCTAAACTGATGAATATCCTTCATCATTTTGTCTAAAATATTTTCCAAATCATTCATTGAGATTTTTTCAAATAAAACTTGATCAATAAATTGATAAGTTTTTAAAAAATAATCCAAGTATTCTTTTAATAATAGTCCCATTGTATGTTTAACGTCATACAAATGTTTCTCAATACGATCCAAAATAATTTTGTAGACTTGATAACCTGCCTTATTATCATAAGCAGCAGAAAGCAATTCTTTCAAATCTAAATTTTTCAACTTCAACTGTTTGTCATCAATTTCTTTCCAATCTTCCATTATAGAGTCTTCAAAATCACAAATTTCTATGTTTCTTTTTGATTTCTGAGAAAAAGAGCGTAATCCTTCTTTTGTCTTTAGAATTGGCGAAGATTTCTCAGGGAAAAAATCAATATCGAAACTAGTTTCTATAAACCTAATGCTATCATTTCCTTGAGAAGAGTTCTCATTACAACAAGAATTTATCGGTGCTTTGAAACTCAATGGCGAAAGATAAAGATGGTCTTCATAATGATCAACTGAATCAATTTTATTTTTGTTTGGAAAAAGAATTTCTGTTTTTTCCACAAAAAAACAATTTAATTTTGTCATTTTTTTTTTTTTTTACTTAAACTTGAAAATACCATCAAAAGTAAATCTGTTCTAAAACTATCTTCTGATTGAATTGGCTCAAATTTTAAAAGGAAATTCGGCAAAAGAGTAGTCCATTCAAATTCTGTTTTTTTTCTCAGAAGACTGCATTCTTCAATAAATTTTCTCTTCCATTTAATCTTTTTTTGGTTAAAAAATATACAATTACTATATTTTAATAAGAAATAAAGATAAGGACAGGTTTTATGAAGGAAACTTCGATTGCATTGCAACAAATATAATTGAAATGGTATTTTTTGTCAAATCAGAAGACTTAATATTTGAATTGTTGCCCATGTCTAAACGTTAATTTTGTTTTGGCGTAAAATAAAAACTAATTTACAAAATTATAGTAATAATTAAATTAAAAAAAATTTAAAACAACCAGTTTTTTTTTATTCATTATTTCATTATTATAAAACACAATATAAATACCATTAAACCAAAATAAATTTTCTCAGAGTTTGAAAATTTTTTTGATAATTCATCCAAATTATCAACAATGTTTGCTGAAACAGCAAAGACCTTTCTTCCATTTAAATATTGAGGGAATCTATAATTTCCTCTTCCATTTGAAAAATTATCGTCATTTATCCAAGCTTCTTCAAGAAAATCAATACTAGATCGGCTTATTTCAAGAGGATGTTTATACACAAACCAACTAACAACTTCAGTGCAAGGAGGAGTTGTTAATGAGCCTTTATAATGATAAAAATCGGGTTTAGCAATCACATCTTTAAATAAGTCGGCAAAACTGAAAGCCACATAATTCTTTATTTTTAATAATAAATTCATTTAATTATGAATATGAAAGAAAATATTACATGATCTTTTTTTATGTTTAACAAATTTAAAAAAACATCTCCTGCCAAATCAGAAGAGAATTCTTCTGCCCTTTTCACAAATGTAATTTCAATCACAGAATGTCGATCTTCATGTGTGATTTTTCCTTTTTGAAGAAACACCATATGCATCGATAAATCAGGCTGATGGCCATTAATTAAATGTTCACCAGGAGTATGAAAATGAATACTCTTGGATTCTTTTAATTCATAGAATTGTTTTCTACCTAAAATATCTGTTGCTTCTATCAACGCAAGAGTTCCGCTGATAAGGTTTGACTTTTTTATGTAATATGATCATAATTAGTTATGATTTTTTATATCAAAAAAAATGAAAAGTTACATGAAAATGAGTTTTAGGCAAACCAAAACGAATTTCATTTTCTGATGTATTTAGATATAAGTTAAGGCTGATCCGATCACAATTTCGAACAATTTTATCTGTGATATCAATTGGTGATTGGCGATATCCCTTAAATTTAAAATTTCAAACTTTTTCAATAACAAATTATGTTTCATTACTTCAGCACAATGATATTCCCAATCGTTTCCGTTTTCAAAATAATTATAAATAAACCCTTCATTTGAATATATGAAAGGGAAATTTAAAACTAAACAGAGCAATATCGAATAATGGGAATAATTTAATAAAAACATTTAAAAGATTTAAAAAAACTTAAAAAATAAAAATATCGATAAAAATTTTCATTAAAATGAAAAAACAAAACTTAGCAACGAAAAATTCCTCAAATTTGCAAAATCACTCTTCAAAGTTGGAAAAATCAGCACCAAATTTTCCTTCAGTATATTATTTAATTTTTGCTTGTTTAAAATTTTTTATTTTTATTTGTAGAAAAGTAAACTTGAATTGGTTGATATTCAAACCCATTTAAAAAATTTTCCTGAAAATTCATTGAATGAGGCCATAAATTTCGTGTTATATGGGAGACCAGTCATAAAAAAATTCACTCAAAAAAGAAAAACTCTCCATAGCACAATATTTTATTTACAAGAAGATGAGATGTCTTATTTGCAATGGATTTCAAGAAAAAAAATCTATACTGAATCTAGAATTGATTTGAAAGCTGTGACCAATATCTCAGATCAACCTACACAAAACGCCTTAAAGAAATTTCAATCACAATATCTTTTGTGTCTTACAATAGGAGAAAAACATTTTTTGGGGATGGAATTCCCAAACTCACAAATCAGAGACCTTTGGTGGCAAGGGATTCAGCATTTTTGGGTTCTTAGCAAAACTCAAAATATAACGTATATATTACATATTTTTTAAATGAAATTTTTATTTTGAAAGAAATCATATTCATAATCTTTCTCACCATCTCTTTTTGAAATTTGATACTGATGGCACAAAATGTCTCGATTTAAAAGAAACGAAAATTTTGTTGAATGAAATGCATATCAATGTCACTCAGGCATGGTTTGAAAAAACCTTTGCTGAATTCGACAAAAATAGGAATAATCAAATTGACTATGAAGAATTTAAGAAAATGATGATCAAAATTTCAATGAAAAAAGAAGTTGTTTCTATTTTCAAAGAATTTTGTTCAAGAGCATCAGCAGGACTTGACGATATTGAAGAAAATATAATGACACCTGAGGAACTTCAAAAGTTCTTTTTAAAAGCTCAAAATGAAAAATTGGATCTACAAAAGGATATTTATCCTATGATGGATAATTATAATGATAACGCCAACAAAAAAGAAAAAAATTATGAATTATCATTTCTCAATTTTTGTAACATTATTTTCTCAATGAAAAATGAAATCTTCAATCAAGAAAAATCTAAATTGTTTCAGGTTTTTTTAAAAAATTTAAAACACTTTAAAATATAATTTAAAAGGACATGAACCAACCTTTAACCAGTTATTGGATCAACAGCTCTCATAACACCTATTTGCTTGCTCATCAGTTGACAGGCGAATCCAGCACACAAGCTTATTTGAATGCTTTTCAAAAAGGATGTCGTTGTGTTGAGTTAGATTGTTGGGATGGAGACAAAGGAGAGCCTATAATTTATCATGGTCACACCTTAACCACCAAAATTCTTTTCGCGGATGTAATTCAACTGATAAAAGACTATGCCTTTGTGAAGAACCCTTACCCAGTATTATTGTCTATAGAAAACCATTGCACAAAAAAACAACAAGATCGAATGGCTGAATTATTCCGAAGTATATTGGGTGATCTTTTATATATCTTACCAAAAGATTGGGAACAAAGGAAGTTTTTCCCTTCACCAAATGAATTAAAAAAGAAGGTTTTGGTAAAAGACAAAGCAAAATTACCATCGAAATCTGAGAATTTCAACGAAGAACTTAATGAAGATGTTAAGGTTGAGGATGTGGCTGATGGCCATAAATTTGAAATCCAATGTTTAACCTCTTTTCCACAAGCTGGTTATCTAAAATCCAGATCCGTTGAAATTCTAAAATTTGAATCAGAAACAAAATTGGATTCTGAAGAAAGGGATGAAAAAAAATTTAAAAAGAATTACGGATACCAAGTCAAGAATTTGCAAGAGATTGAAAATAAAATCAATCAAGATTTTCAAAATAAAACAAATTTAATTGAGAAAAAATCAAAAACTCTTTCTAAACCTTTAGAAGTGATTCCCGAAAAATTCAGTCCAGAATCTGAGAGGAAAGCCAATGTAAAAAAAAATAAAAAATCACTAACCAAGGAAAGAAGTCAACAATTCTTGAGTATTATCACAATTTTCGGCTGTAAATTACTTTTTGAAGATCATGAACGATTAAGTTGGAATATGTCATCTGTGAGTGAGGAAAAAGTTTTGAACTATTTACAAAACAATGAGGTGGAATTCATTGATACTAACAAGTGGACTTTCTGTAAAGTTTATCCTGGCGGATTGAGAATCGATTCTTCTAATTTTGATCCGATGCCTTCCTTTGTCACAGGTTGTCAAGCTATTGCTTTGAATATGCAAACCAATGATTTGAATTTACAGATTTATCTCTCAAGATTTATGGTTAATGGAGGAATTAACTCCGGATATGTTCTCAAACCAGATTTTATGCTATACAACAGCAAAAAACCTAAATACCCCAAAGATTTTACAGCCCCATTATTTCAAATTGTTTTAAAAATTATTAGTGGAACACAATTGAAACCCATGAAGAAAGATGAAAGAGATATTATAGATCCTTTTGTTGAAGTAAGTCTCAAAGGGCTGCCTATCGAAGAGAAAAATAATAAAGTATGTAAAACTGCTACTGTGAAAAACAACGGGTTTAACCCACAATTTGGAGAAGTCTTTACTTTTGATGTTTATTGCCCAGAAATAGCAATTTTGGTGTTTCAGGTTTTTGATCAAGATCAGTTTTCAAATGAAAAAATTGGATCTTTTGCAATTCCTGTTGATTGCATCAGAAGCGGATATCGAGTTGTGCCGTTGAGAAATACTATTGATTTTAAGTTTATTGAACACAGCTTTATTTTCTGTCATATTGATAAAAAACTCCGTTGATAATAAATTAATTTCATTTCATTAAATTTTTTTAAAAAACACTTATATTTCAAAGAATTTTCACAAAAAATTTTAATTTTCAAAATTTTGGATAATTAGGCTATTAAAAAAATTTTAAAAATATTTAAAATTTAATAACAGATATTTTTACGTTTTTTTATAAATTTAAGAACTATGAAAGAAAAAAACTGATGTTATTTTAATGAGTTTAGTCGATTGCATAACAAAAAAAAAAATGATTAAAAATATTCCAAAAATAAAAGTGAGTGAACAAACTCGTTATTTTGATCTTGCAAATCTCAAAAAAAATTTAAATTTTTTAAAGATCTTGAGTTATGGACCAAAAAATGAGTGAATTTAAGGCTTCTAAATCTAAATAATTTTAAAAAAATTTGAATTTTCCTATAAAATACCTATGATTAATAAATAAAGCATTTTTTTAAAAAAACCCAAATTTAAATTTTTTTCTTTCCAAGACCTTCGTTTTAAGGTTTTTCTACTATTTTTTCTTTGTCTCTCCTAAACCTCAGAATTTTCTGAAACCATGTCCACTCTATTCAATCTTATGATTGATGATATAATTATATCAGAAGCTGATTTCTCTAATGATGCGCTCTCATGTCAAATTAGCGAACGACCTCCAACAGAATTTTTTTCATTCACTAATTTCCTCAAACCTCTCCAACTGAACAACTCAATGCAGCTCTCTTCTGAAGATTTCTTCTTTGATAAACTTTACAATTCACCTACAAACTCAAAAAACTGCCAAAGATTCAACGAAAAAAAAAACAGCCATCAGAAACATCAAACCAAAAAAAATTGTGGGAGATTGGCTTGGGGCTTGTTTGAAGAAGATGAAGAATCTACTGTTGAAATGTCTGATGTAGAAAATTTTGAGTTCCAGAAGAAGAAAGTTGAATGCCATAGAAAAAGCATCATTACAAGCGAATTTTTGTTAGAAGAGGAACAAAAAATTGAAGAAGCTTTCGAACTTTCTCAAGAAAGGTTTTTTAAAAATCATTTATAATAATTTGAAGTCTTATTTAAATTTTAGTCCAAAGAACAAAGAACTCAAAGGAATCAAAGCTAACATTGAGTCTGAGCAAATTAGTACTTGATTTTTTTTATTTAAATTTTTAAAAATTAAATATTTTAGATTTTGATGAATTTTCGACACCAAAAAAAATCCAGAAACGCAAAATAGAAGATTTCAATAAATCAAGCAAGCTTTTAAAAAAAACCATCAAGAAATCTTCTGCTTTGCATCATCTGAAAACACCAAAGAACTCAAATTTCCTTGAAAACTTTGTGTTGACAAAGAATCTCAATAAGAAAGGAAACAGATATAGATATGCTGAGATATGAGAAATTCAGATGATCAATTCATTGAAGATCAAACAGCTTTTTTTTTTATTTTATTTGTTTTTTTAGTTTTAATAAATCTTTAGGGTTAGAGTGTATACTTTAATTATATAAATTATTAATTATTATTAATATGTTAGACCTTTATGGCTATATATATCCTCTCTTTTGAGAAACTCCAATATTAAAAAAATTAGAAATTTTTTATATTTTAATTTTTTTTTAATTTTTAGGTTTTTTTAAAATTTAAATTTATTTAATTTTTTTTTAAAAAATTTATGGTTTTTTTTTTTTATCAAAAAAA
>JFJP01040213.1_pt1 | contig 11657 bp, 7 predicted proteins | sample 431651 | NCBI WGS metagenome assembly JFJP01 (sample SAMN02602958, study PRJNA72255) | Microbial mat metagenome, whole genome shotgun sequencing project. | biome: fresh water; feature: sink hole; material: water; isolation source: purple microbial (photo- and chemosynthetic) mats found in... | reverse complement strand
TCACCTCCAGTAGTTGTATATAATATATGTACAATATAGCGGCATAAAACCCAGATTTCAAGGAAAAAATCGGTTTTCTAGAAAATCATGTTACTTTTCTGACATACACCCCTGCCCTGGGATGCGCTAATGGAAGACTTGACATCGATCCGCGATCAACGTAGTTTCTGTTCTCAGTTACAAATGCCCCGGTAGCTCAGCTGGACAGAGCAGCGGTTTCCTAAACCGCAGGTCGTAGGTTCGAACCCTATCCGGGGTACCAAAAAATGATCCTCAGATCCGTCTCTGTATATCGAATTTCCGCGCTATCTCATGGCGTCCGCGATGGCGGAGCTAAACGCTTTCAAGGTGAAAGGTTTATGCATGAGCTTCAGGCGTTTATCACTGGGGAATCTGTCGGCCATGTCATTTTCACTATACCCGCTAAGGATAACAATCGGCAGATCCGGGCGCATCTGCCGCATCTTTCCGTAGGCTTCCAGCCCTTCCATCCTCGGCATCGTAATGTCCAGCAACACCAGATCAACCCGGTCCTTGTTCTGTTCAAGCGTCTCCAGTCCGTCGAGTCCGTCAACGGCCTCGATACACGCGAACCCGTTATGTTCAAGCATCCTCCGCGTTATGGTTCGCACCGCTGGCTCGTCGTCGACAATCAAGGCCAATCCGGGCTTGATGTCCACCTCATTTTCACGGGTACTTGGGCTGGATGGCCGCCGCCCCTCATAAACCGGGAGAAAGACTTGGAACGTCGTACCAACGCCTGGCTGGCTATCCACGCTGATCGTGCCACCGTGCGACTTGACAATCCCGTGTATGGCCGAGAGCCCCAGACCGCGCCCCGTGAACTTGGTCGTGAAGAAGGGCTCGAAAATACGAGATAGCGTTTCCTGATCCATCCCGCACCCGGAGTCCTTGACCTCTAGGCGGACATACATCCCAGGGGCGGGGCGGGCTCCGCAGAATCCTTGCATGAACTCGCTATTGCCCGTCAGCGCCTGTGAACAGGTCGAGAGCGAGATCAACCCCGTATTGTCGCCGATGGCATCAGCCGCATTGATCACAAGGTTCAGTACAATCTGCATCAACTGGGCTTCGTCTCCCCATACCATGGGAAGATTCGCATCGAGATTGCTCGCCATGGCGATTTTACGGGATGTCGACGATTTCAGCAGGTCGGCGTTCTGCTGGACAATCGCCGATAAATCCAAGGGAGCCCGGATAAGCTGCCCCTTTCCTGAATAGGCCAGCATCTCGGCGCAGAGCTTCGCCGCCTGGCGACCCGCCGCGACAATGTCCGATACGTATTGAAAGTGCGTCGAGCTTCTGTCGAGACCGAAGAGCATGAGATCGGCATTTCCAACCATAATCCCCAGTAGATTGTTAAAGTCGTGCGCGATGCCGCCAGCAAGCACCCCCAAGCTTTCCATCTTCTGGCTGTGTAGCATCTGCGATTGCATGAGCTTGTATTCGGAAATATCCGAAGCGGTCAGAACAAACCCTTGCAATCCCCCATTACGGTCATGCATACAGGATGCCGAAAAGATTACCGGAATGCCAGCCCCATCCCGTGTTTGCATGTCGAGCTCTCGGGCAGGAAGGCTGCCATCATGACGAAGTCGTTCGATGCCGACGGAATCAATCGGGCATACCCCATTCTCAGAAAACAGGCGCTCTGCAGATTTGCCCACGAGGTCAGCCTGGGAATAGCCAAAGATCCTGAGCGCAGCGGCGTTGACGGTGGCAATCAACCCGTCGATATGCAGCACAATGATTGCTTCACTCATGGATCGGATGATATTGTCGGCAAAATCCTCGGCACCGTGCAACTCGCCCTCAAGTTCCTCAATATGGGTTTGGCGGCTGTCGGGAGTGATGTCAATCACCACCACGGCAGGATCGGCGCTGGTCACCAGATCCTGGTCGATCGCCCTGGCCTCGAATGTGTATCTACCGACGGGCAGGTCAGTAAAATGGAACTCCTCCTGTAAGCTGTCCGTCCAGTGATCATGGATCCCGGACATGCGGATCTGATACTGCAGCGGTCCCGGCTTCATGTTGACAGCCGTCAGGAAAATCACCAGTTCCGGACGCGACTCACAAAAGACATGCCGCCCCGGATTGGCATAGGTCTGGTCGGCTACAATCCGGTCGATGAACACGCTTGGCCTCACCGTCCGAGTCGGGCGATATTCGCACAAGCCCAGTTCCGTCACAATCAGTGTCATTCCATCCTTGATGGAAAACGTCGCCACAATTCGCCGGGAGGGTAACAGGGACGCCTCCGTCATGCGGTAGGTGTTGGTTCCATCGTAGATAAACAATCCGTTGATTGTGGACATCCAGATCTGGCCGTCATCGCTGAAACGGACGTGGCGGATTGCAGCCCCCCCTTCGAGCTTTAACTCCAGTTCAAAGATTCCGGACTGCGGACACAAACGACCAAGGTGCCCCATCGTCGATCCAATCCACAAACCGCCATCGTGCCCCTCCGCGCAGCAATTCACATACCAGCGCCCGTCACCGCCCGTTCCTTTGTCGAGTGAATCGCAATGGGTTGAAAAACCGTTGACATCAAAGCGCATGACGGGATTGTCGGCACCACCGAAGAACCACAGTCGATTCGCCGAGTCCTGGAACATGTATACGCAATGAGGAAGCCCCAGGGTAGCGTGGGGATAAGTCCTCACACCACCAGGCTCACAGCGGTAAAGGATTTTCGGAAGGTTAAGCCAGAGGCACCCATCAACATCGCGGGCTGTGCTGTGTACAGAACATTCTGACGGGATATGCGCCATTCCTGGGACGTCTTGGGGGCTGCGTAATGAGGATTGAGAGACATCGAAAATGAACACGCCGTTGGGTGAGGCGATATAAATGTCGCTGTTTGGCTGAAGTGACATCGAAAAGGATCGGGGCGGAACCTTTTCGCACAACTGCCGGATGGTTGATCCATCATACTCAAGCAAACCCTTTGAGGCCGCCGTGACCAGAAGCTTGCCATCGTGACCCATGGCAGCGGCTTCCAGATATCCGCGCCGGACAATATTCAACCGGTGAGGATCGTAACGGATGATCCCGTTGCCGACCCCGATGAACCAGTATGCGCCAGCCTTGTCCTGAACAACACATTTAGGCCATGAGAGTCCGGGCGTATCCTCGAACGGAAACAAGACCATTCCTGACTTCCCGATGACCAGCGTCCCACGGAAATGCATGGCCACCCAAGCATTTCCATCATCATCAATCAGCAAGGGCTTGAAGGAAACGGAAAAATCGACGTCGTTCCCCTTAACATTCCGGGGTTGTCCATGTTCCAAATAGATTAGCCGTCGCCCACCCGTAAACCAGATGGTTTTCTCTGATCCGGCGATGATGTCCCAAAACGCGGGGGTGGCGGGATCCCTGAATTGATGCATCCTGAAGCCTTGCTCATCGAGGAAGTAAAGCCCGTCGTGCGCGGTCAGCCACAGATCTCCATCTGGAGAGAGGGTGGCAAAATGGATTTTTCCGGCCTTATTCGCGGGAACATCAAGAACGGTTGCTGACCGACCGTTGTAACGGATGAGCGCCCCCTGACTGCCGATGAGGATGTCTTCGTGACGGGATGTCCATAACCAATAGGCGTCGCGTAGTGAAGGAACATTGCCCGTGTGGTCCTCCACCATGCCGTCATTCAGGCTCAACACCTTTAGTTTAAAATCCTGCGTGATCCACCAGTAATTATCGTTTCGGCAGAACCCCGCCATGGATTCCATCTGGCCAGTCAACTCAAGGGTGGTATAGTGCCGAATGACGTGATGTCCATCGGTACAGAGCACGGTGTCTGCAAGGCGCAACCAAAGACACCCCTGTCGATCGATGTGCCCGGACCTTGCAAGCGACAAATCATACCCGCCAACGGTCTTGAATAATTGCCAAGTGCCGCGCTTGGCCAGTATATCATCCGAAAAGCTCAAACATGCACTCCCCGAAAAAGTAATTAATGATCAACGCGTGCGGCCACAATACAGCAACACGATACCTTGTTCAACATTTCGTTTTCCTGCGTTTAAAGGGATTTCCGTTGGATCATGTGATTTGCTGGCGGACAAGGCGGGCGTAGTAGCCGTTGAGCGCCATCAGTTCGGCATGGGTTCCTTGTTCGGTGATAATGCCGCCCGAGAGGACACAAATCGTGTGGCAACGCATGGCCATGGAGACTCGCTGGGAAACAATCACCGCCGTCTTACCCTGCATCAGTACCGCCAGGGTCTCCTGGATGCGCCGCTCGGTTTCTGCATCAAGAGCGGATGTCACATCATCGAGAAGCAACACCTCCGGACGGGTCAGCAGCGCCCGAGCGATCGATATTCGCTGGCGCTGTCCACCGGAAAGCGTGGTGCCGCGTTCACCAACCAGTGATTCGTACTGGATCGGGAGCTGCATGATAAAGTCGTGGCATTCCGCCGATCGCGCGGCCTCCATAATCTCCTCGGGCGTAGCCTCTGGATCGCCATAGGTGATGTTGTCGCGCACCGAGCCGGTGAAAATCTGGGCTTCCTGCGGAACCAGAGACATGTGCCGGCGCAGGGCATTGAAGCTGAGTTTGGCCAGCGGCAACCCGTCGACCGAGATCGCCCCCGCCTGGGCGTCGTAAAGCCGGGCGAGCAAGTGCAGCAACGTGCTTTTCCCACTGCCGCTGGGTCCCATGATGCACAGCCACTTGCCGACGGGGATGTGCAACGATACCCCTCGCAGGGCAGCAGAGTCATTGCTCCCGCTGTAGGCGAAGCGTACATTACGCAGGGAGAGTCCTTGTTTTAGCGGGGATGGAAATGGCACGGCACCGGGATCCTCCTTGACCTCGATCGGCTCTTCCAGGATCTGCATCAGCCGCTGGGCCAGCACGAAGAGGGATGAGATCGATGCCGAAATCTGGGTCAGACCGACCACGGGCGCGAACAGGGTGGATGTCACGGCGTAGGCAAAGAGCATCTCACCAAGGGTGAGACGGTTTTCCAGAACCATGTTGGATCCGGCCAGGAACAGCCCCAGCGTGGCTGAAGAGGTGATGATGCCACCCCACATGTTGAGTGCCGCACTGTAGCGCTCGTGGGTCAGCACATCGCGGAACATACTGTTGGACAAGCGCCGGAACACCAACCGCTCATGCGCCTCGCGGCCATAGGCAAAGATCGCCCGCACGGCATCAAGTTTCTGTGCGAGGTACCCGTACATGCAGGAGTTCGTGTGGCGAGTTTCCCGATACACGGGGATCATGCGCCGCTGAAAAAAGCGAACAAGACAGACATAGGGAATCAGAACCACAATGAAAATCGCAGCCATGCGCCAGTCAATCGACAACAGCAGGATTATGCCGATGGCAATCATGATCAACTGGTGACCGGCCTGGACAATCGATTGCGTGAGCTGCCCTCGCATGGTATCAACATCGGAGAGGATCCGGGCGAGCAGCCGCCCCGGGGGATGCCGCTCGTGATAGGCCTTGGAAAGCGACAGGACCTTGCGATGCAGATCATCGCGCAGGTGACGGGTGATTTCGCGGGCAACGTTGATCCTCAGGCTGACGGCTACACGGTCCGCCACGTTAAGAAGGCAAAGGGTCATGACAAAAAGAACGAACATTCCAAACAGGGTCGCTCCCGCCCCGGCCGGCCGCGGCGAGGCGAAATATACCCGAGCCCGCTCGTGGACAAGCCCGTGGCGCGGCGAGGCCGTGGGTGCCATCGGTCGTTCGGCGGAACCTACGGTGCTACGATGCCCCGTACCGGAGGTCGGGTGGCGCGAGGCTGTCTCGACCACAAGGATCTGATCGACCACCACTTTTGAGTAATACGCGAGAAGATAACCAGAACTATGAAAGAGGCTGAGAAGGAGAATGCAGCCAAGCGTGGCGTACCGGTGGGGACGAAGATAGCGCCCGAGGAACCGCATTACCGCTTTGGGGTTGCCGTGCCAACGATCCTGCTCAAGGGGCGGGCGATAAGCAATGTTATGGTGGCTCTTGGCCATTTAGGAGACCTCCTCGGACAGAACGCCGTGCCCGGTGTGCCGATCAACCAATTGCCGGTAGCGCCCGTTCTCGATGCTCATCAATTCATCGTGAGTTCCCATCTCAATGATCCGACCGGCATCCAGCAGGATAATGGTGTTGGAATCACGGATCGTGCTGAGCCGGTGTGCCACTACAAAGGCTGTACGCCCATGCAGGAACCGAGCTAGGGCGGTTTGGATCTTGCGCTCGGAATCACTGTCGAGTGAACTTGTCGCCTCATCCATGATCAGCATGGGAGGATCGGCAAGGATGGCCCGGGCAATGCTGATCCTCTGCTTCTGCCCCGTGGATAACTCGACTCCGCGGGATCCAAGTAGCGTACTGTAGCCTTCAGGCATGGCCATGATTTCATCGTGTATTTCAGCTCGTCGAGCCGCCTCCTCAATCTCACCAATCGTTGCGCCGGGTTTTGCATATCGGATATTCTCGGCAACGCTGACATTGAACAGAAGAGACTCTTGCAGGACAATCCCGAACTGACGACGCAGGGATTGAAGATCGAACTCGCGCACATCGCGGCCGTCGATCCGGATGCTGCCCTGTTTCACATCATAAAAACGTAGCAGCAGCGAAAGCACGGTGGTCTTGCCACAGCCGGTGGGTCCAACCAAGGCAACCCGGTGTCCTGCCGGGATTTTAAGGTTCAGGTTTCTCAACAGGGGGATGTCGGACTTGTAGCGGAAGTGGACATGCTGAAAATCAACACTCCCCTTAACTCGCTTGACACGAAACACCCTTGCCGGACTTGTGATCTCTGGCACTTCATTCAGTATTTCAAAAAGGCGATCAGCGGACACGCCGACATTCTGGAACTGCTGGGCGATCATGGAAAAGCGGACGGCAGGCCACAGGAGCTGCATGGCATAGGCGGTAAAGGCCACCACATCACCGTAGGTGGCGTCGCCCCGGATGACCAGCCCGCAACCGGCAAAGAAGATCAATGCATGGCTCAATCCCTGAAGGAGGTTGGTGTTCATATTGAACGTACTGTTGGCCGATACGGATTCCTCGAACAAGGCCGCCGCCTGGTCCGACTGCTCCTTGAAAATCTTGTGTTCACGGGCTTCCGCACCGTAGGTTTTGACGGTCAAGGATCCGGCGAGCCGGTTGTTCAGGCTCCCCGCCATCCGATCCTGCGACTGCCGGAACCGACGATTGGTCAGACGGATGCGGACGACATTGAGCCGGTAATTGATCGCGAAGGTGGCCACGATAATCAGCAGCAGGATGGCGAGGCGCCAGTTGATCATGAAGGTGATGACAACCGAAACCATGGCAGTGATCAGGTCGGAGAGGATCTGCACTGACGAGGCGGTGACCATCTGCTGGACAGCAGCGCTGTCCTCCATTAGGCGGCTGACCAGCTTCCCGGTGCTATTGCCATGGAAATAGCGCAGGGAGAGCCTGAGTAGATGGTCATAGACGGCGGAGCGGACCCTCAGCACGAATTTCTGGCCCACATACGCAATCCAGATGTTCTGGAGGAAATTGACGGATGCATTCCCGATGGGTACAAGCAGTAGGGCGATTCCAAGCGGAAGCAAAAGAGTAGCCTCGCCACGGGTCAGCACCCGGTCGATGATGGCACGGGTCAGCAATGGTGGCAACATCCCCAGTGCTGAGATCAGGCCCGTAAGTAGCAGCAGCCCGACCAGATGCCGACGGAAGGGACGGATGAATCGCCATAACGTTGCGTTGCGCTGCACATTCATAGATCCTTAACGTACCCCGAAGATCCAGAACCAGAACGGTACGGTGGCGACCGTGATGCGCGCCTCGGCAGAGGTCCCGGGAGGCACGGACATACCACCGTTCTCGAAGGTGCAGTAGGCCATCCGGTAGGTCTGTTGATTATCGGTCTGGATGACCGCCCGCAAGGCGCTAATCCTGCCACGGAAGGTTGGTCGCCCTAGTCCGGGATAGATGCTCAGCACGGCCTTGTAGGGGGAATCGAGGGTTACTTCAGTGGCATACCGTTCTGGAACCCTCAATTTCAGGATCAGATTGCTGCCTCCGAAAAGCTCGTAGAGCACGCTCTGGGGAGTCACCAGTTCACCAGGTACAAAATCATACCGAACGGTTTCGCCGTCGATCGGTGCATAAATATGCCGGTCATGTAATTGAGCCTCTGCCCGAAGCGCGGCGTTGGTCTTGACATCAAGATCGCGTCGCAACACATCCAGCATCTTGTCGGCAAGCGTTACATCCTCGTCGCGAAGGCTTTCAAGGTCGGACGAAGCCAAGGCTAGAGCGGTACGGGCCTCCTCAAGCACTTTCCCTGAAGCAAGCCCCTTGGTATGCAGATCCTCGGTCATTTTAAGCATAACGCCAGCATGTCGGTGGCGCAGCTCTGCCTGTGTCAATCGGTGCCCCCGCTGACGGTTTTCCTGCGCTAGTTCTGCTTCACGCTGGGTCAGCCGAGCCTGTGCTTGGCTAACGGCATTAACGGCCTCAGCATGGGCAGCCTGCTGTACACCATCGTTAAGTCGTACCAGTAGATCGCCCCTCCGTACCCGCTGTCCCGAGACGGCAAGGATATCCGCCACCGCCCCCGCTTCGGACGGACGAACCTCGGCGTAGTCGTCGGTGGTCACATACCCCGTTGCCGGGATTTTCACGCTCACGGGAATGATGAATCCGATGATCAGCATGGCAGCAAGGATCCATGCTGCCCGCTTAAGCCAGCGCTTTCGGTCGAGTCGTCGTTGACGGCTACCAATGGGTAAAGGTTCGCCGGTTGTAGTACGGAAATCACTCATGGCCGTTTCCTGTTCGTGTTTGTTTTACAATCTTGAGATAGTCCTTGGCCAGCATGCGGATGCCGTCCTCATCGTCCGAATAGCGTTTCATGCATAAGTCACAGGTTGCGCAGTCGCGTTCATAGCAGTTGCGGTGAACACGTGCCGGATACATTTTACGGAACGCCTCATAGCATTCGTCGCTACAGAAGCAATAGCGCTCCTGGGTTGCTCCGAAGGCCGCCTGAACCATGTGGAAACCATCCGTTTCGGGATTTGCCTCCCGGTTGCACCAGGCGCACAAGAGGGTCATGCGGTCAAGCACTTGCCGATGCCTGGAACCTAGCTCCTGTCGATCCCAGAGGTACTCGATCCAGCTTACCGAAGACGTCGGAATCTTGGCGCGAACAACATCATCGACAACAACCAAGACCACACCGGTCTTGACGACGTAGCAGCGCTGCCCATCAACTGGCTGACCATTCGTGATGTGTACCCGCACCGACCCCTGACGTGGCACCTCGAAGGTATGCCAGCCGCACTGGTCGCAAATGGATGCAAAAAGATGCTGACGAACATGACTGCCGCAGTCAGGGCAGCGCCCCATCTTGATGGTGTGAATGCGCTGCAGAGAGTCTTCGGCGGCACTGAGAATGACTTTCTCGGCCTTGCGCTGCAACTTCTCCTCATCGATCGCGCCCTGGGCGGACACAATCCGCATGTCGTGATCGTACTGCTCCAGCTCATCATCATGGATCAGGGGACTGGCAAGATCGGCATCGACCGATGCGACCGGGTCTGCCGCTTTTCGACGGAAAGTTAAGAAACTCAGCAATTTCATCGGTAGTCCTTGGGCGAGAGGTCGGCCTTGCATCGTTCAACAATAGCATCAATGGCAGAAATCTGCGAAGCCTCCAGATCGACCGCCATGCAGCCAAGTGCCATCCCCTGATCGGCTCGGCGGGCACCGACAATAATGCCAGCGGTTCCTCGATAGGCCAGCAGACGGCTAACCGCCAATTGGGCTACGCTCAATCCACTGTCCCTGCCCAGTTTGCGCAAGGCATCCACGGCATCAAGCCAGCGGTACAAGTGTTCTCCCCGGAAATCGTCACGTTCCCCGCGATGGTCACCGGGAGGAAATGTCTTATCGGGGGTCCAGGTTCCCGATAACAACCCTCGGAACAATGGGGAATAAGCCAGAAGCCCCACCTGGTGCTCAATGCACCAGGGTAGCACCTCCAGCGATGGCTCAGGCCGTACAATGGAAAAGCCGTTCTGCACGCTGTGCAGGGGAACCCCCGTGGATCGCCATGCCTCCAGTTGCGCAGCGCTGAAGTTACTGACGCCAATCGCCCGTATCTTGCCAGCAGCGAGCAATCGGGCACAGGCGCAAGCGGTTTCCTCGATCGGCTCGGGGGCCGGCCAATGGAGCTGAAAAAGATCGAGACAGTCCACGCCGAGCCGCTCAAGCTCCTCGTCGCAGTCGCGCAAAACCTGCCCAGAAGCACCGCTGGTAATGCGCTGTCCATCGATAAAATGATGACCGAACTTGGTAAAGACGAGCGGACGCTGGCTGGTTGGTATCTGGCGGAGCACCCGCCCGACGACCCGTGATGCCTTGCCTTCGCCATAGATCGGTGCCGTATCAATCCAGTTAACCCCTGCATCCAGCGCCGCACGAATGGCCGCTTCGCTTTCTCGATCCTCCTGCCCGCCCCACATCCACCCGCCAATCGCAAAGGCACCGACACCGATCGCGGTTATCTCCAGCTCTGAAGAGCCAAGCCTGCGTTTGTTTACTGCGGACATCATGAGACCCTCTATTTAGTTTCCTGAATTGTACGGATTCTATTCACGAAAGCAACCCATCAATACAAAAAAAAGAAGGCAGGCATTGCTGCCCGCCTTCTTATAAACCTAAGGTAACTAGGTTACCAGCGGCTTCCGCCGCCACGGTCACCACGGTCGCCACGGTCGCGTCCACCACCGCCGCCGCCACCGAAACCGCCACCACCACCGCTGCGCTCAGTGCGCGGCTTGGGCTGCGATTCGTTGACCCGAAGGTTACGACCTTGGAACTCTTGCTCATTCAAAGCGCTAATGGCTTTGTTTGCCTCGGATGCATCCGGCATTTCAACAAAGCCGAATCCCTTTGACTGGCCCGAGAACTTGTCGGTGATGACGCGTGACGAAGTCACTTTGCCATACTGTCCAAAAAGTTCACCAAGCGCCTGATCGTCTGTCTGATAAGACAGGTTTCCTACGTAGATATCCATTGATATCCCTCTCTACTGTGCGTGTCATACACTACATCTTCCGAAATCCTGCACGATGACACCATATGCTTCGGCTCGGCTGCGGTCACACCTCATTGACCATGGCAATACTCTAACGGTTTCCATAAACAAAAAGCGAGAACTTTTTTCATAAATCTTTCACCACCATAAAATTTAAATATTATATGAAAAAAGGCTGGAATATTGTTGATGTTTCGTCTAATGTGGCAACCATCTTATCCACGCAGGAGTAATTCAGTGGTAGAATGTCAGCTTCCCAAGCTGAACGTCGCGAGTTCGATCCTCGTCTCCTGCTCCACTTTAAATCCCTATAAATCAACGGTTTATAGGGTTTTCCTTTTTGCCAGCATGACGTCTTGATTTGCAAATAACCCACACTCCTCACCCCTTTTTATCAAAAACTCGGGATTTTTTCATCTTTTTTTTCCTTTCATATTGCGAGAATGTCAACAAAAAGTCACAAGAATCTTATTCTGGACATCGCCGACCGCATCACTCAACTGAACCTGGCGCTTATGAAGGAGCAAGATGCAGAGCCTTGAGCATATCAATCAGATCACTTCC
>JFJP01040306.1_pt1 | contig 11658 bp, 10 predicted proteins | sample 431651 | NCBI WGS metagenome assembly JFJP01 (sample SAMN02602958, study PRJNA72255) | Microbial mat metagenome, whole genome shotgun sequencing project. | biome: fresh water; feature: sink hole; material: water; isolation source: purple microbial (photo- and chemosynthetic) mats found in... | reverse complement strand
TGATGGACAAGCTGGTCCGGGTAGGGGCTGATCCGGAGCGTAAGCTCAAGAGGGATGACCGTTTGGTGGGGCCTGCACTATTGTGCCGGAAGAACGGAATAATGCCCTATTACCTTGCCAAGGCAATAGCCGGTGCGTTTACCTTCAATAATCCTGAAGATGCAAACCTCGAAAAAATGAATAAGTTTCTTACGTACAATGGTATCAAGGCTACCGTAAGACAATATTGTCAATTGGATCGCGAACCGGAATTGGTGCAGCTTATCGCAGAATTATATCAAAAGAACCTTGACGGGCTCGGTCTTGATATTGACAGCGAACGGGTTGCAATTCTAAAAAAGGCATATGAATTTGGTTTTAAATACGAAAAAACCTACAAGGGATGCGCACAGTGCGCGTTGGCGGCTTTTTTCGAATTGACGGGCAAAACGGACGTCAATCTCTTCATGGCGGCGAGCGGTCTGTCAGGCGGTATCGCTATAACCGGAGACGGATCCTGCGGCGGCTACACCGGCGGGGTATTGTTCATGGGTTCTCAGGTTGGCCGGCGTCTCGAACGTATACCGGTGGACGGCGACAAGATAGACCAATACCGCTCATACGAGATGGCGCAGAAGCTCCATGATAAATACTTGGCAACATATGGATCCGTGACCTGCTCGGATATTCACAACCAGATATTCGGAAAGTTCTACTGTCTCCGGACCAAGGCGGTTCGGGACGAATTCGAACTTGCCGGAGCGCATGCGGACAAATGCACTACGGTGATCGCGATAGCCTGCGCATGGATAGCGGAAATTATGCTTGATGAAAAATGTCTGCAAGTTGCGGTTAAATAAGGGAGAGGAAAAAATGAAAACTAATGCGGTACGACTGTATGGTAAAAATGATCTGCGTCTTGCTGAATTCGAATTGCCCGAAATCGCGGATGACGAAATCCTCGCCAAGGTGATTTCGGACAGTGTGTGCATGTCCACCTACAAGGCGGCTCTCCAGGGAAGCGACCATAAACGCGTCCCTGAAGGTCTGGACAAGAATCCCGTCATAGTGGGCCATGAATTTGCCGGTGAGATAGTTACGGTCGGAAAAAAATGGCAATCTGAGTTTAAGCCGGGAAAGAAATTTTCGATACAACCCAATATCAATTATAAGGGCATCGGTTATGCCCCTGGTTATTCCTTTCCGTTTTTCGGGGGCGATGCGACATACATCATCATTCCCGCTATCGTCATGGAAAAGAAATTTTTACTTGATTATGAAGGGGATTCTTTTTTCAAGGCCTCCTTGTCCGAGCCCATGTCCTGCATAATAGCGGCCTTTCATGCAACCTACCATACGGAAAACGATGGTCAGGCGCATAAAATGGGTATCGTAAAGGGCGGCAATATGGCGATTCTCGCTGGAGTGGGACCCATGGGAATGGGCGCCATTGACTATGCCCTCCATGTCGGAGACCGGCCGAAGCTGTTGGTGGTCACCGATATCGAAAATGCGAGACTCAAGCGGGCAGAAGCGCTCTTTACGCCTGAGGCTGCCGCAAAGGACGGAATCAGGTTGATCTATGTCAATACGAAGGAACAACCCGAAGCGGAGAAATACCTGCTTGGTCTGACGGACGGCAAGGGCTTCGACGATGTGTTCGTGTTTGCACCGGTAAAACCTGTCGTGGAAATGGGCGACAGGATTCTCGGCAAAGATGGATGCATGAATTTCTTCGCCGGTCCTACAGATCCGAAATTCTGCGCCGAGTTCAATTTCTACAACGTTCATTACGCTTCCACCCACATTGTGGGAACAAGCGGAGGCAATACCGCGAACATGGTTGAAGCACTGGACGTCATGGGTAAAGGGCTGGTCAATCCTGCGGTCATGGTCACCCATATCGGCGGCCTGGACAGTGCCGCGGAAACTACTTTGAACCTCCCCAAGATTTCGGGCGGAAAGAAACTCATATACACGCATATCAAGATGCCGTTGACCGCGATCGACGATATGGCGGAAAAGGGTAAAACAGACCCCCTGTACGCCATGCTGGCTCAGTTTGTCGCCAAGAGCAACGGGCTTTGGTGCGCAGAAGCAGAAGCATATCTGCTCAAGAATGCCGTTCCTATGTAGTGCTGGGCGCGGTATGCCCCTGCAGTGCGGGGGGGGCTGAAATTGAGTGAAATAAGGAGTCGGTCATACATGATCGCAGATTAGAGATAAAACCAAGGAGGTTGCAGCAATGTCGCAATTCAAGTTTTCGGTGGGACCATGGAATGTCAGCGAAGGTGCCGACGCGTTCGGACCGGAGGTCAGGAAGACCATCGCATTCGCGAAGAAAGTGGAGCAGTTCAAGAAGATCGGTTTTGATGCCGTACAGTTCCATGACGACGATGTAGTGCCGGACATGAATGAACTGACCGACACCCAGATCAAGGCGAAGGCGAGGGAAGTCAAAAAAATCCTGAGCGATAACGGTATGGTGGCGGAATTCGTGGCACCGAGGCTCTGGTTCGACAAGAGAACCGTGGACGGAGCCTTTACCTCAAATAGCAAAGTCGACCGGGAATTCGCCCTTTGGAGGGCTTTCCGTTCGGTGGACATCGCCAACGAGCTCGGCTGCAGTATGTTGGGTCTGTGGTTTGCCCGGGAAGGAACGCTCTGCGCTGAAAGCAAGAGCGCGGTGGAAGGCGTTAAACGGACAATCGAGGCGATCGACAAGATACTGCAGTATGACAGCAAGATAAGAATATTCATCGAGCCGAAACCGAACGAGCCTACGGATCGCAGTTTCTGCCCGACCATGGGCCATGCGATGGCGGTTTCAGAAGCATCTTTCGATCCGAAGCGTGTGGGTGGCATGATGGAATCAGCACATGCTATTTTGGCAGGCCTCGATCCTGCAAACGAGATATCCTTTGCCCTGGCGTTCGGCCGTCTCTTTGGCGTCCATCTGAACGACCAGAACGGAATGAAGTACGACCAGGACAAGTCATTTGCGGTTGAGAATCTGCGTCAGGGTTTCAATCAGGTAAAGGTACTCGTCGAAAACAACTACGGCAGCAAGGGCGAATATATCGGTCTTGATGTCAAGGCCATGCGCACGCAGAAAGACGACGCATGCTACAAGCATCTGGAGAACAGCATCAAGATCACGAAGATGCTCGAGCAGAAAGCGAAAGCCTTCGACTATGCCTTGCAGAAAAAGTGTGTCGAGGAACGCGATTACGAAGCACTCGAAATGTATGTGATGGAATTGCTGATGAGAGGTTGACCGGATGCGGAAAATCCGGAAGTAACCGGATTTTTCGCTCCCGGATCTAATGTGTTCCTGTTGGCAGGGTGCAGCGAAAATGATGCGTGGTAAATGGAGGCCTCATGAAAATTGTGGTGATCGGGGCCCAGTGGGGCGACGAGGGCAAGGGCAAGATTGTCGATTTTCTGGCCGATAAGTCCGACATCATTGTTCGATTCTCCGGCGGGGCGAATGCCGGTCATACGATTGTGATCGGCGACCAGCAATACGCCCTGCACCTGGTCCCGTCCGGAATCATGTATCCGGACAAGGTCGTCATTTTGGGTGCGGGAATGGCAATTGATCCCGAAGAATTGTTCAAGGAAATTGCCATGCTTGCGGAACGGGGGATTGATTCCCGCAGGCGAATATTCGTTTCTGATCGTGCCCATCTCGTATTGCCCAGTTTCCGGGCGAATGACCGCCTTCGCGATTCGGCCCGCACGCGGCCTCTTGGAACTACCGGTCGGGGCATTGGTATGGCATATGCCATGAAAAGCGAACGCGAGGGCATCCGTCTTGCGGATCTTTACTGGAAGGAGAGGCTGGATGGTCTGGATTCCGCTGATCGCTCATTTCTTGAGCCCTACCGGAAGCGCTTGGATGCGATGTCCATCAATCTTGCTTCCTTCCTTGCAATCAACAAGAATAAACAGATCCTGTTCGAAGGTGCCCAGGGTACACTGCTTGATCTGGATCTCGGTACCTATCCGTATGTCTCGTCTGGAATGTCCTGTGCAGCAGGTGCTGCGATCGGGGGATGCATAGGCCCGCGAAGTCTGGACAAGGTGCTTGGTGTTTTCAAGGCGTATTCTACACGTGTCGGGAACGGACCTTTTCCGAGCGAATTCGATCCGGAAAGCGAAGATGCCCTCTGCCGTTTTGTGCGCGAGACCGGCAGGGAATATGGAGTAACCACGGGACGCCCCCGCCGTTGCGGTTATCTTGATCTTGTCGCACTCAAATACGCATGCAGGACCAACTCGATCGATTCTCTCGTGATGACGCATCTGGACGTGTATGATTCTTTGTCTGAGCTTCAAGTTTGCGTTTCCTATAAAATCGGCGACAGTATTGTGGAGGACTTTCCTTCGTCCATTGAAGCCCTTGATGCCGCAGTTCCGCAACTTCGTTCCTTCCCGGGGTGGCAACAACCGCTTTCTAAGATTCGTTCCTGGAGTATGCTACCAAAGGCAGCGCGGGAGTATGTGGCGTTTATTGAACATTACTGCGAAACTCCGATAGGAATCATCTCTGTCGGTTATGAACGCAGTGATACAATCATCAGGGAAAATTCCTGGGGATCAACCTGAATTCTGGTGCAAGCATGGAGGTTTCTGATGGGATTTGAAAAAGCCGGTGATATCTTGCGGGAAGCGAAGCGTACAGGTCGTGCTGTTGCTGCTTTTAATGTTTTCAATTATGAAACCATTCGTTGGGCAGTTCAGTCTGCGGAGGAAACGGGGTTGCCTGTTTTAATCGGTTTTTATCCTGGATGGAAAAATTTTATTCCTCTACGGGTAGTTGCAGATATTACTCGAACTCTGTCACAACACCTAAAAACACCTATCGGACTCCACCTTGATCATTGCAGTTCCTTCGAAGGCATCAAGGAAGCCCTTGACGCCGGTTTCCCATCAGTTATGTTCGATGGTTCCTTGTTTCCCTTTGAAGAAAATGTGTCAAGAACACGCGAAGCTGTGGAGCTTGCTGATCGATATGGTGCGGACGTGGAAGGCGAGCTGGGTCATGTAGGTAATGCCGGAAATTTGTCCGATTTCAAAGACCGGAACCATTTCACCGATGCAGTTGCTGCGGAGAGATTTGTCGCAGAGACCGGAGTCTCTTCTCTTGCCATATCAATCGGCAATGCCCACGGGGACTATATTTGTCTTCCCGAACTGGATATCGCTCTGCTTACGGAAATAAACCGGCGTCTTGCAATACCGCTGGTGCTTCACGGCGGTTCCGGTATTCCCGGGGACCAAGTATGTCTTGCAGTTCGGAATGGTATTTCCAAGATGAATGTCGCCACTGATTACATGAACGCCTATTATCATTCAGTCGAAAAAATCATGCATGATGGGCTGTGTGACGACCATATGTATTTCTGCATCGAGAAATCAATGCCGGAAATTATAGATTTTCTGAAAGCGAAGATTTTGCTGCTGAATGGTTGACGGAATGCAATCGACCTTTGTTTTTCGGAAAGGCTTTTCGACGAGACTATCACGCGGAACTTCATCATGTAGGTTGCAGTCAATTGTCAATGCCCTTTTGATTTTATTCTTTTATGGGAAGGGCGGAATTTCACTCATGTTGATATCAGCAAAGCATACTACATAAAATATAATCAATGCACCGGCGTTGCCGGAAAAAGGAAAATTGTTTCAACCTGCCGGTTGTTATACATTTTCCGCCACGGAAGGAAGGAAATAGAAATGAACGGTATCATCGAAAACGTTACAGGATTTCAGCATCTGGGAGTTCCGGTTGTCGATCTGGGAAAATCGATCGATTTTTATTGTGGAATCGGATTTTCCGTTTCCAACAGGTATGAGATCGAGGAAAATGGAGGTTCCACGAAAGTCGCCTTTTTGAACTTGGGCAGCTTCTGTCTGGAACTTTATCAACCGTCCGGCAGAGTATTGCCGAAGGATATTTCTCCAGGGCCGATCGAGCATTTCGCGCTTGATGTGCGGGATATCGAAAAGGCGTTCAAGGACTTGAAAGCGAAAGGTTTTAAGCCTTTGGCGGACGCGCCGATCAAATTGCCATTACGGGAGAGGGGTATCAAGTATTTTGTCATTTTGGGACCGGATGGAGAGAAGGTGGAATTCAACCAGATTCTGTAAGATGGCACCTGTGGGTCGATTACAAAATTTTCAAGTTTTGCATGGGGTGAGCTTGCGTTACGATTGACCGGATCAAGATCGGGGCATCAGTCCACGTTTTCCGGGGAAGCCGTTGTGGGGGAGCAGACATCTTCCAACGGCTTGCCCGAAATTTTCACAATAAAAAACATGAGAAATCCACCAGGCAGTTCGGACTCAGAGTCTGTAATGCCCTTGCAGTAATCCATTATTTCGAAAAATAACATTTGACGACTGTTGTAACGTATGTTACTATAATGAAATATGTTACTAATAGTGACATATTTCATTGTTTTGTGGTTTTAAGCTGCAAAACCATGGATGACTGCAAGGATTTTGCCTTGTTCCGGTCGTTGACTGGATTCATATTTTCGTGAGGGGGTGTTTTCATGCGGAAAGCACAAGTAGTATTGATGATGGCATTGGTCCTTCTGGCCATGCCTTTCATTGTTTTTGCGGCTGGTAGGTCAGAGAAGAGTACCAAGATGGTGATTGGTTATGCGACGAAATCCGCGACCAACCAAGGCTGGATACTCATCAACAATGGTGCCAAACAGGCAGCTGCGGATGCCGGTGTTGAACTGGTGATGATAGGGCCGCCCCGGGAAAACGACATCGCCGGACAGCTTGGCGTGGTGGAAGACATGATCAATCGAAAGGTGAGCGCTCTTGCGATTGCGCCGACAGATTCCGCCGGTATCGGTCCCGTCGTACTGAAAGCGAACTCGAAAAACATCCCGGTAGTGGCCGTGGACACCGCCATCGAGGGTGGTATTGTCGCCAGTCTTGTTGCGACGGACAATATCAAGGCATCGGAAGCCGCCGCTAAATGGGTTGGCGACAAACTTGGTGGTGAAGGAAACGTTGTCATGGTTAATGGCATGCTGGGCCAGCAAACCGGCAAGGATCGTCGCGATGGATTCTACAACTATCTCGCAGCGAACTATCCTAAAATGAAGGTAGTTGCGGAGATTCCCGCAGAATGGCAGACCGAAAAAGCCCTCTCCGGAATGGAAGACGCTCTGCGCGCCAACAAAAAGATCGACGCGGTTTTCTGCTGCTGGGATGGCGGAACCATCGGAGCGTTGCAGGCCCTCGAAGTAGCCGGTCGCAAGAAGGATACTCTTCTGGTAGGATTCGATGCCGCTCCGGATGCTCTCAAGGCCATGAAAGCCGGTAAAGTGGATGCGGATATCGCCCAGTATCTTTTCAAGATTGGATATGAAGGCATCGCAACCGCCATCAAGGCCGCGAAGGGTGAAAAGGTTCCTGCCCGTGTGGACACCGGTTCATTTGTGGTTACTCCCGAAAATCTGGAGAAATTCGCAAAAGACAATAACATCAAGATCGACTGAGTCTGATACATACAAGCGGGACGTACTTGCGTCCCGCTGTTGTTTTTTTAAGGTGCTGGCTGTGGGGGAGGTAATACTGTGGCGGAATTGAACGGTTCCGGTGGCGAAACGATCCTTGAGATGCGTAATATATCGAAGCGTTTCCCCGGTATTGTGGCACTCAAGGATGTTTCATTCGAACTGAAGGCCGGGGAAGTTCACGTTCTTCTCGGTGAAAACGGCGCTGGAAAATCCACGCTGGTAAAAATTCTCACCGGGGCGAATGCGGATTTCGAAGGAGAGATTGTGCTCTTCGGCAAGTCGCAAAAAATTGAAAGCCCGGAGCACGCAATCGATCTAGGTATCAGCGCGGTTTATCAGGAGTTCAATCTTATACCCCAGTTGAATGCGGGGAAAAATATTTTTCTCAGGAAGCCTCCCCTCAAGGGGTTTCTCAGAACCGTGGACTGGCGGGAGATGTACCGTCGGGCATCTTCGTATTTTACTACTTTGGGAATGAAGATCGACCCGACAATACCTGTCAAGCGGCTGGGAATCGCCGCACAGCAAATGGTTGAAATATCAAAAACACTGGCAACCAATGCGCGTATCGTTGTTTTCGACGAGCCTACTGCAGTTCTCACTGATGAAGAGACGAATCACCTGCTTACCGTCATTAACGGACTCAAGGCGCGCGGTGTGGGTATAATCTATATTTCGCATCGTCTTGAAGAGATATTCAAAATCGGTGACCGTGCGACTATCCTGCGTGATGGACAATTCATCTCTACCGTGGATCTCCAAGGCGGAATCGATGTGGACGGACTTATCCAGCTCATGGTTGGCCGACGGCTTACGGAGCAATTTCCAAAGATCGATGTTCCATTGGGTCCCGAACTCCTGCGTGCAGAGCACATCATCCGCAAAGGAGTTCTGAAGGATATCAGCCTGAGCGTGCATTCCGGCGAGATCGTCGGGATAGCAGGTCTCGTTGGGGCTGGAAGGACCGAACTCGCCAAGGCTATTTTCGGTGCTGATCCTATTGATTCCGGCCGGATTTTCCTTGAGGGAAAACCGGTGCGTATTACTTCGCCTCGGGACGCCATCCATCATCAAATCGGCTTGGCACCGGAGGACAGAAAGGCCGAGGGGCTTGTGCTCCTGCTGCCGGTGGATTCCAACATCATCATGGCCAGTGTGGGCCGTATTTCCCGTATGGGTGTCATTTTTTCCCGCATGAAGGACGAACTCACCAAAAGGCTTGTAAAGGACCTGCACATCGCGACTCCTAATGTACGACGAAAGGTTGTCTTCCTCAGCGGTGGCAATCAGCAAAAGGTGGTACTGGCAAAATGGCTTGCTTCGAATTGCCGGGTTATCATATTCGACGAACCGACCCGCGGGATCGATGTCGGCGGCAAAGTAGAAGTATATAACCTGATGAATGACCTTATCCGCCAGGGAGTCGGAATCGTGATGATTTCTTCAGAACTACCCGAACTGCTTGGTATGGCGGACAGGATCCTTGTAATCCATGAAGGCCGCCTGACGGCCGAATATCCCCGCGCTATTGCGACCCAGGAAAAGATTCTATTTTCCGCGACTGGAGGAGTAATCAATGAAATCCCGAAACAATAATGTCGTAAATTCCGAAGATGTGAATACCAAAGTGCATTTCAAGCCCTGGAAGCTGCTCTCAGATGTCTTCGGAAGCCAAGCGAGCACCATCGTTGCCCTTGTGGCTATCTGCGCGGTTCTAAGCATATTGTCCCCGTACTTCCTTACCAGCGACAACCTTATCACTGTGCTGCTGCAATCTTCCATCAATAGCATATTGGCAGCCGGAGTGACTTTCATTATTCTCACCGGAGGAATCGACCTGTCGATCGGTTCGGTAGTGGCTTTTTCCTCGGCCATTATGGGTGAACTGATCGTCAACAAGGGTATGAATCCGATTCTCGGAATTCTTTTGGGCCTTTTCCTGGGATCATTCGCCGGATTCGTAAATGGCATCATCATCGCCAAAGTGAGGATTCCTCCCTTTATCGTCACTCTAGGATCCATGTCCATCTGGCGGGGTCTTGCCTTGCAACTTACCGGCGGCACCCATACCTACGAGCTTCCGTCCATCATCAAGTGGATGGGCCAAGGCTATGTCGGTCCCGTACCGGTACCGTTCATTTTTGCAATCGTGACCTACACAATTGCCTGGTTCATCCTTACACGCACTTCCTTCGGGCTCTACACCTATGCTATCGGCGGGAACGAGCAGGGAGCGCGGCTTTCAGGTATCAACATCGACAAGATGAAAATCATCATTTACACTTTGGGCGGTTTTCTGTTCGGCCTGGGCGGTGTCATACTGGCAGGAAGGCTAAATTCCACGGCCGGTGTCGTCGGTTCTGGCTTTGAGCTGGATGCAATTGCTGCGGTTGTGATCGGTGGAACATCGTTATTCGGCGGCGAGGGCGTGGTGTGGGGATCGCTTCTGGGAGCGGTGCTCATGGGCGTCATCAGAAACGGGATGAACCTGCTGAACGTCTCCGCTTATTGGCAGATGGTCATCATCGGTGTCGTGGTCGTAGGCGCAGTCTCGGTTGACGCCCTTCGCGGCGGAAAAAAGCGTTAAAATGACTTCCCGGGAAAGGCTGCTGACCGCAATTTCAAACGGTAAACCCGATCGTCTTCCTGTGACTGTTCACAGTTGGATGGGCAGTTTTCTGAACACGTATCTTGGAGGATGCAACCAATACGAGGCGTATGATCGCTTTGGTCTGGATATGGTGATTTACGATGTGCAGTACCGGGACGGAATCGAAGGAGGCATGTTCTGGTCTAATACGGGAATGATGGAGACCCGCGATTGGAAGGTGGACCGTATCCCGTTGGTGAAAACTTCCGACGGGGAATCTTTCCGGCTTGTCATTCGCACACCCAGCGGGAATTTATCCATGACTCTTGAATCCAACGTCTTTACAACCTGGATCACCGAGTATCCGGTCAAGCAAAAGGAAGACATCCGTATTTTGGCTCGTCACATGCCGTATCCGGCAGTAGACATAAAGGCAATGGCAAGGATCGCCGACGGAATTGGGGACAGGGGTATTCTCCGCACCCATGTATTCGGATATGGCCAGCCCGGCTGCTGGCAGGACGCCTGTTGCTTCCACGGGACCGTCAATATGATAATGGCTACCATGGACGACCCTGCATGGGTGCATGAGTTCCTGGCGCTCCTGCGGGATCGCAAGCTGGAGTGGGTCTCACAACTCCCGGGATCGCGAATAGATCTGTTCGAACTGGGAGGAGGAGACGCCTCCGATACGGTCATCTCGCCCAAGCTTTTTGACGAATTCGTTCTTCCATACGACAGGCCGATAGTGGATGCGCTTCATGCTCAGGGGTTACGCTGCGTCTACCACACCTGTGGCGGCATGATGAACATCCTGGACCAAATCAAGGCAACCGGGGCGGACGGTTCCGAAACCATGACGCCTCATGCGCTGGGAGGCAACGCCGATCTTGTTGTTATCAAGGAAAAACTCGGGGCGACCATGTACCTGTGCGGCGGCTTCGATCAGTTCCACGGTTTTGTCGGATGTACTCCAGAAGACACCAAGGAAATGGTAAGGAAATGCTTTCGGACTGCTGGTCGCGATGGCGGCTATATCCTGTGTCCCTCTGACCATTTTTTTAACGCCGAAATCGAAAACATCACGGCGTATGCTGAAGCCGCAAAAGAGTGCAGGTACTAACCTCCAATTGCACGTATCTTAATGGGTCGTTGCGGGATTCCAAAAAAAATTGAGTTCTCATCAGCTGAAGCTTAGTCCTGATGGTGTTCAGGATCGAAAAATTTCGATTTGCTCGCTCCACCGGTTGGGGAGATCTATCCATTAATTTTCTGTGATGAAAAAACGAATAGTATTCAACATCGAGAAAGTTCGTGGATAGGCTCGAACTTACTTGACGTTGTTGTGAAACGTCGGTAAATGTTGACAAATACCAACAAAATGCAACATACTGTATGGTATGGAAACAAGCAATGATCGAATAATTAGCCTTGCGCATGTACGGGGCATGATCCGTCCCCGTGATCTTTCGGCTCTGCAGATTCCGACCGTTGTCCTGACCCGGATGGTCAGAAAAGGTGCTCTTGTCCGGGTCGCGCACG
>JFJP01024691.1_pt1 | contig 11658 bp, 8 predicted proteins | sample 431651 | NCBI WGS metagenome assembly JFJP01 (sample SAMN02602958, study PRJNA72255) | Microbial mat metagenome, whole genome shotgun sequencing project. | biome: fresh water; feature: sink hole; material: water; isolation source: purple microbial (photo- and chemosynthetic) mats found in... | reverse complement strand
TGCTGATCATGTCCAGCCACTCACTAGAAACGCAGCTCAGATCTCTTCTCGCTAGCTTTTTGGCGAGAACGACAGGAGTTGGACGCTCTCGCTCGAATAACTAATAGCGTGCAGGCCGACCGCGAGCCGATCACAAGTTATATTAATAATCGCATGAACCAAGGCGGCAGAGGCGAAGGCTTCGAAGACAACAACATCGAGGAGATCGGCAATCCTCTGTTCTTGCCAGCTGACCACCCTCTCTATGCTCGTCTGCAGAACGCCTTCATCAAGCAGCAGATGGACGAGTTCGAGCGAGTCAACCTCGAGTACCTGGACAAGAAGAACACTCTGAAGGCAGTAGAGAAAGAAAAAGAAGATGTCGGTGTCCAGCTCTACGGCTTGCAGCAGCAACTGGCAGACATGCAGCTGTCCTTCGAAGCAGCTCACGACAACTACAACAAAGTGCTCAAGAATAGAGAAGAATTCGAAGCTCGACTCGCATCCATGCTGGAGAACATGGAGTTCCGCAAAAGCGAGCTGGCAGACCTCGAGAAAAAAGCTTTCCGAGCGAACGACGAGCTCTCCAAACTCAACGTCAACCTGAACTTCATGCGCGAGCACAACGAAGAGCTCAAGTCCGAGCTTAAAGTCACCCAGCGGACGACTCACTGGACCGAAGAGAACATCGTCAGCATCGAAAAAGAAAAGAAAGAACAAGACTTCCTCATCGACCAGATGAACGAAGAGATCAAGCGACTCAAAGAGCAGATCCTCATCATCGACGCCCAGATCCTGGCTCAAAAAGACCAGACGCTCGAGGCTCGCCAAATCCTCAAAGACGCAGACACTGAGATGGAGAAGATCCTCACCTCCAAGAAGAACCTCAAAGACCACAAGAAGAAAGCGATATTCGAGATACAAGAGAAAGACAAGAACCTCCAGAAGATGAAGGAAGCACTGCGCATACAAGAAGAACAGAACATCAAAGTCACCTCAGAGATCGCAGGCGTCGAGAAAGAAATCAGCGACACGCACCTCGACCAAGCAGCGCTCTCCGAAATCACCAAGCGCATGAACAACAACAAAAACCACTACCTGCAAGAGAACTTCAAGCTGGAGGAAGCCAAGAAGAAATACGAGGCCCGCAACGACATCCTCAAGCAGTCGCTCGCCTCCACGCAGAGCGAGATGAAGGCCAGAGACCTCGAGATCAAACACCTGCAAGACGAGATCGACCTGATCGAGGACAACATCATGAAGCTGCACACCGAGACCAGGAAGAAGCAAGAAGATATCATCAACAAGATCTCCTCGCACAAGACAGTCAGCAAGACGACGATCAACCTCCGAAAACAGATCATGAAGATGCTCAACGAAAAAGAAGAAAAGGAGATCGAGCTGGCTAAACAAGAAAACGAAATGGCTCGCATCAACATCGACATCCTCAACACAGAGAACCAGATCATCCAGCTCGAAGACCGCAAGAAAGAAGTCAACCAGGAGCGCGCAAACCGCGAGGGATTCGTCGAGAGCGAAATGAAGAAGATCAAAGTCAACCACGACAACCACGAGAAGAAGATGCACGACGTCGCCAAGTACAACAGAGACCACGACAAAGCAGTCCAAAAACAAAACCACATCAGCAAAGGCCCCAGCGACGCTCGACTCATCCACCTCAACAAAGAAGTCGAGGAGATCAAAGAACAGACCAAAAACCTCCAAGGCGAGTTCATCAAAGACCAGACCATCTTCGTCGAGCGCGAAGACCACCTCAACGAACTCAACGAAGAAATCGAAGAGCTCAAGCGAAAAGAAACCATCCTCGAGCAGAAGCGCATCCGCCTCAACCAGCAGTACGAGCACCACAAGAAAGAAATCAAGAAGATCAAGAACAACCTGCAGAGCTTCGAAAACGACATGAACAAACTCAACGAGTTCCTCGCAGAGAACTACGAAAAAGCCAAGTACCTGCAGAACGAGAACATCAACATCGACTCCGAGATCATCCAGAAACTCAAAGAGATGGAGAAAGAAAGCGTCGGCCTCGAAGTCGACATCGACCGCCTCAAAGAGTCCAAGGCTGAACTCCTCCAGCAGATCGTGGAAGCCGAGCGACAGATCCTGCTCTGGGAGCGGAACATCCAGCTCGAGAAGGAAGTGCAAGAGAAGCTCGACCCGAACTACGGCCACAAAGAGATCGAGAACCTCAAAAAACGCATCCACTTGATGGAGCTCGACCTCAACAACATCAAGAAAGAGCAAGACCAGATCATCATCGAGATGGAGCGCATCGTCTACAAGAAAGAAAGCATCCAGCTCAAGTACTCCAACACAGGCAAGTCCGGCAAAGAAGGCGCCAAGAACCCGACCCAAATCGCCAAAGACATCCAAGCCCGCAAAACCTCCATCGCCGAGTCTGCGAAGGGACTCAAGGAGATGGACAACAACATCCGCACCAAAGAGAACGAACTCAAAAACATCCGCATGCAGATCGACAACAACGAAGAGAAGATCACTTCCTACGAGTACGAACTCGACCGTGCAACCGAACTCATCGCGAAGAAAAAGGTAGACAGACTCTTCGGCGTCTACGAGATCGCTTCGATGCAGAAGCGCACTCGAGCACTCGAAGACGCGAAGGTTTCTGGTGCGAAGCTCGCGACCGAGGCGCAGAAGAACCAGCTGAGACAGGCAGCGCAGGAAAACGCGAACCTGCTCGCAGCGCTCAAGAGCTTCGCGACGGACAACCCTAAATTCTCATCGATCCTGGCTCCACTGCTCGACAGAGATTAAACCTAATTCTCGCTCCTAAATAATTGATCCTATGAGCAACACGAGAGAGAATCTCATCGCGAAGTACTGCAAGGAGAAGAGAGACATGGACAAGCACGAGGCGCGCATCAAAGAAAGTACTCTCCGCTCACCAGTGCGCATCAAGCGAAACGACAAGCTCAAGGAAGTCAAGAAGCTCGAAGGCTACCTCAAATCCGTGCAGATGTACGGAGAGATGATCGGCGAGGTGCTCAAGGAAGACGAAGAAAAAGACAGATGTAGGCTTTGGCTCCTCCGATTCGCCTTCTCCCCATTCTCACCGCAGTCATGGTCAAGTCTTCGAACGGCCAGCGCTACATCGTCGGCTACATGCCCAAACTGGACAAGAGCAAGCTCAAGGTCGGCACCCGAGTCTCGCTGGACCTGACCACGCTGACGATCATCAGAGTAGCCTCGGCTCAGCAGATCCTCGAGAAAGAAGTCGACCCCATGGTGCACAAGATGCTCACCGAAGACCCGGGCAACATCTCCTACGAAGAGATCGGCGGCCTCTACGACCAGATCCGCCTGCTGCGCGAGACCATCGAGCTGCCGATCACCAACCCCGAGCTCTTCAAGCGAGTCGGCATCAAGCCTCCGAAGGGCGTGCTGCTCTACGGGCCGCCGGGCACGGGCAAGACGCTGCTGGCGCGGTACTCGAGACTCACCCAGCGCCCTGGCCAGCAACGTGAAGTCGAACTTCATGAAGGTCGTCGCTTCGGGCATCGTCGACAAGTACATCGGAGAAAGCGCGAGAGTCATCCGAGAGATGTTCAGCTACGCCAAGTCGCACCAGCCCTGCATCATCTTCATCGACGAAATAGACGCCATCGGAGGCAGGCGCTTCTCCGACGGCTCCAGCTCCGACCGAGAGATCCAGCGCACCCTCATGGAACTCCTCGGCCAGCTCGACGGCTTCGACGAAATCGGGCAAGTCAAGACCATCATGGCCACCAACAGACCCGACGTCCTCGACCCGGCCCTGCTCCGGCCCGGCCGCCTAGACCGCAAGGTCGAGATTCCGCTGCCGAACGATGCCGCTCGAGTCGACATCCTCAAGATCCACGCGAAACAAATCTCCAAGTACGGCAGCGTCGACTACGACTCGATCTCGAAGATCTGCGAAGACTTCAACGGCGCAGACCTGCGCAACGTCTGCACCGAGGCAGGCATGTTCGCCATCCGCGAAGACCGCGACATCGTCATGGAGGAAGACTTTTTCAAGGCTGCGCGCAAGATCAAAGAGCAGAAGAAGCTGGAGACCAAACTCGAATACAACAAGCTCTAATTTGCTCGTCCGTCAATAGTTAAGCGAGAGGGGCCTGACCGTGCTTCTCTTTGAAGGCTTCGACCTGCTTGATGTAGTTCACGAAGTGCTTCACCTTGTTGAGCACCGACAGCGACTCCGCAGAGATGACGTAGCTGCTCACTCGAGGCTACCCCAGCTCTTCTTCGATGCGCATCGACAGCTCGATCGAGTCCAGCGAGTCGAGGCCGTGGTCCGCCAGTGTGCTCTCCAGCGTGATGTTCGCTTTGTTGGTCGTCCTGAAGTAGTCTCTCACGATCGAGATCACGAACCTGTCCGTTAGTCCCTGCGGCTAGGCGCGAAAGCGACCAGCGCCAAAAGCTAATGCTACCCTTCGATGTCTTCGGATTTCTTCAGCGTCAGGTAGTTCCTCCTGACCAGCTCGCCATTCACGTATTTTTGGATTCCGCCGGCGGTAGAGGTGGCCTGGCCTCCCACTGCAGGGGCGTCGGAGAAGCAGCGCAGGCTTCTGAGGTTGAACTGTCGGCTGGCAAGTCCTCTGACGAATCCTCTGATCATCTTGATGTCTTTTAATTATCTGTCCTTCTTCAAAAAAAATCTAGATTTTTATAATCGCTTTTCCGCGACTACCTGAGTTCCTTGATTCTTCCAATTCAGCGAAAGCGGACATCCCTCCGGTATTAGCTATCCTCTGAATGTAAAAGTGCCTCATCAGTTAGACTCTCACACCTTAAACGAAACAACCTCAAACCAAACCAACCGGTAAGTCTAATCTAAGAAGACTGGCGACCGCTGCAGCAGCCACTGCCCGAATCGAGTCATTTCTGTTAGCCGGACATTTTCAAATAATAAACAGACACTCCGATGGACAGCGACCACAGCTACATCCGCACGTCGCTCAGAGAGGAGTTCCTGCTGCTCATCAGGGACTGCATGGAAGACAAGCTCTTCGACTTAAAACGCGCGTTTTTTCGGTCGTTGGCCTCCATCAAAACCGAACGAGGAGACAAAATAAAAGAAATCTCGAACCGCAGGAAGAACCGCAACATCAAACTCGTCCCCTTCCTCGTCTACTCCTGCCAGAAGCACCTGCAGCGGCACCGCTCCTTCGCGGCCAAAGAAGCCTTCCTGAACATCTTCCTCGCGTCCATCAAAGCGAACTCCTACGCGCAGTCGAACTACCTGATCAAGAAAGAACAGGCGGAGTTCAACGACTCGACTCAGGTTCGAGATGTCTCGGCGAACCTCAAAGAAAAGTTCGACTCTTCCGTCGTCCTGCGAACCGATAACAGCAAAAAGAGGGTTGGTACCTTCGTGCTCAGTCCTCTGGTTTCAAAAGAACCCCGGTCGCAGCAGGCCAAACCGCAGGCCAGACCGCAAGACAAGAAGCTCTCGCCTGTGCCGACCAAACCGAAGAAGATCGCTGAGTTCATCAGCAACCCCACGCCCGTGCGCTCAGTCCCCCAGTCGACCAAGGCCCACCCCGACCCGAAAAAGCATTCTTCGAAACCAGCACCGATCAAAAAAGAGCTAAAGACGCCGAAAGAAGAAGACGCGCGAGCCAGCCTCAAGCCTACCGGCAACAAGTCGACTCACCAGAGCAAGAACTCCGCTTCAGGCCTCGAAGCCTCGCACTTCAACTTCTCCGACCTCGAGTCCAGACAGATGGCCACCACCTACACGCGAGGCGGCTCGCAGGAAAGCAAGCCCGTCACCACGCACCTCTACAAAGGCCTCAAGATCCTCTCGCTGCTCGCAGGGGTCAAGGTCAAAGAGTACAGGAAAAGCTTCCTCCACCAAGTCAGGAAGATGAACACTGGCAAAATCCGCAAGGTCATCTCAGTCTACAAGCGGAGACACTTCATCACGGCAGAGAAAACCCTGGCCGCGGTAAAGTTCAACCTGATCCGCTCGGCCTTCAGCCTCATCCGCAGCAAGCGCGTCGTGCTGGTCTCCAAAGAGATGAACAACGTGCGGCAGGTGCTCCTCGTCGGATCGCTGCACAGACTCTTCTGCCATGCTCTGACCCATCGAGCCGTCAGAGCGATCAAAGACGAAACCCAGCGGAAGCTCGAGGAAGACATCTCGGTCAGCAAGGCGAGCAGCGAGATCATCTTCAACGGCGTCGAAATCTGTTGCTATGAGCAGCAGCCGGCCGAAAAGAAGCTGCTGCGCGCGGTGCAAGCCGTCTCCGAGCAGATCCGCGGCTTCAAGAAGACCAAGAAGTGCTTCGGACTGAGTCTGCTGCTGTTCTACCTCTTCCGAAACAAGCACCGAAGCAACTCCTGCAAAGCCTGGCAGCAGCTCAAGATGCACAGCAACGTGCGCATGCTCGCACAGAAAGGACTCCGTCGACTCAAAAACATCTTCGAGTCCACCTCCATCCGAAAGACTCACGAAGCCTTCGCGCAGGTCAAAGACAGGGCTGACCTGACCAAGTCCAAGAACACCTGCTACATGGTCGACGTCTTGCACGTCATCCTCAAGCGCAGAGTCTTCAGTCCCACCTTCTACTTCCTCAAGTTCGACCTGGCCAGGATACAGAAAAACAACCTCAAGCTGTTCCAGGTCTTCCTGAACCGGGTGTCCAAAATCGTCGAGCTTAAGGCAGTCCAAGTCAACGCCGGTTCCTTCGCAGCAATCCAAACCCACGACCACCAGCTGCTAGTCAAAAGCAAGACCAAGCAAGTCTACCCTCCAGTCGACATCTTCGACAAGAAGCACCGCACGAGGGCGATGAAAGACTCGAAGCTCAGCCCCAACCAGCTCGCGAGGCCGAAGATGACTTCGAGAGACACCAAGAGAGTCGAAGAGAGAGACGCAGGGAACAGCAAGAGCGCGCGGAACAGGAAGGCGCCCAGTCTGCAGGTCTGCCAGCCTGCAGAGAGACTGAAGAAAGACTTATACTCTTCGAAGCCGTCCGTGGTCACGCAGGGCTCTTCGGCGGCGCAGAAGCAGACCAACACGGTGCAGGCTCAGATGGACAAAGACATCTGCAGGGTGACTCGCATGATCAAAGCGATCACCGAAGACAGCATCAAGAAGAAGAAGCACAAGAAGACCCAGAGCAAGCTCGAAGACCTCAAGTCACTCGCGGTCAAGACCGAAGACCGTCGAGCCCCAAGCCAAGAGATCGTCAAAACCTACACCGACGAAGAGGAGGAAGTCGAGCAGGTGCTCGCCATCGTGAAGATGTCTTGCGAGTCCGGCAACCCCAAGCCTGCAGAGTTCGAACGCGTCGGACAGATGACCGTCCATGACATGAAGTTCGTCCTCGTCGACAAAACCACCTCGCTCGAAAACGCCCAGACGCTCAACCCCTTCACTCTGCATAACTCCAAGTACAACAGCAAAGCAGCAGACTCCCTGCAGACAGTCTCCCCCAACGACTACTTCAGCTTCCAGAAAAGCCTCATCGACCCCATCGCGAGGAGAGAGGTCGACAAGTACAACTCGGACAACAGCGACCTCCAGCCGACACCCAACCCCAAAGACCAGCCGGGGACGGGCAAAGAGAACTACCTGAGTGTGCGGAGGACGGACGCCTCGAAGGAAACCGAGCGGACCCTCAAGCCGCTCGACTCGATCGCGTCGCTGAACATCGAGCGACACTCCTCGACGACAGGCCTCAAGTCCGACTCGCTGAACCCGCACCTCCGCAGCGAAGCCTACCCGAAGAAACAGAAGTCTCGCTACCAGGACTGCGGCAGCTCCTCCGATGAGGAAGAAGAGTCCAGCGACGTCTTCAACTACCTGACCATAGTCAAAAGCTCCGAGAGCAAAATGTAAATTCGCTCATAACTAATTAACTATCTACCTCCGCTAATCAACGAGCAGTCGACTCGCATGGCCAACGAAGACCTGGACAAGCTCGACCGCGTCGCTAAGCGGAAGGAAGGCGCCGCGCAGAACAAGCGGCTGGAGACCCTCGAGAAGGTGACCTCGACCCCAAACCCCTTCACCCAATTCGACATCGAAAGCAAGCTGCAGCAGCTCGCCCGCCGCGAAGAAGAGCCGGGCTTCATCTCTGCCGTGCTGCAGGGCGTCTTCTGGGGCAGCAGACACGTCTGGGACAGAAGCTACTCGCCGAAGTTCGACTTCAACCTCTCGCAGCGCAGCAAGATCATCAACTACTGCTACGACCGCTTCACGGCTCGCGCAGGCAAAGTCTCCCGTCGAGTCAGCTCTTTCGAGTTCGAGCCCCACGCCGAGCGCCTCAAGAGCTCCTCGCAGAAGGTACGCACGGCTGACCAGGACCTCCAGCAGTACCTGGAAGAAATCGACGCGATCCGCGAGCACAACCAGTTCATCCTCACCAACGAGCTCTGGAACTGCCACTCGCGAGCGAAGTACGGCTCGATGCTCTGGGGCATGCTGCTCGGCGCCAGCAGCAACGTGCTCCTCTTCCGGCGAAGGTCGCTGCCCGAGAAAGCCTTCGTCTTCGTCGCACTCACCTACGCCTCGATGCTCTACGCGAAAGTGGCCTTCACCGAGCGCGTGATCGACGTCTACTACCCCTTCTTCCGCCAAGACGTCGACAAGTACTGCTCTGCCGAAGCGAGGCAGCAGGTCGAGCCGCTGGTGACCCTGGGCAAGAGTCGGCCGGCGAACAAGAAGATGTCTGCCGTGGAGAAAGAGCTCGCGACGAAGCGCCTGGCCGAGCTGAAGAGCCACAAAGACCTGCTGATGAGGCGCTTCGACGACGTGGACCAGGAGCTTCCTCCGAAGCAGCCGTGGAGAGACTGATCAGTGCAGGTGGGAGAGTGAGTTAGTTAATGTAGCTGTTGACTCGGTACTACTTGAGGTCCAGGAACTTGCCGAAGTCGCCTTTCTCGTAGCGTGCGCGGTCGTCCGTGGCGGTCCGCTTGAAGGGCGCGGTGATCTTGACGTTCTCGAACTTCTTGTACCGCTCGCGGACGGTCTCTTTGTTCGGCAGCACGGCCACGCGCTTCGTCTGCTTGCGGTCCTCGAGCTTCTTGACCTCCACCTTCGGCTTGATGTCTTCCTTCGCGGCCAGCTTCGAGGGCCAGAGGTTCTTCGCAGACCGGTCCTTCTCGGGTTGCGGGACGTTGCTTTGGAATGTCACGGGCATCTGGTTGATCTTCGAGAAGTAGGAGTTCAGGATCTTTGCCGTCTCGTCTTTGAGCACCGTCTGCCGCTCGCGCTGCACCTGCGACTTCTCTTGCGTGGCTGGCTCGAGCAGGTCGCTGAGCAGCCGCGTGGACTTGGCGGGGACGAAGTCGAAGGCTTTGGACTGGACGGGGGAGCGGTCTTCGCGGTCGTTGAGCAGCGTGCTGTGGTTCGTGCGAGACTGCTGCGTCTTGGAGGCGTCGAGCGACGGCTTCGAAGTGCTGACGTCTCGCTTGGTCTTGAAGAAGCTCGAGTTGAGCAGCTGGCTCAGCGGCAGGTACCTCTTGCGGCGAGGGCCGCTTGTCTGCGTCTTTGCTCATCATCTGCAGGATGACTGCTCGCACCTCTTCGGAGACGTGCGCGTCGAAGACCGGTTCGTTCGAGCAGATGCGGCTGTAGAGCTTCTTGTCTGTCGAGCCTGGTGACCTGCGGGTACCTTTGAAGGGGAACTTGCCGCTGAGCAGCACGAAGAAGAGCACGCCTGTGGCCCAGATGTCGACGGGCGGCCCGCAGTACTCGGTCTTCTGCGCGATTTCGGGCGCCATGTAGCTGGGCGTCCCACAAAACATCTTGACTTTCTTGTCGTTGGGGATGCAGGTGCTGAAGCCGAAGTCGATGACCTTGACTTCTCCCCCGTTGGAGATGATGACGTTCTCGAGCTTGATGTCTCTGTGGCTGACGCACTTCGAGTGGCAGTAGTGCAGCGCTTTGAGGATCTGCTTGATGATCGTCTTCGCGTGGGTCTCTTTGATCCGCCGGTCGGGCTGCATCTTCAGCAGCTCGTACAGAGAGAGGCCCTTGACCAGCTCCATGACCAGGTAGATGTGGTTCTTCGTGGAGAAGCAGTCGATGAAGCTCACGATGTTCGGGTGGCTCAGCCGCGAGAGGATCTTGATCTCGCGCTTGATGCTCTTCTGCCGCAGCTTCTCGGTCAGCTTGGCCTTCTCGTAGAGCTTGATGGCCACCTTGGTCTTCGTCGGCAAGTGCACCGCCTTGTAGACCTTCGCGTAGGCGCCCTGTCCGATGCACTTCTGCAGCTCGTACTCCTTGGCCCGCGACGTCGAGCTGGAGCTTTCTTTCGAGCTCTGCAGCAGCTCTTTGGAGAACATGTTCTCGATCTCTTGGTAGAGGTTCTTCTTCTTGCTCGTCTTGTCTTCGCTGGTGTCCAGTGCCGAGCGATCGCCGTAGCCCGAGCGGTCCAGCATCTTCGTCTTGGTGTTTTCTAGTCAGCTGCTGCTACTTATGGTCGAGATTTCTTCTCTCGACTCCATCAGTCCGGACTTGACCCAAGTCTTGCTCATGCCGTTCCTGCAGCGCGACTCGGCAGGGTGGCCGGTGATCTTGCTGGTGTCGCCGTCTTCGCGTCGCGTGAGGAAGGATGCGTTGCCGTTGGAGTTCTTGGAGATGTCGCTGCGGTTGAGGGCGGAGAGCTTGCTTTTCTCGAAGGTTTTGGTCCGCAGGTTGCTCTGCGAGGGGCTGCCGTGGATGCCTGCGTTGACGAAGGAGCGGTCTGCGGGGTTCTTGAAGACGAAAGACTCGTCGGGGGAGTGCAGGCCTGGCTGCTGCTTGTGGCTGGGGAAGGGTCTGTCTGGCTTGGGTTCTTCGACGAAGAAGTTGCTGTTCGAGTACTTGTTGCTCTTCGCCTGCTCGAAGATGCGGCTGAAGTTCGTCAGCGTCTTGTTCTTCATCAGCTCGTCTGCTCGGACCTCCTCCGAACGCTCCTCTTCGCCTTTGTTCATCGCTTCCAAGATCTCGTAGCTCTTCGAAGAGATCATCGAAGAGTTCTTGTTCGGCGCAGGTCGCTCTTTCGTCGGCAGGTAGGTGAACTTCTGGATGTTCTCCTTTGTGAACTTGTTGAAAGAGAACTGTGTGCCCGGAAGTTTAGCTTGCGTCGCACTGAGAGGCACTTGTTCTTTATCGATCCTCTGCACCTGCTGGCCGAGGAGTCTCTGGCTCCTGTTCGTCTCGGTGCCTGGCGGATGTGCGTTGCGGTCGTCAAGGAAGTGAGTCCTGCGGTAGTCTACGGGGCTGACGGGAAGGGAGTGTTTGTCATCGCGACCTCTGGCAGAGAACTTGTCTGGCAGATAGAAGTTGCCGCGAGCTTCGATGCCCGGCGTTCGACTCTCTTTGTTCCAGTTGTGCTCGTTCTCTTTGCCGAGCAAGTTCTTGCTTTTATCGAACAGCGGCTTTATAGAAAAGTATACAATGTTGTTGTTCGCGGCGTCCTGTCCGAATTCCCGCTTGCTCGTCTCGATCGGAGACTTCTTTTGCAAGCCGATCGCCTTCCCGAGCCTTTCAGAATGCATTTTAAATTTTCAAATCCGTTCGAATTAACCATCAAAGAAAAAGTACGCAAAAAACGGAGGTTTTGTGTCTTTTCGCATGTTCCAGCTGCAGACTGTCTCGAGACGATGCAGCAGGAATCGGCAAGACACTTATAATCTTTTCTTATATCGTTTGTTGTTGAG
>JFJP01043683.1_pt1 | contig 11659 bp, 8 predicted proteins | sample 431651 | NCBI WGS metagenome assembly JFJP01 (sample SAMN02602958, study PRJNA72255) | Microbial mat metagenome, whole genome shotgun sequencing project. | biome: fresh water; feature: sink hole; material: water; isolation source: purple microbial (photo- and chemosynthetic) mats found in... | reverse complement strand
GGATGTGGTGCGCGAACCGGGCGGTGGCGGGATTGGCCGAGAGGCGTCCGAAGGCACCGAGCGCCTGCGCCAGACGCTGCACGGCGGCGTAGGGGAACGCCGCCCGGACGGCGGCCCCCTGCGGGCTGGCGGCGCAGTAGTCATCGAGCAGGGCGCCGCGATCAGCTTCATCGAGCATGACGTAGGGGTCGCAGAGCAGCGAGGCCAGGTCATAGGCTGCCGCCCCCATGCGTATGCCCTGGAAATCGATCAAGACAGGCCCGCCGCGTTGCAGCAGGATGTTGCTCGACTGGAGATCGCGGTGAACCGGCACTTGCGGCTGTTGTTGGAGTCTCTTCGCGCAGTTCTCAAGCAGGTTCGTCAGCGGTTCGGTGACCTCCATGTGCAGGGTGTTGGTGAGGAAGTTCGTGATGAAGAGCTCGTGCTCCCAATGGTAGAGAGCTGGCGAAAACGGCGTTTCCAGCGGCGGCAGTGCCTCCGGCGACAGGTCGTGCAGCCGCAGGACCTGCCGGATCACGCGCCGGTAATGCTGACGGCGGGCTATGCGCGACAGGCCGGGGAGCGCATCCTGCAGGGAACGCGTGCCGGCATCCTCTAAAAGCGTCGCCTTCTGGTCAGGCAGGTCCAGTATGACACGCGGGACGCGGATACCGGCGGCCGAGCGGGGCATAGCGGGCGTTCTCGGGACGCTTCTGGTCGTCGTAGCGGATCAGGATGCCGCTGCTGCGCGACGTCTGCAGCCGTTCGAAACGGCGGTCGGAACCGCGGGCGGGCAGGGCGGTGAGGGTGCTGGCGGCGGGCGTCGCACACATGGCTCGCAGCGCAGCTATGAGCACGGGGTCGGGTGGCAGGGAATCCGCCCGTACACAGGCTCCGCCCTGTTGCGTGGCGCGGACGACCGTATGGCGTCCGGCGATGCTATCGGCCAGGCGTGCCCCCGGTTGCAGATCCGCGTCGTCCCAGATGATACAGTTGGCCAGTGACACGTCCGGTGGCAGGGTGACGCGATGGCCGATGGCGACAAAGCCTTGCGTCTGCACGCCCGCGGGGATGCAGCGGCGCATACGCCTTGCCTCTGCCGCCTGTAGCAGCGAGCCCCCGGGGCGTTTGCGGCGGTTGGCATCGGCGATTTCCCGGTGGGCTTCCAGATAGCGTTCCGGCGTCCCGAGGTCGGCCCAGAATGTGTCGTCGGGGCAGCATCCCCTTACCGCGATGCCTTGCGCGAGTGCCCGGCGATAGCCGTCGACGACGGAGCTGAATGGCGTGTCCGGCAGGTAGTCGAGAATAGCCGGACTGAGGATCTGCATGCCGCAGAAGGTATAGGTGCCGACTGCACCGGGAGTGGGGGATGAAAAGTTGACGATCCGTCCGTCCGCCGCCCGTTCGACGGTGCGGGGGCCGCGCGTGGCGTCCAGCCAGAGCGTGGCCAGGGGCTGGTGCTTGTTGAAATCCTCGATCAGCGGTGCGGTATCCAGCGCGAATGCAATATCAGTATTGACCATCCAGAACGGCTTGCTGCCGATGAAATGCGATGCCTTGCGCAGCGCTCCCCCGGTGCCGGCGATTACCGGCTCGAACGAGAACTGGAGGCGCGGGCATGACCCCTTCCGGTGCAGTGCCCAGTCCAGGATCGGCTGCGGGTTGTGATGCAGGTTGATCAGGATGTCGCGCACTCCCGCAAAGACCATGGCATTGACGACATGCTCGATGACGGGAATCCCCCACAACGGCATCATCGGCTTTGGCAGGTCGTGCGAGAGCGGCACCATGCGCGAGCCGAATCCCGCGGCGAGCAAGATGGCTTTATCAGGGACTTTGGACTGCGAAATCATTTCGGATGGTAGAGCAGGCAGGCGTTGCGTTGTTTCTTGAAATGACGTTGTGCGGGGTGCCAGGAGGCCGCGATCACGGCAGGTGGCTCGCCGTCCATGAGGGAGAGGCGCACGGTATCCGTGCCCATGAGCTTGTCGAAGAACTCGGTTCGGGTTGTTCGCTGGTCCCAGACGCGGTCGCGTCCATGCAAGTCGGCTAAAGCGGACAGGACGGTGATGCCGGTCAGCACGGGTCGGAAGGTTCCCGCGTCGGTGATGGTCAAGCGGATGCCGGAGAAGGCTCTTTTGGCGGTGGCTCCGGGTGGCAGGTAGCGGTGCGGATGGAACACGACCCCGGGTAGGCGGCAGGCGTTGAGCGTCTCGGCCAGGGGTTCCCCCCGTGTCCATGGCGCGCCGACCAGTTGGAACGGCATCGCGGTCTGGCGTCCGTGGTCGATATGCGGCAGTCCCTCCAGGCAGACTGTGGCAGGAAAACAGAGCGCTGACTCGCGCGAGACGATAGACGGTGACGGCCGCATGAAGGGCGGTGCATCGATAATTGGCGTGACTTGGCGATGATAGCCCTGCATCGGTGCGATTCGCAGGTCAACCTGCGGGATGCAGGTCTGCTGCAGCCAGCGGGCGGTTTCCGCCGGGGTCATACCGTAAACCATCGGAGCCTTGATGGCGCTGACAAAGCTTTCGAACCGCGAATCGAGCATGGGACCGTCCACGGTGCGGGGCAAGGGGATCGGGCGATCCGCCACGATCACCGGCAGGCCGGTCTCGGCGGCGGCTTCCAGCACGAGTTTCAAGGTGGAAACATAGGTATAGGGTCGGCAGCCTAGATCCTGGAGATCGACAACCAGCAGATCGAGTTTCCGCAACCATTCCAGGCGGGGCTTGCGGGTTTCGCCATAAAGCGAATAGATGGGGATTCGCCAGTCCGGATGGCGCTGCGAACGGCAGGATTCGCCAGCCGCGGCAATGCCGAAATATCCGTGTTCCGGTCCCATCAGGCAGGCCAGGGTGATTCCCGGCGTCTCGTGCAGGAGCTGGGCCGTGGTGGCGCCGGCGTGGTCCACAGCGGCCAGATGACTGACCAGGCCGATATTCTGGCCTTGCAGCATGCGCGCATGACGGCCTCGCAGCATGCCCGATATTCCGGGACAAAAACGTTGTGGTTTGGTTTTGGTCAATGACATGATTGCAGTTTGGCGTAGTCACGCCGCCGATTCAAGTGCAGACTTCGTCACAAAAAAAACGCCGCCCCGGTTTCCCGGGGCGGCGTTAAGTTTTCGTTCTCAGAGCTGACTATCAGCCAAGACGCGCCTTGAGCGCCTGGAGCTGCTCGGTGATGCGTGGAGGAAGCTTGTCGCCGAATGTGGCGAGGTACTTCTCTGCATTGATCACCGTTTCCTTGAAGAGCGCCGTGTCGACCTTCATCAACTCGGCCCAATCCTTGGCGGAGATGTCAAGACCATCAAGAGTCAGGTCGCCATCGATCGGCATCAGGCCGATCGGCGTCTTGCGCGCACCGACCTTGCCCTCGACACGGTCGCACATCCACTTGAGCACGCGGCTGTTCTCGCCAAATCCAGGCCAGAGCCACTTGCCATCCGCGGTCTTGCGGAACCAGTTGACGTAGAAGCAGCGCGGGGCTTTGGCACCGAGCTTGTCGCCCATGTCGAACCAGTGCTGCATGTAGTCGCCAGCGTGGTACCCGATGAACGGGGTCATGGCGAACGGGTCGAAGCGCAGGCTTACGCCGCCCAGGTCCAGGGCGGCGGCTGTCGGCTCGGAGGAGGCCGTCGCACCCATGTAGATGCCATGGTTGAAGTCGAACGCCTCGTGGACCAGCGGCATGGTCGTAGTGCGCTTGCCACCGAAGACAAAGATGTCGATCGGTACGCCAGCGGGGTTCTCCCAGTCCTTGCAGATCACCGGGCACTGCGCGGCACGCGCGGTGAAGCGGCTATTGGCATGGGCTCCAACGATTTTCTTACCGTCCGCGTCCTTCATGCCCTGCTTCCAGGGATTGTTTTTCCAGTCGATGCCGCCACCACCGGGGCAGTCGTAGCCCATGTCTTCCCACCAGACGTCCTTGTCTTCCGTGACAACGACGTTCGTGAAGATCGCGTTTTCCTTGATGCTGGCAAGCGCCATGGGGTTGGAGCCCTGGGAGGTGCCAGGGGCGACGCCGAAGAAGCCGGCTTCCGGATTGACAATATCGTCACCGATCGTTTCCACCTTCCAGCCGGGAACCGTGGACTGGAGCATGGCCAGATTGGTCTTGCCGCAGGCGCTCGGGAAGGCCGCCGCGATGTGGAACTTCTTGCCCTCGGGGTTGGTGAAACGAAGGATGAGCATGTGCTCGGCCATCCATCCTTCGCGCGCTGCCATCGCCGACGCGATACGCAGGGCCAGGCACTTCTTGCCGAGCAGCGCGTTGCCGCCGTAGCCGGAGCCGTACGACCAGATCAGGTTCTCTTCCGGGAAGTGCGCGATATACTTCTTGTCAAGCGGCGCGCAGGGCCACCGGCTGTCCTTCTGGCCCGGCTGTAGCGGGGCACCCACGGAGTGTAGGCAAGGGATGAAGTCGTCTGTCTTCTCGATCAGGCGCAGCACCTCGGTGCTGACGCGTGTCATGATATGCTGGTTGACCACGACGTAGGGCGAGTCGGTGAGTTCGATGGCGTTCTTGGCGATGTCCGAGCCGATCGGCCCCATGGAGAAGGGGATCACGTACATCGTGCGGCCCTTCATGCAGCCCTTGTAGAGATCGCGCATCGTCTGCTTCAACGCGGACGGATCGATCCAGTTGTTGGTCGGGCCTGCATCCTCCTGCTTGCGCGAGGCGATATAGGTACGGCCTTCGACGCGAGCCACGTCGGACGGGTCGGAGTTGAAGGCGAAGCTGTTAGGCCGTTTCTTCTCATTCAGTTTGATGGCCATGCCTGAGGCAACCATCTCAGCCATCAGGCGATCATATTCGGCCTTGGACCCGTCGCACCAGACGATCTGGTCCGGTGTCGTCATGGCGGCGACTTCATTCACCCAGGCGATCAGTTTCTTGTTCGTTGTAGGTACACTCATTCTTCATCCTCCTTGTTTATGTTACGTTGCAGTCGTTCAAACGGGATAACCGCTGGAATGAAAGCGTTTGGTGGTAGTTGTGCGTATGCGCTTCCAAACGGCCGCGAAAACAATGTTCGCATCCGGCTCGAACTCGCGTTCTGTTGTGCCTATGGCCGACTGAAACTATCAAGACCGCTTCGCCAAGTCAAGCCGGTTTTTGCGGTGCCCAGCAATTCTCACTATGGCCTCGGGACAACCTGAAGGTTGAACTACAAACAGCGTTTTACTCAATAGTACGGTGTTTGTAGTTCAGGCTTTATCCTGCTCCCGTGGCCAGTGAGGCCATAATGGGAATTGCTGTCGGCGTCGCAACACAGGCGGCGAATTTGGTGGAGGTAAGGAGATTCGAACTCCTGGCCTCTTGAATGCCATTCAAGCGCTCTACCAACTGAGCTATACCCCCAAAAATCCTGTCTCGCTGGAACCAGCGGAAAACGGATCGGACTTTATCGTGCCTGATAGTCGATGTCAATCCCAAGTTTACATATTCAACTGCCGCTGCCGGCGCGCTGGACTTTGCCGACGTTGATCTTGCGCAGGCGGATGTTCTTCGGGGTGACCTCGACCAGCTCGTCCTGGTTGATGTAGGCGATGCAGTCTTCCAGGCTCATCCGTACCGGGGTGACGAGGATGACATTCTCATCGGATCCCGAGGCCCGCATGTTGGTAAGCTGCTTTCCCTTGGCGGGGTTGACGATCAGGTCGTTGTCGCGGCAGTGCTCGCCGATGATCTGTCCGCGGTACACCCGGATGCCGGCGCCCATGAACAGACTGCCGCGGTTCTGCAGGTTGAACAGGGCGTAGGCGACGGTCGTGCAGTTCTCCATGCAGACCAGCACCCCGTTCTTGCGGTTCCGCATGTCGCCGGCATAGACGTCATAGCCGCTGAAGATATACGTCATCACGCCCATGCCGCGGGTGTCCGACATGAACTCGGACTTGTAGCCAAGCAGGCCGCGGGTGGGTATGGTGTAGAGAAGCCGGACCATGCCGCCGTTCTGGTGCATTTCGGTCATGCGCCCCTTGCGTCCGCCGAGCTTCTCGATCACGATCCCGGTGCAGGCCTCGTCCACGTCGATGGTCAATTCCTCGTAGGGCTCCAGCAACTGCCCGTTCTCGCGACGGGTGATCACCTGCGGGCAGCCGACCTGGAACTCGTAGCCTTCACGGCGCATGCGCTCGACCAGGATCGAGAGGTGCAGCTCGCCGCGCCCGGCGACGCGGAAACCGCTGGTGCCGTCGCTCAGCTCGGCCACGTGCAGCGCGACGTCGGAGAGCGTCTCGCGCTTGAGGCGCTCGCGCAAGTGCGTCGAGGTGACGAAGGTTCCTTCGGTGCCTGCGAAGGGCGAGCTGTTGGGGAAGAACGACATCGCCAGGGTGGGGGGATCCACGGCCGGAGCGGCCAGCGGGACGGGGTTGTCGGGCGAGGTGTAGGTGTCGCCGACGGTGACATCGTCCATGCCGGCGACGGCGACGATCTCGCCGATACCGGCTTCGCTGATCTCGACCTTGCGGTTCTCCTCGAAGCGGTAGACCTTGGTGATGCGGGTCGGGATGGACTTGCCGTCGGGGTTGGCGACCAGTGCCGGCATGTTGATCTTAAGCGTTCCGCCGGTGATCTTGCCGATGCCGAGGCGTCCCAGGAAGGGCGAGTAGTCGATGCTCTTGACCTGCAACTGCAGCGGGCCTTCGGGATCACCGACGGGGCAGGGGATGTATTTGATGATGCTGTCGAGCAGCGGCATCATGTCGGTGCCGGAAGATTCCGGCGTAAGCGAGGAGAGACCGTTGCGGGCCGAGGCGTAGACGACATGGAAGTCGAGGATCTCGTGCGGTGCATCGAGCTTGACGAACAGGTCGAAGACCTGGTCGAGCACCCAGGACGGGCGGGCGGCGGGCTTGTCCATCTTGTTGATCACGGTAATGATCGGCAGGTTCAGCGCCAGGGCCTTCTTCAGCACGAAGAAGGTCTGGGGCATGGGGCCTTCCTGGGCGTCCACCAGCAGCAGGGCGCCGTCTGCCATCTGCAGCACCCGTTCCACCTGGCCGCCGAAATCGGCATGGCCGGGGGTGTCGATGATGTTGATGCGGTGGCCCTTGAAGTTGAACGCGCCATTCTTGGCGGAAATGGTGATGCCGCGCTCGCGCTCGAGGTCCATCGAGTCCATCAGGCGTTCCTCGACGGCGCGGTTCTCGCGGAACATGCCGCTCTGCTTGAAAAGTTCGTCGACAAGGGTGGTCTTGCCATGGTCGACGTGGGCGATGATGGCGACGTTACGGATAAGCTTGGTATCGAGGATCAAGGGGATTCCTTTGGATTGTGAGTATGAGGCGTGAAACAAGAAGCGGAAATGTATACCACACCCATGCCCCCGATGCAAGCATTGCACGATTGAGTGTCGTTTTCGGTTGCATAACGTGAACGTGACTTGGTAGGTTGCTGCCTGTCTTGCAGGGTAAATATCCTGCCCCTGATAGCACGACGTATATCGAAAGTCTATTCTTATGACCACGATCAGGATTTATCCGCCGCGCTGGTACGATGGTATTCTCGGTCGGTTCTTCCGTGTAGCGGCCAGCGGCCTGCTGCCGGCGGGCTGGTTCAGGAACCCGCTTCCTCCCGAGGCGCAGCGTCGGCCCGGCCCCGATTTCCCTGCGCTGGAGGTCATCAGTCACTGCTGGCGGTATTCGCACATGCTGGCCTACCAGCTCAGTTCGTTTGTCCTATACCCGCCCACGAAGCTTCGCGCGGTGATCACCGTCTTCTACGCGGAGGAGGACACGGATACGGCCCGGCTGCTCGCCTTCATCGGCGGGCATGCGGTGCCGAACATCACCTGGAACTGGCAGCCCCTGCCGAAGGGGCAGTTGTTCCGGCGCGGCATCGGACGGAACCGGGCGGCACTGGTGACAAAGGCGGACTGGGTCTGGATGACAGACTGCGATATCGTCTTCCACAAGGGTTGTCTGGATTCTCTGGCGGACCGGCTTCGCGGACGGCGCGATACGCTGCTGTTTCCGCGGCAGGAGCGCACGACGACGATGCTGGCGGATTCGTGCCCGATGCTCCAGAAGGGGCGGGCATTGCAACTGGTGGATATCGACACGCGTGAATTCAGCCTGCACAGCCGCGATCGAGCCAAGGGGGCGTTCCAGATCATCCATGGCGATGTGGCGCGGGCCATCGGCTATTGCGACGGGATCTCCCTCTACCAGACGCCAGCCGATCACTGGTGCAAGTGCTATGAGGACCGCGCCTTCCGCTGGCTGGTCGGCACGCAGGGCACGCCGATCGAGGTCGATGGCGTGTGCCAGATCCGCCATATCGAGAAGGGCCGCTATCACAAGGGCACGCTCCGGTCGCGGATCCGCAGCCGGATCCGCCGGATGCAGGAATAGCGCAATGAAGTCACGGACATATTTCCTGGTGAATGACACGCGCTATGACAATCATCATGGCGGGCTGACGGTCGTTCGGAACCTGCATGCGGGAATGCAGGCACGCGAATGGACTTGCACTGGTTCGCTGCCGGTCAGTTCATCTCCAAGCCGTCTCGGCAGGTACCGCCAGTCCATCGGGCAGGCGGCACTGATCATCGTCAACGGGGAAGGCTCGCTGCACCACGACAGCCGCAATGCCCTTCGTTTGTTGGATGTCTGCGCGGCCTTGCAGAAGACCTGTCCGGTGGTTCTGGTTAATGCCCTCTGGCAGGACAATCACGACGCGCGTTGGCTGGGCGTTCTTGATGGTTTTCGCGCGGTCTACACCCGCGACCGGCGCAGCCAGCAGCAGATTCAGGCGCTAGGGATCAAGGCCGGGTATGCCCCGGATCTGACTTTTTACGACTATCCGCAGTTCGCGCCGGCAAGACGTGTATCGTATGGCTGCACGGATTCGGTACTGAATGACTGGACTTGCATGGCACTGCAGGCATGCTCCCAAGATCATGAGATTTCCTTCCTGACCTTGTTCACGGGAAAGGTGCAATATAGCAGAGGCCTCCGTGATTGGGATAAGCGCATCAAAACCTGGATTTACCCGTGGCTTTGGAAGTCGCTGGGTATAAAAGTCCCCCCACGCTACCAATCGCTGCCCTATGCCATCGCCGATACACGGCAATTCCTCGGGACACTAGCCTCGTTCCGCGCGGTTTGTGTTGCCCGGTATCATGCCCTGTGTTTTGCCTTCCAGCAGCAGGTTCCGTTTGTCGCGGTGGCTTCCAACGCGCATAAGAGCGAATCACTGATCGAGGAGGCCGGACTGCCGCTTGATGCTTTTGTACTGCCACGGGTCGGAATCCGGGAGCTCAAGGAAAGGTTGGCCGAGGCGATCCGGGGGTATGCAGGCGTCGAGGAGCGCATACGGGACTTCAACCGCCAGGCAAAACAGCATATTGAATCCATGTTCGATGAGGTGACGCAGTGCGATTGATCGACTATTTCTTTATTTCGTCGCCCCTGCATTTGTTTATTTCCGCAAGCATTGCAGTTCAGGGCGAGGCGGATGAGCGCGTCGCGGTGGTGATCACCAGAAACCCGCAGGACAGAGCCCGCTTGCAGGACATTGCCGGGCGTGATCCCCTGGTTTTCAACCGCGTGATCGCCGTACCCGCAACAGGCGTTGTTAACCGGCGAGGTATCAAGGCGTCGGTTTTCAAGACGTTGCATGCCGAGTTTTGCAAACCCTTGGCAATGCGAATCTTTACCGGGAATGACCGGCGGATTGAATTCCAGTATGCCATGCATGTCGCCCGCCGTTCCGGCTTGCAGGTGGAAGGGATCTACATGGATGAGGGGGCGGTGACCTACAGCGGGCATAAGTCCATCGGCAGCATCCAGCATCGCTGGATCGATCCGCTCTTCAAGAAACTTTTCTACGGTTTCTGGTACAGCAACGCCTTGACCACGGGGGCTTCGTCCTGGGTGCGCACGGTCTATGCGGCGTTTCCGGATTCCGTGCATCCACTGCTGAAACGCAAGCATGTGATCCCGATCGATGTGGCGCCGTTCAAGACAGGGCCACTGAAGGCAATCGCGTCCTCGATGCTTGAAGCGCATCCCGAGTATCCTGCCTTGCTGGCTGGTATCAAGGCGGTGTTCACCCTGCCGCATGAAGGCGCGTATGTCGATGCCCCTGAAGCGTATGCGGCGGTTGGCAGGCACCTGTATAAGCATTTTGCCCCGGCTGATATCGCGATCAAACCCCATCCGCGCATGACGCGCAGGGATCTGCCGGCCAGCATGTTTCCGGGGACCGTGTTGCTGGACCACCGGATCGGCATGGAGGCGATCTTGCCGCTGCTGGGGGATTCCTGCGTTGTCGTGGGGGATATCTCGTCCACGTTGTTGACGACGCGATGGCTCAGGCCGGATTTGCGGGTGCTGGCGTTGGTTCCAGAGGGGGGCGTGGTGGGGGGGATGGCTGACTTGTACCATCAACTGGATATCCCGATGATCCAGGGCGGGGACTTGGGAACCTTGTTGTGGTGCAATGACCGTCCGGATAGGCCGGCAGGGACTGGGACAAATCCTGGATCTTTGTAACTCGCTTGACCTGCGATACCCATTTGGTATTTTGAAAGAGTTCTTACAACCATCAGCTTAGAGTTCCGTCTGCTTTTCTTATGTGCAGTTTCAGGAAGTGCCCCGATGATCAATAAAGGAAATATCCTTCTGTCCATTTTTTCATTCAATCGGACGCATGAGTTGGAGACGTTGCTTGAATCGATTCGTTTCCACAATCCTGGTTTTGATATCTTGCTTATTGATGATGCCAGCACATTGCCTGCGACCCACCGGATTATCGCCGAGAATCAAGATCTGTTTAAGCATGTGATCAAACAACCTCCGTGCCGCAAGACCACATCAAGAGGCCGACTTCCGCAGAACATTCAGTTTGCCTTTGAATTTGCCGATCAGAATCATTACGACTATGTATTCTTCATACAAGATGACATGCAGTTCGTAAGGCCGCTCGACGAAACCGTATTGTCGGAATATGATAAGCTATTCGCTTCCGATGAAAAGATAATCCAAGTGGATCCTCGTTTTCTAAGGCGTCTTGGCGAGATCAGGATACTGCCGGATTTGCACGCCTATAGTTTTTGCGAGAATGATGATCGGTCTTCCTATGCGGATGTCGGTATTACGCACATCCAACGTTTGAAATCGATCAACTGGACGTTTGAAACACGGGAGCGGACAAACAAGGAAAAGGCGCATTCGCTTCACTTGAGGCGGATTTTTCCCTTTACACCCATATTCATGCACGTTCCTTATCCCGTCATGTATCGAAAAGGACGAGTGAAACTGAAGTTTCCAAGTCCTTTCATCGCAAGAGGAAAAATCAAGTTTGAAAACATGACGCCTCAGGAAATGAAGCAAATGGATGAACGTCCGCTTGAAATCATCCCTTACGCCCGTGATCTCTTGCGTGTAGAAGGTTTGGGTCTAGTGAAATGGCACTATCTCAAGGCTAACGAAAACAATATCTATTGTTGATCCGCCATGGCTATGATTTCGGCGGGACTGGCGGTGCCGGTCTGGTGTAGCTTCGTGGCGCACACGGCGGCGGCCAGGTTGCCTATGCAGGCGGCGTGGCGAGGGCCAGCCTGGCTGGCCAGGGCTGCGGTGATGCCGGCCATGGCCGCATCACCGGCACCGGTCGTGTCGATCTCGCCTTGCAAGGGTATGCCGTCAATCTCCGCGAG
>JFJP01027744.1_pt1 | contig 11662 bp, 17 predicted proteins | sample 431651 | NCBI WGS metagenome assembly JFJP01 (sample SAMN02602958, study PRJNA72255) | Microbial mat metagenome, whole genome shotgun sequencing project. | biome: fresh water; feature: sink hole; material: water; isolation source: purple microbial (photo- and chemosynthetic) mats found in... | reverse complement strand
GAAAAACAGGATTTTAAAATGAATTTAATTGAAAAAACTAAAGAAAATCAAGACTTCCTCAGTAAATTGAAGGCTTTTGATCTTGAAAAACAGGGTTTTGAAAGGAATTTATCAGAAAAAACAAAAGAAAATCAAGTATTTGAAAGGAATTTAAAGGAAAAACAAAGAGAACTTCAACTATTATCTGAGAAATTACAAGGTTTAAACCTTGAAAAACAGGATTTTGAAAGGAATTTATCAGAAAAAACAAAAGAAAATCAGGAATTTGAAAGGAATTTAAAGGAAAAACAAAAAGAAATCCAAGGATTTTCAGAGAAAATAAAGGCTTTTGAGCTCATTAATCAAAGGAATTCATTTGAAAAAACCAAAGAAAATCAAGTTTTTTATGATTTAAAAGAGTCTTTTGAGCTTGAAAAAAAAGCACTTGAGAAAAAATTGATTGAAAAAGAAAGAGAAATTCAATGTTTTTCTAATAAATTCATAACTTTGGAGGTTGAAAAACAAAATTTGGAAAGAAAATTATCGGAAAAAATCAAAGAAAATCAAGATTTTATCAGTAAAATAAAGGCTTTTGAACAGGAGAAAAAAAATTTATTTGAAGATTCTGAAGAAAGAAACAAAGGATTTAAAGATAAATTTAAAGCTTTTGAACAAGAAAAAGAGGAATTTAAAAATAATTTAATTGAAAAAGAAAGAGAAATACAAGATATTGCAAGAGATTTATCAGAAAAAATAAAGGAAAATAAAGAAAAAGATGAGAGATTGAGGGCTCTTGAATTTGAAAAAACTGAGTTAATTGATAAAAAACAAAATATTGAGAGAAATTTGGCTGAAAAAAAAACAGAAATTCAACTATTTTCTGAAAAAATCATGGCTTTAGAGCTTGATAATAAGGATTTTGAAAGGAATTTATCTGAAAAAATCAAAGAAAATCAAGCTTTTTTCAATAAAATAATGGCTGATGAACTGGAGAAAAAAGCTATATTTGACGATTTTGAAGAAAAAAATAAAGGAATTTATGAGAAATTTAGGTCTTTAAATCTTGAAAAACAGGATTTTGAGCGAAATTTACTTGAAAAAGAAAGAGAAAAACAGGATATTGCAAGAGATTTATCAGAAAAATTCAAAGAAAATCAAGTTTTTAACAGAAATTTGATAGAAAAAAACTTAGAAATTCAGAGATTTTCTGAGAAATTAAACATAATGAAGATTGAAAACCAGCTCCTTTCCGAAAATCTCATCGAAAAAGACCAACAAATCAATCTTCTTTCCGATAAATTTGATCAAATTTCCCTCAAAAATCAAATACTAGAAAAAGAACTTATTGCAAATAAAATCAGCGAAAAATCAAATGAAATCCCCATAAAAATCTCGAATTTCGATGATATTGCAGAAACCGTGAAACCTTCAAAAAGGCCAAAAAACCTAGTTTTAGCAGATGAAAACATAGAAATTCAGCATAATTCATCAATAATTCCTCAGAATTCTTCAATAATTCATCAGAATCAGCTTCTTGAGGAATTGAATTTGGCGAAAAATAACCAAATTTCTCTTAAAATCGAGAATTCGAGATTAAAAGAAAGCAATGAGTTCAAAAGCGAGAAAATTGAGATTTTATCACAAAAAATCAAAGAAAGCGAAAAGGAAAAAGAATCGTTAATTTCTCGTCTTTTATCCGAAAAAGAGGATTTAATCGAGAAAATGCAACAAGAACAAAAGGTTTTCGCTCTTGAAAACGAGAAAATCAAAGCCGAATTCGAACAAAAACTGCTCGAATCCAATAGAAACGCGCTAAAAACCACAGAAAGAGACCCTTTAGAAACAAGTTTTGAGCCAAAAATCAACGAAAACCCTATAAAAAAAGATTTTTTCTTTCGAGAATCTCCCAGAGAATCGCCGAAAACAAAGGAAATCGAAGCTTTTTTCTCATTAAAGCAAAAACTCACTGAAAATCCAATAAAAAGAGATTTTTACGAGGAATCGCCAAAAACAAATGAAAATGGGCATTTTTTCTCTTTAAAATCAAAAGAGATACGGAGGAAGACTTTGGCTTTAGATATGAGAAATAGTATGGAATTTGGCTTTGAAAAGGCTCGAAGAAAAAGACTTGAGTTTTTAGTGAAGATTTATGAGATTTTATTGAATGAAATAATGAATATTGAGGTAAATAATGATAAAATCGAGGATTTTATCAGGGAATTAGACCCAAAGACTGGCGAATATATGAAGAAAGTTGTGGAGAAAGTAAAAGGATTTGTAAAAAAAGGGGAAAAATTGGAAGAAAAAGGGGGAAAATCTGATGAAAAAGAACAGGATGGGGGGGTATTGATACTCAGTCTCGAAGATGAATGGGGAAAGGCTTTATCGTTAAATTGTTTTAATGAGGTTCATTATTTCTTTTCATTTTTATCAATAAATTCTTTATTTTTATCAATAATTCCTTTATGTATAGATATCGCCAATTCTCTGTCATAATAATATCCAAGGGGTCAATATGCAGAGAATTGAAGAGATTTTGGAAGAAAATAAGGAGGTAAAGCTGATAAACGAACAAATGGAGGCTCAAATAGAGAGTTTACAAGGTGAAATGGGGGAATTTGAGTCAAATGAAGAGAAATTTGTTCAGCAAGTTCTAAATTTTTTATTGTTTTTTTCCTTTTAATTATTATTGTTTTTTATTGTTTTTTCAAATAAAATGAATTTACAAATGAATTTTCCTTTTAATTTACAAATAATTTTTCTTTTTAAAAAGGTGGGGATTTTAAAGCAAGAAGTCAAACGATTAGATCTTCTTCTAAAAGAAAACGACTCGATGTTTCATGAAAAAGAACATATAAAGACAAATCTAATGAAATTTCTTGAAAATGCAGGCGGAATGTTTTTATTTTACTTTTAAAAAAAAATAGGAGATTTTTTGGTTTTATTTAGGAAATTTTTGGAAAGCGAGGAATATTTAAAGGTTCTTTTTTCAATGTTAGGGGTTCATGAATTGGAAAAAGAGAGCTTGTTGACTAGTTTAGTCGGGAGCAAGAGTGGGGATAGAAAGAAAGGACTCATTTCGATCTTATTTAAACGCTAATACTTTTATGTGTTTTATTATTAAATTTTGTTTTTTCCACTTTTTTTAAAAAAAAACAAAATTATAAAAAATCGATTTACAAATATATTACCTCATAGTCGAAAATATAACATTTATCATAAAAATCCTTTATAAACCCAATTTCTCAATATCCAGAACAAAATGAACATCCCTCCTCAAGGCTATAAAGCCTGCTTCAAAAGTGAATCGGCTGCAATGTCCGTCAAATTCAATCCATTTGACGCCAATAGATTAGCCTTTAGCACTTCCTCGAACTTTGGTATCGTTGGCAAAGGCCGTCTCTATGTAATGTCCCTATCTCCAACAGGCCAAATGGAGCCTGTTTCAGTATTTGATGAACCTGATGCAGTTTTTGATTGTTCTTGGAGTGAAAATCAGCCTTCTTTTCTATTAACAGCCAGTGGTGATGGTTCTGTGAAGGTTTTTTCATATAAATAAAGATTTAAATATAAACGAAATTTCTTGTTTTAGTTGTTCGATGTTGATAAAAGACAAGTGCTTTTCACACAAAGAGATCATAAAGGCGAGGTGTATAGCGTTGAATCTTCTCATAAACTGCCAAATCTTTTTCTTTCTTCAGGATTTGATGGCACAGTGAAGCTTTGGGACCTTAATTTCAATAAGCTTCAACTTTCTTTACAAGCAGGAAAAGGCTGTGTTTATCAAGCAACATGGCATCCTATGAAGTATTTTCTCTGAATAACATTAATTTATCAATATTTACCCCATCATTCTTTTTTAAAGCGAAAATCTCTTTGCCTCAGTGAATGCTGAAGGCATTTTACAGCTTTGGGATCTAAATTTACCCAATAAAAATGTGGTTACTTTTAGAGCACATGACCTTGAAATCCTAGCATGTGATTTCAATAAATATCAAGAACAAATACTCACAGCTTCCATTGATAAAACCATAAAGATTTGGGATTTAAGAAACCTAAAAGTGCCTATAAATATATTGGCAGGACATAGATATCCTGTTAGAAAAGCCAAATTCTCACCACATCAGGCTAATATCGTTGTTAGTGGGTCTTACGATATGAATGTTAATGTGTGGGATCTGAATGATTTAATGAAACCTTTGGCGTTTAATCATCGGGAACATACGGAATTTGTGATCAGTGTTGATTTTAATTTGTATTCAGAAAAACAAATCGCTACAGCGTCGTGGGATGGAAGAGTTTTGGTGTGGAATTGGAATGAAGCACAGCCCAAGTGCTAAAATTTAATATTTTTTTATCAATAGGAGGAGTTTCTTTACAAAGAATAAAATTTAAGTTTGAGTTTTTTTATTTTGGAGAAAATTTTTTAGAAATTTAATGGATTTAATGAGATTATTTCCTTACCCAATTTTGAAGGGTATTTTTTGGGAAACCCAAAATTATAAAAAAAGTAAAAATTTTTAAATGAAAATTTTTTTTCATTTGGACATTTAACATAATTAAAAAATTTCGAACTGTGTTTTCTGATCTATTCTAGATTATTCTCAAAAAAAAAGCATCAGAATTAATTATTTTTTTTTCTCCTAAATTCAAACAAAACAAAAAATTTAAAAAAATCAAACAAAATGAAAAAAAACTCATATGATTTCGATTTCTCGTCTGATCAAAACAACAAAAAGAATTTCACTCATAAGCTTCAAAATGAGCGAAAACAACGTTTAGAAGCTAAAAAACTGCAATCCTCAGCTAAAACGATTCTTTTCCATTATCGCCAATCCGTTTTATATTTGAACTTCTCTTCTTCTTTAATAAAGGATTACAACAATAAACTACAGGATTTACTAAAGCTTGAGGTGGTTCTTAAAGAGAAATTTTGTCCAGTAGCCTTGGCTGCTCTTGAAAAATACCAATTATTAAAAGTTTGTTTGGTAATCACTCAGCAAAATAGTGATAAATTTATAGGTTTATTAGAGAATTTAAGTGGATTGTTGGTTTTATTGTGTGAAAATAGCGAATTTCTTCAGAAAGCGAGTTTAAAAAGAAAAATCTTGCTTAAAAGATTGGCTTTTGGACTTTTGGGAGTTCTTTTAAGAGGAAATAAAGGAATTTCGGAAAAAGGACTTGAATTTTTGGCCATTTTTTCAAAAATCAAAGGTTTAGAAATCAATGAAAAACTGATATTGAGTCTTTTAAAAGCCAAAAGTTTTGAGAAAAGTCCAATAATATTGACAAAGGTTTTCAAAAAACTGATAAAAAGTGTTCTTATGAATCAAAAGGCGAAAAAAGAAGCCATTATTTATGAAATTATGAAAATTTCTAATGGAGTGACCACTTTTTTACCAAAGAAAACCAGTTTTTTCCTCGAAAACCTGATAAATCAACTTCCTTTGCTTTTGAAAAACCTCCAAAAAATACCGAAAACTGAGCTAGTAAGCTTTTTCGAAAATCTAATTTGTATTTTCTCCATCGAAAATCCTAAGGAAAGCTCTTTTGAAAATTATTGTTTTTTGTTTTTAAAAGCTTTTAATCAAATTCTGGACTTTTTAACTGAAACACAAGAAAACTCTGCTTTTGACCAAAATAGCGAAATGATAGAAAAGGGAACAATGGAAATTGAGCTAAATACAAAGAATTTTATATGTGAAGTCAAGCCAAAAGCTTTAGAGATCTTTTATAGTGATGATTTTATTAGCTTTATCACAAAAAAAATGAGTTTTGAACTAGAAAATAAACAGATTTTTATTTCACAGGATTGGGATTTTTTGAGAAATGTTAGTCATCTTTATACCACTCTTTTTCAAATAAAGAGTCCAGAAAAGAGCCGATTTCTGATTAAATTAAGCTTTTCTACAGAATTTATCGAAATGCTTTTCAGCCTTTTTGAAACTTTCGTAAAATTTTCAATTTTTTTTTCTTGAAATTTCAATTTTATTTTTTTTTCCTTTCAAGAATTTCAAAATTTTTCAACATCAAATTGAGCTTTTCGCTGACATAATCAATCTTTTTTCCCGCCTTTACCATCAGAAAATAATACTTATGGACGAAATGGAGTTCTATTCACAATTCCCTATAGACCTTCCTCCTTCAACAACTTTCCTTCGAAATTTCCCAATGGAAAAAATTCTTTCTTTAAGTCTTTTTCTGAATAATTTCGTTTTCCAAAGCTTTTTCCTTGAACAGCAAAAATCCTTTACAAAATGCAAACACTCCACTATAAAGCTCCTCAAAGAGCTTTACAACCGTCATTCCCTTCGTAAATTCACAAAAGAACCTCTATTCTGGACAATCCCTCAAGCAAGCCTTTTACAAGCTTCCTACCCACAAATACTGAAAGAAATTCCATTTATTCTTCCATTCGAAGCCCGTATCGTACAATTGAATAAATTCCTTTTAGAAGATAAATCAACTGCTAAAAGAGACGATAATTATGATGATGTATTTGAAACTGTGACAATACGAAGAGGTTATGAAATAGAGGATGGTTTTGCTGAATTCCCACATCTGACCAATCTTCGCAATATGATTCGAATCAAATATATGAATGAACATGGTTTAGAAGAAATTGGTATTGATGGTGGGGGATTATTGAAAGAATACTTGTGTTCAGTCTGCAAAAAAGCTTTTGATCCCAATTATGGCTTGTTTATTGAGACTGATGAAAGGACTTTGAGGCCGAATCCCCATGCTGAGCAATTTCATAGCGAGAATTCAAAAGAATTATTAGTTTTTTTAGGGAAAATTGTGGGAAAAGCACTATATGAGAATATTTTAATAGAACCTGTCTTTTCAAGAAGTTTTTTGAATGGTTTATTAGGAAGAAAAAACGTTTTCAATGATTTAGGGTCTTTGGATAAAGCATTGTATAAAAGTCTTTTGTTTTTGAAGCATGCTGAGGATAAAGAGATGATAAAACAGATGGGTTTAACCTTCAGTTTAGTGGAGAATTGCATGGGGAAACAAGATTTAATAGAATTGAAAGAAAATGGTGCTAATATTGATGTTACAAGGTCAAAAATTCAATTTTTTAAAGGAAATATCTAAAAGCATTTTTTAGGGGGAATAAATTGGAGTTTATTCAGTTATTGGTGGATTATAAACTGAATAAACAGACACAAAACCAAGTAAATTCGTTTCTGACAGGGTTCAGAAGTGTTATTCAGACAAAATGGCTTACAATGTTCAATCAGGATGAATTACAAATCCTGATTTCTGGTTCCAAAGGCTTTGATGTAAAGGATCTTAAAGCAAATTGTGTGCTAAAAGGATTTCATCATAATGATTTAACACTTCATTTTCTATGGGAAACACTTGAAAATTTCAATAGTGAAGAAAAACAAATGTTTCTTTTTTTCGTTACAAGCTGTTCACGACCTCCTTTATTAGTAAAATTAATGTTTATTTATCGTATTTTAAATAAGGTTTTTAGGGGTTTGGTTCTTTGAAACCATTATTTTGCATACAGAAGGCTGATTATGGGGGAGTTTATTTCGGACAAGATGAAAGTGATAGATTACCAATGAGTTCTACTTGCATGAATATTTTGAGATTGCCAGATTATATGGATGATAAGAAATTAAAGGCGAAATTATTGTATGCTATTTCCGCGAAATCGGGTTTCGAACTATCGTGAAAATAGAAAATATTAATTTCATTTCATTTACAAACTGTATTTATTGAAATTGAAGTATTTAGTTTTTTTGACAATTTCTCATTATATTTTTGTTTTGTTTTTTTAATTAAAAAAAAATAAAAAATGTTTTTCAAAGAAAAAAAAAATTTGGTTTTTTTTTTTACAATATCTCAAAATTTTAATTTTTTTTGTTTATTTAATAAAAAAAACAAAAATCTTTCTTTATAAAAAAAATGCTTGGGAAAAAAAACTCTAAAATTTTCAAAAAGAAGATAACAAAGCCTTTAAAAAAAAAGAAACTCGCGAATGGCAAAGGTTCTTTCAATGAAAAGGCAGTGAAAAACGCTGATCTTGATGAAGAAATCCATTCCTCTATAGAAAGCGAGCTCGAAAATAATAAGAATCTTACAAATTTTCAGGATTTAGATCAAAGCGATGAAGGTTTTCTTTAATAATTAACGAGATTTTCATTCAAAAAATAAAGAAACTCTTGATGAGAAAAGATTGAGATTGGCTAAAAAAATAATAAGTGATGCTAAACAGGCTCATCATATAGAAAAAGATGATTTTTTTCTTTCAGAACCACAAGATAAACCTTTTGTTGGTGTTTATCGTGATGAAGAAAACGAACAGGATCTTGTGACGAAGACTTTGCAAAAGGAATTAGTAAAGAAAGAAATATTGAGCATTTTTTCAATAGAGCCTTATTTATAGTTAAAAAAATCTGGGATGATATACAAAGAAATTGCAAAGGATTTATCGCAAAAATATCAAGAAAAACAAGTTTTTGAATCATATATACTAAAAGGCCACACAAAATGCATAACGGCCATGAAATTTGACCCTAATGGTCAGATTTTATATTCAGTTTCGAAGGATTCTAGCATAATAAGATGGGATATCGAGACAAACAAAAAGACTATAATGAGTTATGGAAAGGATAAAGATAAATCAGGTCATTATGATCAAGTTCTTTATATTTTTTTAATTTGTTTTTAAAAGTAATTCAATTTAGATTTTAGCACTTGATTTGAATTTCGATGGAAAATTTCTCACAACAGTTGGTAAAAACTAAAAAAAATTTATTAAAATTTATTTTGAAAATAAAAAAGGCCATGACCAAATGATAAAAATTTGGGATCCTAAGTCAAATAAATTGATAGATACACTCAAAGGCCATCGGGATACAATAACAGGAATCAAATTCCAAAGGAACTCCAATGTTTTCTGTACAATCTCAAATGATAGAACCTTTAAAATGTGGGATGCTGGTGAAAGAGCCTATCTGGACACATTGTATTTTTAAAGAAACTAATGAAATTTTTTATATTTTTTCAAAAGTTATGGTCATGGTAGCAATATAAATGATATAGATTCTATGGGAAATGAGGATTTTGTAACCTGCGGGTTCGACAAACAGGCTATTTATTGGAAGATTAACAATGCATCTCAATTGATCTTCAATGGATATCATAATTATTCAGTAGATGCTATAAGAAGTTTGACAAATGAAACATTTATTTCTGGGTCACAAGATGGTGGAATAGCTCTTTGGAGCATTAGAAAAAGGAAACCCCTTTGTGAAAATTCAAATTTGCATAGTGGAAACTGGATTACTGCATTGGTAAATTTTTTTTAAGAAAATCATTTTAAAAATTTAATTTTTGATAAGGGTAATGAACATAATTGTGATGTTTTTTATAGTGGAAGTAATAATGGAATTGTGAATTTGTATGAAATTTCGGAAAAAAGAAATAAGTTCAATAAGATTTTCGAATTAGAAGCTGTATATTTTCTTTAGGATCATTGTTTTTTATTGGGTTTTTAGGACGGAATCGTTAATAATATTGAAGTTTGCACACAAAATAATATGAATTTATTAGCGATTGCTGAAGGAGATGAACATAGATTGGGAAGATGGCTAACAAAAAAAGCAAAATAATTTTTTTAAAAAATTAGCTTGAATTTTCCTGCGTTTTCTCCTTTTTTTCATTTTCCTTTTGTTTTTCATATTCCTGGAAGTAATTTTCCAAAATCTTGAATTTAAACTTCAAAGGTTTCGTTGGGTCATAAGTAGATGTTTCAATTTCTTCTGTTTTAATTCCTTTGGCATTTCTTCTTTGTATTTCTGATTCCAGTAAAGTTCTTTTTATCTTTCTATTTCTATAAAGATTATGAGTTCTATCATTAATATCTTGACTCAATTGCTCTAAGCCTTCAATCGTAAAAACCACTCTATCACATTTCAATAATTTAAGCATATTTAATCTCTTTTATCCAATAAATCATTAATATTTCAAAAGAAATTAAATAAAAAATGAACATTTGGCAATGAAATTTGGACATTCTGCAAGTTCTGAGCAGCAAATGAGAAATTCTTATTTGCAACATAGCTAGGAACTAAAACTATTCGTGCGTTGTTTCCATATTTCTCCATGATTTTATTCAAAATTTTTGTTTTTGCTTCCTCCAAAGCTTCAGAATCTACTATTCTTATTTTCCCTTCTGCTAATTTTGCAGATAAGAGCACTTTTAAAGCTAATTTCTCAGAGTAAAAACATTTTTATCATGAGAAAATGTTTTCTTTTACCATGCAATCTGACTTTCTTGCAAAGGGGATATGAGTGATCTCTCGGTTTTGGGCCAAATGCTTTACCTCCTTTCCATCTTCCAGGAGCTCTTTTATTCCCTTGTCTAGCTCTACCAGTACCTTTTTGAGCGAAAGGTTTTACTCCAGACCCTCTGGTCTATTTTAAATAAATTTAAGAGAAAAATGCTTTATGAAATTTGTTGAACAGTTCCTTTGGTCCTCGCTATATGCGTGGTTTTTTTAAATAGGACTTTTCTCCATTCATAGGCTCTATGAACAATATCTCTTCTTAATGGTTGATTGAAAATACCATGATCTAAATCTATATTTTTTCCTGTGTATTCCCCTGATTTGAAATGAAAAATCGGCATTGTCAAAGGCTTTGTTTTATCAAAAGCTTGAATCCCCCCAAAAAAACAATAAAAATCTTAATTTTTTTTGAAAATTACGAGATTCAGACCACCAATTTTGCAATAATAACTGATCTGGCTTACGAACCAACTTCGGAATCAAAGCCAAAGCTTGTTTGGGTTGAGTCTGCACTTCGACCTTAGAATTAGCGAAATAAACCATGCTTGGCTTCCTGAAGGATTTAATAGATATAGCCAAAGTTCTTCGAAAAATATTCATTTTTTGGTTTTTTATTAGAAGATTTTTATTAAAATGTTTTAATTAAACAATTAATTTTTAATTTAAGACTACAGCTTCCCCGTCAAAAATCCAATCTCTTCCGTTTTTCTTTTCAGGAACCTTTAATCCACTGGGCAAAGTGCAGTTAGAACACACCTTTCCTCTATGATGATGGGAATATCCGACATCATTTGGAGCAATTAATATAATGAAATCACACTTCAGATTTTCTCCTGTCGTCCGTTTTTCAAGAATAATTTTATTGTTTTTTATTATCCAATCTTTACCATATCTCCGAGATGGTACCTTTAAACCAGAAGGTAATGTTGCGTTTGTTATGCATCCGTTTGAAAATTTCTGACAAAATTCTTTGTCATTTTGATTTTCGATAAAAATAGCCTCATCCTCGTTATTTTTTCTCGAGGCACATAAGTCGAATATTGAACCCATTGATGTTTTTATTGACAAAAAAATGAATTCTTAACCCCTTGAAAAAATTGTCTTGAATTGAAAATTAAGAAATTTGAGAGTTTTTATTACTTGAGAACTTATTTTTGATTTGATTTTTTTTTTTAAAAAGAATTTTGGGGTAATTTAACAAAAAATAATGTTTGTATTTATTTTTAAATAAAGGTCAATTTAAATGCAGGTTTTTAAATGCAAATGCAGGAAAACTTTAAATGCAGGAAATTTAAAATTTTTTTAATGAATTTTTTTCAAAAATTTATAAAAAAAATTTGGGTTTGAAATTTATAAGTTTTACTTTTTTTCTT
>JFJP01040211.1_pt1 | contig 11663 bp, 13 predicted proteins | sample 431651 | NCBI WGS metagenome assembly JFJP01 (sample SAMN02602958, study PRJNA72255) | Microbial mat metagenome, whole genome shotgun sequencing project. | biome: fresh water; feature: sink hole; material: water; isolation source: purple microbial (photo- and chemosynthetic) mats found in... | reverse complement strand
AAGTATTGTGCAAAAGTACACTTCCCGTGAAGGTTTGGTATAAAAATTTAAACCAGTTATAAAAAGTGGTAATAAATCCCTGATTTCTTTCCGTTAATTAGCGCTTTTTTCTGAAAAAATCCTTCATCAACTCCCCACATTCATCAGCAAGTACACCGCTTGTAACCTTGGTGCGTGGGTGCAACACCGAGGAACTTAGCAACGAATAACCACGTTTTATGTCACCGGCTCCGTAAACAATTCTACTTATCTGGCTCCAGAATGAAGCTCCGGCACACATAACGCATGGCTCTATGGTAACGTATAAGGTGCATCCTTCCAGGTATTTACCGCCCATAAATCCGGATGCCGCAGTAAAAGCCTGCATTTCGGCATGAGCAGTAACATCATTCAGTTGTTCGGTTAAATTGTGCGCCCTGGCGATAATACGGTTTTCGCAAACAATTACAGCACCAATTGGCACTTCATCCTTGCCAAGTGCTATGCGGGCTTCTTTTAATGCCTCCCGCATAAATGATTCATCTGAGAAAACTGTAAATTCCATACTATTTTGTTCGGTTAACAAAGGTATCAGTTTTATTCTATTCATACCGGATTCTGCTTTTGTTGTTTTTTAAATATCGGAACAAATTTGATACACCCTTTTTCATGGTTATTCATCATTGATTTCCCGACATTATGAAAGCTGTTTAAATCCCTCTTCATATTCACCAGTGAAATTTTTAATTTAATACAGGAAAACTGAAAGAATTTCGTAATTTTGGAATGAATACAAGGTTAATTCCATGAAATCTTAGTAATATTGCAATCCAATTCGAAAATAGGCTAATGATCAGGAAGTTATTAGATACAGTCAGGTTACAGTTCGTATTAGTTGCCTTGTTTATTACAGGGGTTGCGTATGGAAATACCGAAAACGAAACAACTACGCATCAGCAGGCGCAATCGCACGAAAAAGCTGAAACCAAAAAAGCATTTGATGCAGGTAAAATGATCATCGATCATATTGTAGATGCACACGAATGGCACATATTAACATACAACGATTTTCATCTTTCAATTCCTTTGCCTGTAATTTTGCTTGATAATGGCAAACTGGTTTCATTCAGTTCAGGTCATTTTCACCATGGTCACGAAGCATACCGAGGATACAGGTTAATGATGGAAGGAGAAAATGAGGGAAAGATTGTTAAAGTAATGGAGGATGGTGAAACTATTGATGCCTCAGCAAAATTACCTCTTGACTTTTCTATCACCAAAAATGTTTTGTCACTATTTATTAGTGTTCTCCTGTTATGCTTTATCTTCATTTCAATAGGTAACAAGTATAAGAAAAATCCAAATTCGGCACCCAGAGGTCTTCAATCTGTACTTGAGCCCATCATACTTTTTGTGCGCGACGATATAGCTATTCCCGGTTTAGGTAAAAAGAATTACGCCCGTTTTATGCCTTTCCTGCTGACAGTATTTTGGTTTATTTTTCTGAATAACCTTATGGGCCTGATCCCCATTTTCCCGGGAGGAGCTAACCTTACCGGTAACGTTGCCGTTACCATGGTGCTGGCACTCTTCACTTTTGTGATAACATCATTTAATGGAAATAAAAGCTACTGGACTCACATCATTAATGCTCCTGGAGTTCCATGGTGGCTAAAATTTCCGATTCCGCTTATGCCTATCGTTGAGATAGTAGGATTAATAACAAAGCCATTTGTATTAATGGTCCGTTTATTTGCCAACATGACAGCAGGCCATATCATTCTGCTTGGTTTCATGAGCCTGATCTTTATATTTGGGAACATGAACATTGTTGCAGGATACGGAGTTTCCATATTCTCCATTGCTTTTGGGGTATTCATGAGCCTTCTCGAATTGCTGGTAGCATTTATCCAGGCTTATGTGTTTTCATTACTTTCATCCATTTACTTCGGAATGGCTATGGAAGAACACGCTCATACCGAAGAACATACTACTGAACACTAAATCTTTTATTAATCATATAATTCAATTCTTATGTCACTCTTAAGCGTTTTATTACAAGAAGCAGCAAATCTTGCTCCCGTTGCAAAAATGGGTGCTGGTATTGGTGCTGGTATTGCAGCTATCGGTGCAGGTATTGGTATTGGAAAAATCGGAGCATCAGCTCTCGAATCCATTGCCCGCCAGCCTGAAAGCGTAGGCGATATCCGTTCGAACATGATTGTTGCAGCCGCTCTTATCGAAGGTGTTGCTTTCTTCGCTATCGTGGTTTGTCTGTTGATCCTGTTCCTGTAAAAACAAATTTTCAGCTGCTGTATCCCTGCACCTGGCAGGGATGCGGTGGTTGATTAATTTTCAACTGATCACAAAGTAAACAAAATATAAACTATTCATACCCAGAACTATGCAATTAGTAACTCCTGGTATAGGCTTGATATTCTGGATGTTGGTTTCATTCAGCCTGGTTTTGTTTGTCCTTGGCAAATATGCCTGGAAGCCCATCATGAAAGGCATACATCAACGGGAAGATTCTATTGAAAAAGCGTTGGAAGCTGCTAACGATGCAAAAAAAGAAATGCTTCAGTTAAAAGCCGGTAACGAGCAATTGCTTCGTGATGCCAAGGACGAACGCGATGCTTTAATGCGTGATGCGCGTAAAGTAAAAGAAGCTATCCTCGATGAAGCCCGGGCTAAAGCAAATGAAGAATCAGCCAGAATTTTAGAAAATGCCCGCGAAAATATTCAGTTCGAAAAAATGGCAGCTATCAACGATCTGAAAAATCAGATTGCTACTATTTCAATTGAAATCGCTGAAAAAGTAATTGGGAAGGAATTGGAAAACAAGCAGCAACAACATCTGCTTACCGAGAAACTTCTTAAAGAAATTAAAATAAATTAAGCAGAATCTTAAAACCCTCAAATGAGTTATACAAAAATAACCATACGTTATGCTGCTGCATTTTTCGACCTTGCCGATGAAAAAGGCATCATTGAAAATACGTATGAGGATATGACGCTGCTCGGAGATGTTTGTGAATCGAACCACGATTTTGTTCGGATGCTTCAAAATCCGGTTATAAATGCGGATAAAAAAATTAAAGTGGTTACTAAGATTTTTGGAACATCAATGCATAAGATGTCTCTCAGTTTTATGACCCTTATGATTCGTAAGCGCCGCGAACGCTATCTGCCCTCTATTGCCGAAGCTTTCGCTGACCTTTATAAAGCCTCCAAAGGAATTAAAACTGCATATGTAACATCCGCTGTTGAATTGGTTGCTGCGGATAGAACCAGTATTTTGGAGCTTTTACAGAAAGTGACTAATAAAAAAATTGAACTGGTTGAAAAAACCGATGAGGCTCTGTTAGGCGGTTTTGTTATTAATCTTGATAATTTCCAGCTCGATCAGAGTATAGCAACAAAAATAAAACAACTCAAAAAGGATTTTGAAAAAAATCTGTTTGTAAGAGGATTTTAAAAAGAGGTTTTAGGGATTAGGATATGGGAGTTAAAACAACCATTTACTAATAACCATTAACCATTAACTAATAACCACTATGGCAGAAATTAAACCCGCAGAAGTAACAGCAATACTGCGGCAGGAATTGGCCGGTTTTACAACTGAAGCCGAAATAAAAGAAATCGGATCTGTGCTCCAGGTAGGCGACGGCATTGCCCGTGTTTATGGCCTCACCAATGCACAATCGGGCGAGCTTGTTGAGTTTGTTAAAACCGACACCAAAGGTATTGTGCTCAACCTCGAAGAGGATAACGTGGGCGTTGTGCTTTTAGGGGAATCAAAGAATATAAAAGAAGGCGATAAGGTACAACGCACCAAACGTATTGCCAGCATCCGTGTTGGTGCCGGTATGCTTGGTCGTGTTATCAATACACTTGGCGAACCTATCGACGGCAAAGGTGAACTTAAAGGTGAACTTTTCGAAATGCCTATCGAACGTAAAGCTCCGGGTGTTATTTTCCGGCAGCCGGTAACCGAGCCATTACAAACCGGTATTAAAGCTATTGATGCTATGATCCCGATCGGCCGCGGACAACGTGAGCTTATCATCGGCGACCGCCAGACTGGGAAATCTGCTATTGCCATAGATACCATTATAAATCAGAAAGAATTTTTCGATAAAGGTGAACCCGTTTTCTGTATTTACGTAGCTATCGGTCAAAAAGGTTCAACAGTAGCCAACATTGTAAAAACACTCGAGGACCATGGTGCAATGGCATACACGGTAATCGTTATGGCTACTGCCAGCGATCCTGCTGCCATGCAGTTTTATGCTCCTTTTACCGGTGCTGCTATCGGCGAGTTTTTACGCGATACCGGACGTTCGGCATTGGTTATTTATGATGATCTTTCTAAACAGGCTGTTGCTTACCGCGAAGTTTCCTTGTTGCTGCGTCGCCCACCGGGACGCGAAGCATATCCTGGCGACGTATTCTATCTGCACTCTCGCCTTCTCGAACGTGCTGCCAAGATCATCAAGAGTGATGAAATTGCAAAACAGATGAACGACCTTCCTGAATCCATCAGGCATTTGGTAAAAGGCGGAGGTTCACTTACAGCACTGCCTATCATTGAAACACAGGCCGGCGACGTTTCAGCCTATATTCCTACCAATGTAATCTCGATTACCGACGGACAGATATTTCTCGAAACAACGCTTTTCAATTCCGGTATCCGTCCGGCTATTAACGTAGGGATTTCAGTATCACGCGTTGGTGGAAATGCCCAGATCAAAGCAATGAAAAAAGTAGCCGGAACACTAAAACTGGCTCAGGCTGAATTCCGCGAACTGGAAGCATTCTCAAAATTTGGTTCCGACCTGGATGCAGCTACCAAAAATATCCTCGACAGGGGAGCCCGTAATGTTGAAATTCTGAAACAGCCTCAGTATTCACCGGTTCCTGTTGAAAAACAGATTGCGATTATTGCCTGTGGAACCCGTGGCTTGTTACAGAAAGTGCCTGTTAAATCGATCCATGATTTTGAAACGGAATTTCTCCATCACCTTGAGGTTAGCCACAAAGAGTTGCTCGCCGATCTTAAGCAAGGCAAGCTTGACGACCAGATTCTGGCTAAAATAGACAGCATTGCAAAAGAAACTGCAGCAAAATACATTAAATAGATATAAATGCCAGTACAGGCATGAACGAAAACAGCAATCAGTGATTAATTTAATTCTATGCCGAATTTAAAGGAAGTCAGAATAAGGATCGCTTCGGTAAAATCGACACAGCAGATCACCAGCGCCATGAAAATGGTGGCAGCGTCGAAGTTACGCAGGGCGCAGAACGCAATTCTGAAAATGCGTCCTTATGCAGCCAAGCTGAAGGATATTCTGCAAAACCTGAGTGCCAGTCTCGATTCGGGTGATGGTAATTTATATTCAGCGCAACGTAATCCCGAAAAGGTACTTATCGTTGTGCTTACTTCAAACCGCGGGCTTTGCGGAGGTTTTAACACAAATATTTTACGCACGGCAACTCAAAGAATGCAGGTTGATTACGCTTCGCAATTTAAAGCCGGTAATGTAAGTGTGCTCACAATCGGACGTAAAGGGACCGAGTTCTTCAGCAAACGCGGTTACAATGTAATTTCCTCTCATGACGCTGTATTTGATAGCCTTACTTACGAAAACGTATCTGTAATTGCGTTATCAGTTATGTCAGCCTTTGCAGATAAGAAATTCGACAGGATTGATATTGTTTATAACCAGTTTAAGAATGCTGTTGTTCAGCGTGTAACTGTTGAACAGTTGCTCCCGGTTGAAGTCCCGGCTCAGACGGCTGTTGTTTCGAAAAGTAATACTGACTATATCTTTTTACCTTCAAAGGAGGAAATTGTAGAGGAGTTAATTCCAAGGTCGCTTAAAATACAGTTTTACAAAGCAGTACTCGACTCATATGCCTCCGAACATGGAGCACGAATGACGGCCATGCATCAGGCCACTGATAATGCCGGCGATCTTATCAAGGAACTCAACCTCGCCTATAATAAAGCCCGGCAGGCAGCAATTACCAAGGAAATTCTGGAGATCGTAAGTGGTGCCGAAGCTCTCAAAAACCAGTAAGAACAAATAAATGGGCTGTTGCGAAAATACGTACTTCGCCTCTCGTCCGATCGCCCTTCGCCTTGTCTCTATAATGAAAAGGTAAACCTAATTAAAAACACAAAGTCATGATAAAAGAAGCAGTCGAAAAAGCAATTATCAACCAAATTAAGAATGAAGAACATTCTTCAAGGTTATATTTATCTATGGCATCATGGTGCCAGGTAAACGGATATCCGGGCGCTGCAGCATTTCTTTACAAGCAAACAGACGAAGAGCGTATGCACCAGCTTAAGTTTGTGCATTATCTGAACGACAGGAATGGATATAGTAAGTTACTAGCTCTGGATAATCCTACACAAGAATACAAATCATTACTGGATGTTTTTGAAAAAGTAATGATTCACGAAGAATTTATTACCGCATCAATTAACGATTTGTACGAAGTGGCACTGAATAGTAAAGATTATACAACAGGAAGCTACCTTCAATGGTTTATTAATGAGCAGATTGAAGAAGAAAGTACCATGCATGGCATTCTGGATAAAATGAAACTGGCAGGTAACGGAGCGGGAAGTTTGTTCCATATCGATAAAGAACTTTCAGCACTGGCTGCTGCTAAAGTAGTAGCACCGCTGGTAACCGAATAACCCCGATAAAATTATTATTTAAGCCGCTTCTTTGTAGGGCGGCTTTTTTTTGTAGTTTTGGGTAATGTTTTTTTGATAACTGAGATATTCTAAATCCGGTATCAATACATAACCATATTATTTAACCAGGTCTTTATGTTGAATATAGCGTTATTTGGCCCTCCGGGCGCAGGAAAGGGAACACAGTCGGAATTCCTTATCAGTAAATACAACTTGTTTTATATTTCCACTGGTGATCTTTTACGAAAGGAGATTGCAGAAAAGTCAAGGCTGGGGTTGGAAGCGCAAAGCAGTATTGCCTCGGGCGGTTTGGTGAGTGATGAAATTATTGTTCAGATCATTGAAAAAACAATCACTGATAATCCTGATTCCAATGGTTTCCTGTTCGACGGATTTCCACGAACCTATATTCAGGCTTATATCCTCGAAGGATTGATGCTGAAACTGAATACTTCTTTAAATTGCCTGATAAGTCTGGCCGTTCCGGAAGAAGAATCGGTAGCCCGACTCCTGAACAGAGGTAAAACTTCGGGACGGAGCGACGACAACGAAAAGGTTATCCGCAACCGGCTGAAGGAATATAATGAGAAGACATTGCCTGTACTGCAGTTTTACAGGGATAAAGGCATATATATAGAGGTGAACGGGATCGACAATATTGAAAATGTAAACCTGGCGATCACAAAAATCATCAATCATGAACTGAGTAAAAGCCTGTTTAACATAGTTCTCTTCGGATATCCGGGCTCAGGTCGCGGTTCACAGGGGAAAGCGCTTGCGAAGGAATTCGGTCTTGAATATGTGGCTACAGGAGCCATGCTTGAGCAGGAAATTGCATCCAATTCGGAAACGGGCCGCAAAATCACAGATCTCTACGAAAATGGTCAGCTTGTGCCCGATGAAATCGTGGTTCAGCTTATCGAAAAAAAACTGGCAAACTCCAAAGGTGTTAAAGGTTTTATATTTAAAGGCTTTCCGCGAACTTTGGTACAATCCTATATCCTGGATGGCTTGCTGAAGAAATATGGATCATCTATTTCAAAAATTATAGAGATCGAAGTTCCTACCCTGGAACTTATCAGCCGGCTTGATGAAAGAAGCAAAACCGCTAATTGCATGCCTTATGATAACAGCACAGCTAAAATTGTGAAGCGGTTGCAGGAACACGAAACCAAAACAGTTCCGGTAATTGAAAAATACAATCAATTGCATGGAGTTATTAAAATAGACGGTCTGGGAAGTTTTGATGAAGTATTTACGCGCATTTCAGCCTCTATAGAAAACGGATTTAAGCATATGCGGTAATGATTGCTTATACTGAAATCAGAAAGCAAAAAAATAGCGGGAGTTTCCACCCGCTTTTTTCAATTCACAGCATTTCACTGTGTTCCCCTTTGCCAAAAGAAATATTTTATTGTTACTAATCAACAACTGATTCCCTTAACATTGAATAAAAATCATGCTAAAAAGCAGGTGATGCCGGAAAAACTAAAGAGGAAAACATGTTAATTATGCCATGTTTTGTTAACAGGCAGATTAGCAGCGAGATATAAAATGTTATAAATCTGTTAATATTACCTGAGACCAGTTATTTGATTCAGTAAAAAAGAAAGTGTGTTCCAAAAAGGGAAAATATGTCCGTTTTAGAATCGGATAATTTTCAATGCTTTCCCAGTATTCAGAAATCCTTTGATGATCTGTTGCACATCGCGGTTATCGCTATATGGCTTTATGCAATCCTTTATCCGGGAAGGATCATTAAAGCTGTTTTCTTTGGACATCCAACCAAAACCGGCAAAAACATTGTTTTCAATCAGCACCACCGATACTTCATCTTCATTACGTCCATGGTCAATAATTGCCATGTCGGTCCATTTGTGGCGAAATTCTTTTAATGCTGCTTCAACCCTAAGGTTATATACATTTGCCGGCTCAACGCCAATGCAGGCTCCGCTACACTGACCAATGGAATGCTGAAAACAAGCTCCATGGTTCTGATACAATCCGCATAACTTCTGGCAGAGATTGTATTTTGCAACAATTTCGTGAACCAATACCAATGCTTCGTCAAAGGATGCAAAAACAGTATGCGGTCTGCCTGTTGATTTTATCTTTTCAATCTGGATAACATGATATCCTGATTGAAGAAACAGCGAATACAATCCATATTTATATAGTGTACGACGCTGAAGCCTGTTGTGTAATGGTTTGTGTTTCTTTATTTCGTCCGATTCAAGCAACAGGGCAATCAACTCGCTACCGGTTTCTTCGAAACTGATGCTTGCTGTATTCGAACGCATTTCGATGGCTTTGCTGGTAGTGCTGTTTTGAAAATGCGACAAAACCCTGGAATGTATATTTTTACTTTTCCCGATATAAAGCAATTTTCCTTTCTCGTCGTGAAAGTAATAAACACCTGCAGTTGTCGGCAATCTGCTGAAGATGGAACGATCCAGAGTAGGATGAAGTCCATCAGTCGGGATTTGGCTCAGGGTTGGATCAACACTCAGTAAACGCTCAAAAAGCTTTACTGTGGCTAAAGCATCGCCTGAAGCACGGTGGCGCGAAGTTATCTGAATGCCTAAACTGTTACAAAGATTTCCCAGGCTGTAAGAAGCATATCCGGGCAGTAACTTACGCGACATCTTAACAGTACATAATACAGGTCTTTTGTATTTATAACCCAGGTTCAGAAATTCCTGTTTTACAAAACTATAATCAAAGGGAGCATTATGAGCTACAAAAGTGCAGCCTTCTGTAATTTCAACTATTTCTCGCGCAACTTCGAAAAACTTAGGTGCATTCACAAGCATTTCGTCAGAAATACCTGTCAGACGGGCAACGAAAGGAGGCACTTTGCATTCAGGATTAATAAGTGTGGAATATTCATTCACAACCTTTTGCCCGTCGTGAATATATATGGCTATTTCCGTAATCCGTTCCCGGCTTGCATTGCCGCCGGTGGTTTCGATATCAATTATTGCGTACACAATTCAGTATTGTAAAGCCCAAAGATACTTTACAAAAGTATTCGAGCCAATACTATTTTTATAAATGATTTAAATACATTCCGGACAATAAATATTTATACTGCTAATAATCAACTTTATACATAAAGAAGCATTAAATTATCTTTGCAGAAACCAAAAAAATCATACCTTTGCCGCTCGATCAAAAAAATCCACCGGACATGGCACATGAGGTAAAAATTTTTTCAGGCAGGGCTACACGATACCTTGCCGAGAATATTGCGCTTAGCTTTGGAACAAAACTTGGGGAAGTTCAGGTTATTGTTTTCAGTGATGGTGAATTTACTATCTCATTTGAGGAGAATCTCCGGGGCAATGATGTTTACATTGTTCAGTCCACATTTCCCCCGGCAGTAAACCTACTTGAGCTTTTGCTTATGGTAGATGCTGCCAAACGAGCTTCGGCAAGGACAATTACAGCTGTAATACCCTATTTCGGATTTGCCCGCCAGGACAGGAAAGACAAGCCACGCGTTCCGATTTCGGCCAAGCTTATTGCAAATCTGCTTACAGCTGCCGGAGTACAACGGATGATAACCATCGATCTGCATGCGGATCAGATACAGGGATTTTTCGACGTTCCTGTCGATCATTTATATGCATCATCCATATTTTTACCGTATATCAAAAAACTGAATCTTCCGAACCTGGTATTTGCATCGCCTGATACAGGAGGAACACGCAGGGCAGCCAGTTATGCGAAAGCTTTGAATACAGGATTTGTTATCTGTTACAAACAACGCTCGAAAGCTAACCAGGTTGATTCCATGTCGTTGATTGGGGATGTAACAGGTAAAGATGTAGTGTTACTCGACGATATTATCGATACTGGTGGCACGATATCCAAGGCGGCTCAGATTATGCTGGATAACGGTGCTTCGAGTGTACGTGGGTTTTGCACCCATCCTATTTTATCAGGTGATGCTTTCGACCGTATTGTCAATTCAGCATTTACCGAAGTAATTGTAACTGACACTATTCCGTTAAAACACGAGAATCCCAAGATAAAAGTACTTACTACAGCTACTTTACTGGCTGACGTTATCAAACGGGCTCACAATTACGAATCCATTTCGTCTCTTTTTAACATCAAATAATAATAACAATTAAACATCAAATCAAATGAAAACAGTATCTATGAGCGGTTCGCTTCGCGCGAACGTAGGGAAAAAAGATGCGAAAATGAACCGTGCCAGTGGCAAGGTGCCATGCGTAATTTACGGTGGTAAGGAAGAACTTCATTTTGCAATCGAGGAAAAAGTGCTTGAAACCATCATTTTCACTCCTTACACTTACCTGATTGACCTTGACATCGAAGGCAAAAAATTCACTGCAACTCTTCAGGATGTTCAGTATCACCCGGTATCGGACAAAACCTTACATGCCGATTTTCTGCAGGTAACTGCCGGAAAACCAATTATTGTAAGCCTTCCTATCCGTGTTGAAGGAAATTCACCCGGAGTATTGCGTGGAGGTAAACTGGTAAAAAAATTCCGCAAGATGAGAGTTAAAGGTCTTGCTGAGCATATGCCGGAAGAAATCGTTATCAATATTTCGAAAATGGAAATTGAAGATAGCCTCAGAATAAGTGATATTAAGATTCCTAATATCGAAGTTCTTGAAGTGATGAGCAACCTGGTTATATCAGTTGCTTCGACCCGTGCCGTTGAACCAACAACACCGGGCGGCAAATAAATCGGTCTAATATTACATTTAAAAAGGTACAAGGTTCTGAACTTTGTACCTTTTTTGTTTTCCGGAATACTTCTTTTTTATGACAAAGTAAAAGCAACTTATTATTTTGTAAAAACAGGAATTGCAAATTCCTGACTCCCTGGAGCGGGATTACAAATCCCGCTTAGCAGGTTCTGAACTTTGTACCTTTTTTGTTTTCCTGAATACTGCTTTTTCCTGACTTCGCCACTGGGACACCCAAATCA
>JFJP01028337.1_pt1 | contig 11665 bp, 10 predicted proteins | sample 431651 | NCBI WGS metagenome assembly JFJP01 (sample SAMN02602958, study PRJNA72255) | Microbial mat metagenome, whole genome shotgun sequencing project. | biome: fresh water; feature: sink hole; material: water; isolation source: purple microbial (photo- and chemosynthetic) mats found in... | reverse complement strand
TAGAAATAAATATGAATTATTGGATTGAAAACAAGCAATCCATAATAAATTAAAAAAACCAAATATCTAAGAAAAAAACATTGACTTTTAATTTTTTAAAAAAATAAATTTCGTTTTGATAGTTAAAAAAAAAAATAAGTTCAAAGAGAAGAAGATGATATTTAACTAAAAAACTGAATAATTAGATTTTAAAAGTAAGTATATAAAAAATTTGAATTTTTAAAAATAAAAGAGAACTATATTGAAACAATTAAAAAAAATTTTTTTTTCTTTCAAAGTTTTTAATTAAAGTGACGATTTTACTCATATAATATTATTGTCATCTGATTGATGGATTGCCTATAAATTATCGAACTTATTTCATAATTCAAACAAAAAAAAGGACTCCAACGAATAAACCAACACAAAAAAACACAAATGAGAAGTTCTGTTTATATTGATTATTCCAATTTTTTCAAAGTTATTGGTTTGGTTTATTTTTCGCTCTTCCTTTATAGCTTCAGATGCTATAAAAATGTGATTCTCAGTCCTATTGTATACTACTTATCGAAATTATGTTATCTTATTCGAGCTTGTGAGATCATTTTTATGGTTAATGATTGGCTTTCAAGCATAGAGTTCCTTTATTCAGCTTTGATTTATATGTTATTCTTTCATTTACTCATATTTTCATCACTATACATGTAATTTTCTAAAATTCTTAACTTGTCTTAAAATTTTATCTTTTAAGCAAAAGAAACCAAAAGTATTTGAAGACGACACTTTCAATAGAAACATCAACCAATGATAAAAGTGAGAATTCTTTGATGAAGGATTTCAAATATTTTGGAAAAATTTTGTTGAAATCGCCGGAAATTTTATTGATAGGAATAATGTGGAATATTGTAATTTTAATGCTGTTTTATCTTTTGAGGTTCAAAGAAGTGGCTCCATTTGTGATGGCTCTTGGGATATTATTCTTAGCAGCATCTTATTTCATTTCAACCTTAGAATATTTCAGTATTTCTCAAACTGCAATTTTTAAACACGAAGTATTTTTTTAAATAATGGTTAATTTATTTGAGATTTAATTAAATGATAGGGAAATGCGAAAAAATTGCTCATTCTTATTGTTTTGGGGTTATTTGGCATTGGAGTTCTTAATGTGTTGCCTTTGATCAGTTACCCCCTTCTCAAAGAGAATTTTCTTTTGTTTCAAAGCTTTTTTTATGCTTGCGAAATTTTAACGATTTTTTGTGCCAATAAATTGGTAAATTTTCGCTGGGCCCATTATTTTATCCTTCCTCATTTGATGATAGGGTAATGAAGGCTGAATAATTAAGAAATTTTATAGTTCTAAATTTAAATAAACAATCTGTATTGGCTAAATAGTTTTTTTTTAAAGAAATGGCAAAATTGAATTAAAAATAAAATAAAATTTCATTTTAATTTTAATTTTTTTTTTTTTTAATAACCCAAAAAATTCAATTTTGATTATTTGATCTATTACTTAAATTTTGTAAGAAATCATTTAAGCCTTTTCATATTCACCTCAATCAAGAAAACAATCTTTCATAACGAGTTGTACTTTTGATTATTTATTCATTTTGTTTAGTTTTATATTTATTGTTGTTTGTTATTTGTTTCAAACTAAATTATCAAAATCAAATTAATTATAAAAAAAAGGGGACTGTAAGGAATTGAACCCACTACTTTCTAAGGAGGAGATAGATGCTCTACCATTGAGCTAAGTCCCCTATTGAAATTTTTCTGAGAACTTTTAGTTTTTAAATTTTATTTTGGAATTATGAAAAAAAATAAGGAAGACTGTAGGAGTTGAACCTACTACATTATAAATTGGAGATACACGCTCTACCGATGAGCTAAGTCTTCTTACAATATTTTGTGAAGAAAATTTATCTCTTTTATCCCGGCCTTTAAATTCCAAGCTAAAAATGAATGAATTTTTTGATTTTATTCAAGGCATTTTTGAGTTTAAACTGTAATGTAGTTTTTCATTTATTTTGTTTAAAATTATGTAAATTGTTAAAAAAAAAGACCTAACAAAATTCTTCTCATAATTTTTTTTTACTATTATAAAAAAAAACATTGAATTTATAATTTAAAATTATTTCTTTTTATTGACATCATTTTCAGAAGAGTTTTTATTGTAATAGTCTTTTGATTGGTTAATGCAATCTTTCGCTTTTTCTTCATTTTCCATATCAAACAAATATTTAATTTCTATCATTGGCTTCAAAAAAACGAATAAAAATTAATAATTTTTTCATGATTACTGTTTCAATATCTTGATTCAAATTTAAAAGAAAATTCTTGGATTCATTTGCAATCAATTGATTTAAACTTCTGATGTCGAGCTTCTTGATAATTTCAAATAAACCACTATTTTCTAATTTCAATTTGATCGAGAGATCAGGAATTTTAAAATAAAACGAAATAATATTTTGATTGCATTTTTTTGAGGTGATTTTCATCAGATATTTCATGAAAAAACACGATTTTATTTTTATTTGTTCTCGGCATTCGAAAAGTTTATCTTGTGGATATTCAAAATCTCCTTTATCGTCTACTAAATTTTGAATATATCGTTTTTTATCCTTCCCATTTGAATTCTAAAAAAAAATTACAAAATTATTTTACCGTAATAAAAATAAACAACTTGTGAAGTTTTTGACCCTTTTTTGGAACTTTTATTAATGAAATGTTTATTATTTATTTTTTCAGCAATAAGCACTTTCAAATTGTTCTCTAAATTTTCATCATATTTAAAAATAAGGCAAAAATCTAAAAAAAAATTAGATTTTTTTTAAAAGAATCAAATTTTTTCTTACAAGAGCATAATAATAAAATTCGTCTTGAAGTTTTATAATGAGTATTTGATGTAAGAAATAGCTTAACTTCATCCTTTTGCTCAATAATGGAGCCACACACATAATAATTGAATTGAATTTTTTCCAACATTTCAAATAAACAGGTCGATTCTGATTTTTCCAGGTTCAAAGTCTGAAAAATCCCATTTTTCAAATAATATTCTAAATTCTTGATTTTGAAAACTTCGGAATTTTCTATTGAATTTCTTTTGTGTTTTTCACTATAACTTGAGGCTTTTGAAATTATTTCTGATTTTTTTTTATTCAGATTTTGATCTTTATTCATATTTTGATCTTTAGTTTGAAAGTCCAATGAATTTTTTTTTTGTGAGTCTATCGCTTTTTTTATTTCAAAAGCATTATCTATAATAGCAGGCTTATTATATGTAAAAGCTTCGGGTTGAACGAAATTTTTGATTCTGTATATTGAACTTGTATGACCTGGATAATTTCGAGGATCCATAGGTTGTGATTTTCTTTCATATTCATTGTTTTTAGTAAAATTGTCATTATTTTTAGAAATGGGAACATTAACTTTTTTAATAAAATTTTCATTAAAATTGCCATTATTTTTATTTGAAGCTAAAATTAATTTATTTGGAGTTATTTTTGAAGGATTTTTCTTCTCTTTATCGAAATTTAGATTATATTTGGAAAAAGAATCAGAAAATAATAAATTTTTCTGATGGTTCTTGTCAATTTCTTTTTGGGTCATTTTCGAATTATTTGCAATGTTTTGAGAACATGAAGTTTTCTTGATTTTCTTGTCAATTTTCTCATCTCTAAAACTACTTTCATTGGGAATTGTTAAGCTTTTTTCGTTGTTAAATTCAAAAGAATTTTTTGAATCATTAATTGTTTTATTGATTTCAGCAATTTTTGGCTTAAAACTACTTGTGTAAAACAATTCGCTTTTTAGTTTTGAAGATAGATTTTCTTGTTTATGTTCTGATGATTTTGTTCCTTGTTTTTTATTATTTAGCAAATGACTGATTTTATAGATTTGAGGATTCTGATGAATAATGTCGTTTTCGAAATAATTCCCTTTAATTTTCGGTTTCTGAGGTCTAAATAAAAATAAATTAAGGTAAAAAAATGTTTTTAATAAAATAATATTAAAAAACTGACTCTATATGATTTTTTTCCTTGAATAAACTCACTTTTTCGACTGGGAGCTCTTGAAAAATAAAACCTAAACGAAGCAAATTTCAAAAACTATAATTTTATTTTTGAAATACATACTGGGTTTCAAATGAGATTGTGGAGGATGATGATAGGTCAATTCCTTGATATTTCCAGACCCTTTTTTATTTTTTCTATTGCAAAGGAGGCATTTTTTAGCATCGTGGTTTAATATATCCAATTTAAATCGTTTTAAAAGCTGATGAATTTCCTTTAATTTTTAAAAATTAATTTATAAAATTTACAAATAAGAATTTTTTTACCAAATATCCTCCATCAATCACACTTACATATGGAAAACCGTTATCAATGAAATCGTTTATGAATTTTTTAATGCAATAATTTTCATCATAATCTTATATGTAAGAAAAAAATCAAAAAAATTATCTAAAAACCAAAATTTTATTTAAATTAAAATTTTGCTTTATAAAAAATTTGTCTAAAATTTCATAAAAATTTACCAAAAGCCTCATCTGGTTGTGTGAGGAATTTTTCATTAGGAGAATTAAGATGTTTATTATCATTCAAACTATGTTCAATGCTCGAAATAAAAAACGAAAAATGGAAAGTTTCCTTAAATTCAATAAAATCATTGATCATATCATACGAAGTTTTGTCATTAAAAATAGTGGAATCCACCAAATGGCTTTTTGATAAAATCCCATCTTTTTTATCTTTTCTTAAATCAATCGTCAAGAAACTTAATGGCATTTTGTTATAATTGGAAATTTTTCTATTTTCTAATATCTCAGTTAAACTATTTATTCCATTAATATGATGTTTTATATTTTCTGGGAACTCAAATTTGAATTTTCTGCAAATGAAGCATTCTTCCTTAACTCCAAAAGTTGATTTTTCTTTATGTTGATCATCATTCAAATCAAAGTAAATAGCCTTATTCTTCGGACAACGAGAGTTTGAGCATAAAATTGATAGAGGGTATAGATATTTTATGATTTCTATTCCTTTGATTGGCATGCAGCTTTGCAAGTCCATGGAATCTAATATGTACTTTAAGTTCTCCTTCATTTTCGGATTATGCGCATAATCTTTATTTTATTAATTTTAATTGTTTTAAACTATTTAATTAAACAAATAACCTAATGTGAAAATTCCAGTTTCATTGATTTTTAAAAAAAATGAATCAGGTGTTTTTTGTCTTAATTCCACTGCTCTGCACAACATCAATATTATTTCAAATAATAATAAAATATTAAATAACGAAACAAATAAAACAAATGAAAAAAAAATATTTTTTTTTTTTATACTTTTGATAAATTTTTTTCAATTCCTCAACTGATCCTATTTTTAAATCAGAAAGCGTTTGAGGAAGCATTGACCGATCAATTGACATGATGTTGTTTTTATTCACAATTAAAAGAGCCAAAGAAATAAATAAAAAAAAACAACAATCATCCTCAATCATGTAAACATCCCATAATAAATATAAAATATCCAAATCTAATTTGCTTTAACCATTATCAAACATAGTCAAAAATAAAAAAACATACTTTGCAAATAATGTTAGAAACCAAGGGAAGGCATAGATTTCTGGTGAAATTCCATTAATTTCAAGAAAATGGCACAAATAAGGGTCATGGTATTTTATCAATAAATTGAAAAATTGAAAACATATTTGAATGCTAATGAATTCCTATGTTCAAACTTTAAAATTTTTTAAAGAATAAAAATAAATTTCTACTTCATCTGCATAAAAATTGTACAGATATTTATCGACAAATATTGAAAAATAATTGAATATTTTAGAAAGTGTCAAGTTAGAATTTCTAAAATAAACAAATGGTGCCAAAACCTCATTCAGTCCTTGTTTATAAGTAATTCCTTTTCTTTTGCAAAAAAACGTCAATAAAAGAACTAAATATTCTTTATTTCCTTCATCAAACAACGAATTTCTGGTGCGCAAAGCATCAATCTTTATAACTCTTTGAAAATATAAGAAGCTATAATCATTTATTATACTCTTGATTCGGCAAATTTAAAATTTCTGCAAGAATTTCAGATTCATCTTGTATTGTATCTATTTTTGCCTCTGAATTCATCAATAAACTCTAAAAAAATAAATATTAAAGAAATAAAACATTGGTTTTAGAATTATTAACTCCCCAAAGGAAAATCCTATGTAGGTTTTGATTGGAAGACAAAACAAACGATTCAATTCTATTATCCTCACTTTTAGCTAAATTAAGTTCATAAAAAGAAAATTAATTCGCTTTAGTTTCAATTTTTATTAATCATTTACTTTTTTTATGTCGAGGCAATGAAGAAATTTTGTCAAAATAAATGTTTTTATTTTCTAAATGAAATCAACAGTCAAAAGAAATAAAACCAATATATTTACCGATTGATGTTTTGATGATTGTGGGGTCTGGTTTATTGAAATAAAAGTTTGTTTGAGGGACCACTTTCATTTTTTTTATGCTAACTAAGTATGATCAATATTTTACAAAAATATAATTGTTAAAATTAAATCCTCTTAAATTTATTAAAAAAAAAAATTGATGTAAGACAATTTCATTTTTTTGGAATTGATTTTTGAATTTTCATTTTTGAATTGTTGTTTGCAGTGTTATCTGTGTCAAAATTTAAATTTTTTGGATCAATTAATTAAATTTAGAGAATAAAATTCTTTTTTTTAAAACTTGAGAAAATAGATTTTTTTTAAATTTTTGGGATGGGATTTTATTGACAAAACAAAAATACGAATTATGATACGTATTTTTTTATTTAAATCAAAAAACACATCAATGATTGGAAATCCATCCCGCCTCTTTGAAATCCTAAGATTTTCGCATTTGCGTTTTTATTTTTCATTTATGTTTAAAACTAGTTTGACTCAAAAGAAAATGATCATCGATTCAAAAAGAATAGAAAACCTTCTATTTATAAATGTTTTTTGGTGTAGAAATTGCCTAATACGCAAAATTTAAGAGCATTTAATTTAAAAAGTCTTACTCTCATAGACTTCTTCTTAAATTAGTGTATATGCAATTTCTACAAACAAAACACTTTATAATAATAAATAAAGACATAAATTAACAAGATTTTTACATATAATAATTTTTATTCATCCAAAAAAACTAAAATATTCATTAACTCTTTAAATTTTTTATGTTTTCCCATTTTCGATTTCAAATAAAAATTCCATTTTTAGAAAGTGAAAAATTAAATTCATTAAACTTTTTTTCTACTAAAAATTAAAAAAAATTAACACTTAAAAGAAAAAAAAATTCAAACTTAATCTTAAGCAATGGATTTTGACTTTACCAGCGAACGCCAAAAAATGGAAATTTTCATTTCATGTCGTTCTTTAGACATTATAGGTAAGAGTGACCCCTACGTTTTATTTTATCTGAAGGAGAAAACGGCTGGCGATTTTTCCTTAAAGGGCCAAACAGAAACCATTAAAGATAATTTGAACCCAAACTTTTTGAAAACCTTTATAGTGGATTTCATTTTCGAAATCAAGCAAGAATGCAAGTTTGAAGTATGGAATTTTGATTCAGAATTAAAATCTGATTTTATTGGGAGTGTGAATACAACAATAGGTGAAATATCAGGATCTAAAGGTCAGACTTTAATTCTGAATATAATGAATTCTAATTCTAATGTCAAAAGCACCAAAAGCAAATTCATTATAAAGATTGAAAAAGTGATGCATTCAAATGAGAAATATTTTCTGAAGTTCAAGGCAGAAAAACTCTCCACCCAAAGCATTTGGTTGAATTTGGTTTCTGGCACGAGCCCATTTTTAATTTTTTATAAAAGCAGAGAAGATGGTTCTTGGCTAAAAGTTTTTGAATCAGTTGTGATGATGGATTCGAAAAACCCCATTTGGAAAGGTTTCGAAATAAATTCCAAAAAATTGAATGAAGGAGACCATTTAAGACCTTTCAAAGTTGAATGCTGGAACTGGAAAAAATCAGGAACTCATAAATATTTTGGAGAATGCTTTGTTACCATTGAAAATCTTCTTCAAAACCAAAGAACATTCGAACTGAAAAACCCCCAGAAAAAAAACAAAAGCATTTTTGGCTTCCTGATTTGTGAAGATTTTTCTCTTACAATCATTCCAGATTTCTTCGATTATTTGCGAGGTGGGCTCCAATTGAATTTTATTCTTGCTATAGATTTCACAAACACCAATGGAATTGCTCAAAAAACTGATTCACTTCATGCAATTCACAATGATGGAAAAATGAATCAATATCAAGAAGCCATAGAAAAAGTTGGTGAGATTATTTTGAATTATGATTATGATAAAGTAATTCCAGCTTTCGGATTTGGTGCTAAACCTCATTTTCCCAATCTATTCCAACCAACAGTTTCCCATTGTTTTCCTTTAAGTGGCAATCTGAACCAAACTGAAATTTATGGTTTGAAAGGAATTTTTGAAATATATGTTCATGCCTTGAATTACATCGATTTTTCAGGACCGACACTTATTCATCCGATAATAGAAAAATCAAAATCCATTGCTTCAGATTGCAAAACTAAAGAGAAAAACATATATAATATTCTTCTGATACTTACTGATGGGGAAATAAATGAAATGGATGCTACGATCACTTCTATTATCGAAGCCTCACAATTACCACTTTCTATTATCATTGTAGGGATTGGAGAGTCTGATTTCGGGAAAATGGTCATATTTGATGGAGATGAAGGTTTAATGAATAGAAATGACATAAAAGCTGAAAGAGATATCGTTCAATTTGTACCTTTTAGAGAATTTAAAGGAAATGGAGTGGCTTTGGCTGAACATGTGCTTGAAGAAATTCCAGAACAAGTGGTTAAATATATGTTATCGATTGGAAAGAAACCAGGGGAACCCATCAATATTGATGTTGATAAATTGATTGAGAAATGGGATTGTGAAAGACAAAGCTTTCAAAATATAAGAACTTTTAGTCAGGATATTCGAAATAGACCTATGCCTTTTGGAATTTATAATGAAGATAAAGGTTCTTCCAAGAAGAAAGAAGGGGAAAAGTTTATCATGCCTAAAGCAGATAATTTTAATGAAGAAGAAAAAATTTAATTTATTTTTTTATTCAACCCTTTCTTTACAAATCAAGAAAATTTAATAAAAAATATATTAACAACTCCTAAAAAATATAATGAATCTTCTATTTTAGCACTATTATATTAATCTTGATTTTAATTCCATTTCCACTGGCAGGGTTTTGTCCCAATTTCCATTTTCGTTGCTTTCATTGTTTTTTCCTTATGTAATTTTTTCGATTTTGGAAATTTTAATAAATGGGATTTTTTTTGAAAAATACTTTTTTTATCCTTTAAAAGTGTTAAAGATATCACAAGAGGCAGCAATTCACTCATTAAAACAATCTTTATTTTTGGAAAAATTTCTTTATTTATTTATTTTAATTTTTTTACAATAGATTCAACAAGATTTTTCGTTGATTGAATATCAAGAGCATTGAACCCAATCAAAATATCAAGGACAACTGTTGTTAAAAATATGCCGACACATAAACTGATAAATATGAGTATCTTAAATTTTTATTTCTTTCTATTATTCACTAAAATTATTATAATACTTTCTCCATCATAAGCTTAGTTTGGGCTTCATCTTCACTATCTTTATATATCTATACAATAAAAAAAAAAATTATTCAGAAAATCTTAAAAAATACCTCATAAATCAGGTTCAAACCAAAATATATAAGCCCTATCGCTGTAATAAAGTAAATCGAACCTAAAAGTATTCTTGAATTATGAAGGAAAAACACATAGTTTTTATTAATAATCGCTTCAATGACCATTATTGCGTAAATAAAGCACATCATCCAATATATGAAATAATACAATTGCGAAATTAAATAAATGTTTTTTTCCAAAAGTTTTTGATATAAGTTCACAAAAAAATCCACAATTATTGAATAGCAATAAGCCCAAATCAATGAAGGAAAAGTGAATGTTACTTCCCTGATCAAAAAGGAAATATCATATAATCCTCTCTTCTGTCCAATTATTAATAAAATGAGTAAAGTAATAGATCTCGCTAAGAAAAATAAGTGAATTTATATTCTAATTTACTTTATTATAAACTTAATGATGCTATAAATAAAGCTTTGAAGAATCTACATCGATAATCCTTTATATTGGATTTATTGTCTTTAGAGTTTTCCGTAAAAGTCGAAAGATTGCGATAGCAAGAGGAGGCACAAAAGAGAAATATAACGAACTCTCCAATTTCTATCCTTTCCGTAAAATGTGATTAGATTTAAAACAAAAAGAAAAATCAACCAAATCGAAAGTGATTCCCATACATTATCTTCATCTTTAGCTAAATCTGACATTAAAAAAAAATTCCTTAATTTTTTTCAGAAAACTATAAAAAAAAATTAAAAAAAAACCCCAATTGTTTTAAAAAATTTTGTGAAGATTTTCAATTAAAAAATCACAGTCAAAATTAAAAAAAAATCCTTCAAAAAATTTAGTTTTAATCAATTTTCTTATCATCTTTGAATTCCCCTTCCAAAGTTCTTCCATCTGATTTTATGAATCTACCTCGTCCATTCATCTTATCATTTTTCCACTCACCATAATAACTTTCCCCATTATTCCACATATAAGTTCCTTTCCCATGTCTTTTCCCCTTAAGCCAATAGCCATCATATTTATCTTTGTTCATAAATTCATATTTCCCTTGTCCTTCCTTCTCCCCTTCAACCCATTCCCCAACATATTTATCTCCATTTTCCATCAGCAAAGCCCCAAAACCATTTCTTTTATCATTTCTCCATTCTCCTTCATATTTATCTCCATTTGCATAATAGAAACTCCCTTGTCCACTCTTAACTCCTTGAAGCCAAAAACCTTCATATTTATCCCCATTGGGATTTAGATATTTTCCTTTACCGTTCTTCTCATCATTTGCCCAATCCCCTTCATATCTGCTTCCATCATTGAAATAATAGTTCCCATAACCTGATTTAACACTATCTTTCCAATCTCCATCATATTTATCCCCATTGGCATAATACATTACTCCTTTCCCATTCATCATATCTTTATTCCATTGACCGTCATATCTCGCTCCTGAAGCATATTCTAAAACTCCACGACCACATTTCACTCCTTTAACCCACGCACCATCATATTTATCCCCATGAGCATAATAATATCTTCCATTTCCATGTCTTTCACCATCTTTCCATTCACCTTCATATTTCTCTCCTGTTAAATATTGATATGTCCCGATACCATGCTTCTTATCACCATACCAATCTCCTTCATAAGAATTTCCATTTATATAAAAATAAACACCTTTGCCTTGTTTTTTACCATGCTGCAAATCACCTTCAAAACGTTCACCTATTGAAAAAATGTAAACACCTTTGCCGTTAAATTGATCATTAAACCATTCACCTAAATATTTGTCACCATTCGGATAATGGTATATGCCTCTTCCTTGTTTCATACCTTGATTATTGATTTCGCCTTCAAATTTAGCAGAATCGGAATAAAGTTTGACTTGGATGTGGGGACGCAAGGATTGAGTTTCTGTGTAGATGTAGGACAGAAGAAAGCGTTGAAGGATCTCGCTCTTTTGAAATTGAAGCTTTTTG
>JFJP01040972.1_pt1 | contig 11666 bp, 13 predicted proteins | sample 431651 | NCBI WGS metagenome assembly JFJP01 (sample SAMN02602958, study PRJNA72255) | Microbial mat metagenome, whole genome shotgun sequencing project. | biome: fresh water; feature: sink hole; material: water; isolation source: purple microbial (photo- and chemosynthetic) mats found in... | reverse complement strand
GTATGGCTTTCCGCGTTCCAACTGCTGACGTTTCTGTAGTTGACTTAACTGTACGTTTGGAAAAAGCTGCTTCTTATGACGAAATCAAAGCTGCTATGAAATTGGCTTCTGAAACTACCATGAAAGGTATTTTAGGATATACTGAAGATTCAGTTGTTTCTTCTGACTTTATCCACGAAACTCGCACTTCGGTATTTGATGCTGGTGCAGGTATTGCATTGAACGGTAACTTCGTAAAATTAGTTAGCTGGTACGACAATGAGTGGGGTTATTCGTCAAAAGTTCTTGACCTTATCGCTCACATGGATTCAGTTAAATAAACTCAAGCCTTCGATAAATATAAAATCCCTTGTAACGTTCGTTGCAAGGGATTTTTTGTTGGTTTTATTCAAGTCATTTTGATTTTCAAGTCAAAATTGCTATCTTTGCATAAGTTCTAAAACAAGAAATTGTGAAAACAATACAAATACAAGTGCCCGACGACACAGGCTTAAACGACTGTGACTTTTCGATGATATTAGCCACGAAATTATATGAAGACGGAAAGTTGTCTTCAGGTCAAGCAGCACAAGTAGCTGGTTTATCTAAAAGAGCATTCATTGAATAATGGGCAGATATGGAGTTTCGCCTTTTTTTACAAATTAGTCGGAATTAGAAAATGAACTTGCAAATGCATAAAATAGCTGTTTAAAAAATCGAATCAAAGGAATTAGTGAAAAAAATCATAGTTTTTTTGTCGAATCAAGATACAGAAATGGGTTGAAGACAACATCAAGAATACTAACAAAATAACAACTATAATTATGAAAGTGTTAATTGAAATACCAGATAATAAGATTTCTTTTGCTATGGAAGTACTTCATAGCCTAACTTTTGTTAAAAGGGTTAAACCTCTTTCAGCTTCAACATCAAAGTTGTGGGATGATTTAAAAGGTGCAGCTGAAGAAGTACGGTTGCACAAACAAGGTAAAATAAAATTAAAAACTGCTCAAGAATTACTCAATGAGTTATAGTATTATACCTACACACAGATACGAAAAAGAACTCAAACGGCTTTCAAAAAAATATCCTTCTTTGAAAAATGAGTATGCTGAGTTGCTTCAAAATATCATAATCAAACCGGATTTTGGAACTTTTATTGGCAATAATTGTTTCAAAATTCGTATTGCAATTGCATCTAAAAGTAAGGGGAAGTCAGGTGGAGCTAGAACTATTACATATTTATACGTTGAAACTGAAACAGTGTATTTATTGACAATTTACGATAAAGGGGAAAAAGATGATCTAAAAGCAAACGAACTAAAAGAAATGATTGAGAATTTAGAACTTTAGCCGAATCGTATTGTTAATAAGCTGAACCTTTCGATAAATATAAAATCCCTTGTAACTGATTGTTGCAAGGGATTTTTTTTGAAGGATACATTTGAATAATGTCAAATCGTATTTAACTTTAATTCTTGACCATACTTAACAATCTCATCCACAATTGGATTTGACGTTTGAAACTCACTTTCTCTAAATGGGTGAGGTTCAATACGGCTATCAATTTTTCTTCTTAATCTCATTAATTCCAGTTGCATATCCAATAAATTACTGTAGTCTTTAAACACCACAGCTATATCAATATCACTGTCATCATTATAATTTCCTTTTGCATAAGATCCAAAAAGATAGATTTTCAAGTATTTATATTTTTCATTTACAACCAAAGCATAATTAGTTGCAATATTTAAAGCATCTGTTTTATCCATAATCTAATGATTTTAATATTTTCAATCCAAGTTTCAGTAAAATCCCTGGTACATAAAGAATAAAACTCCTTTTTGTAATCATCATATCTAGCATTAAGATTGAATGCAGTAATTTTATCTAACTAATCAGAAAATTGATCGCTCAATTCAATTTCACTCAGCTCAGCCAATCGGTATAAATTGTGAGTAAAAGGAGCATGGGTTTTATTCTTCTGAACATAAAAAACTTTAAGTAATTTCTCAACTGAAATATGTCCTAAAAACAAACTCCAACTATAAGATTTTGAATTAAATAAACTTATCATTGTCTCAAAATCTTCATCCGATGTTTCAATCCAATGCTTAACAACTTTTTCTACATCTATTTCAACTTTTGAATCATTTGAGTCATTGAATTGTCGCATAATGCATTTGTCGTTTGAGTATTTATGAATTCGCACAAATATACAACAAATATTAAAAACAACAACTTATGATTTACATACAACAATTTGTCATAAGTCTAAATCTTATTGCATGAATAGATTTGATTAAACGGAATGAGCTTATCGAAAAAAACATACAATCCCTTGTAACATATCACCTAAGGCTTTTTTAGGTTAAATCATTTCGTAACCCTACTTATTTAACTTCTTTGCATACACCAATTCATATCCAGGAAGTAGATCTGGATGCAGTATGGCAATTACATCTGATAGCAACAAATCTGGACGCGCCACGGCACTTTCCCAAAAATCATTGGCGGTAGAGGACAAAAGGCGTTTGTTGAAATTGTAAACACGTTGTGCCTTTACGGGATTAAAAAGCGCATGTTTGCTGTCTGTGTTCAGCAATTCTGTAATAGAATTTGAACTGCAGTTGAGCCAGACATCCGATTGTGAGAAATTTTTCAGAACCATTTCCACGTTCAGCGGCAAACTGCCACTGGTAGTATCATTGGCAAAATAATACCGCCCACCAGCATCTGCAAATAATTGGCCCATAAAACTCTTTCCTGCCGGCATATACCATGTGCCACGGAAATTTGAACCTGCCATTACATTGGGTTTTTGCGAAATAGCTTTTGCCTTATCACGGATGTCAATGTAGCGTTTTTCAATTGATGTGAAAAGGCTGTCGGCAGTTTTTTCTTTGTTGTAGAATGCTGCCACAAATTTTATCCATTCGGCCCGTGCCAACAGCGAGGTCTCCATCCATTCATTGTTGAAAAGCACTGGTATTCCTGCTTGCGATACGCGTTGCGCATAAGGGTCATTCTGATTGTAACCGCTCATCATCACTGCATTGGGCTTTAGTTGCAATGTTTTTTCTACATTGATATTGAATGCATCTCCCAAATCGGTTATTTTTTTACTTGCAACAAGTTTCTGCACATCTTGATTGTAAATCAGATTTGGCGAACATACCCCACGGAGGGTTTCAAGCTCACCAAGCATGCTCAAGAACTCAAAATGAGTTACAGAGGTTGCCGCCAAGGTTTCCAACGGGATTTTTACTTTTAAGCCATCGGTTGGCGTTTTCACATTCCAGTTCGAAACTAAATAATAGCGTGCGTATTCAGTGCCTTTTATCCACGGACTGTAAACGATAACTGTTTTATAATTAGCATTGTATAAAACCGAATAACCTTCGGCATATTTCAATTTGAGTGAGTCGGTACGTTGGGAAGTTTCTTTTTCTGTTTTTTTATTCGTACAAGAAAAGAAAATAAAAATTGAAAGTAAGGAAATGAATGATAATCGTTTCATGGTGTAAATTTACAAAAAAAACCGCAGAGTTTTATATTTCCGCGGTTTTATAAAGTTGAAATTGCGGTTGATTTGTTTCCGCAAAGATACTAGTAAATAGTAAACGATAAAATAGTAAATTCGTTTAATGCCCTCCCGAAGGAATATTTTGTTTGTTAGTCGATGATTCTGGTTCTTTCACAAACATCCAAAAAACTACTGAGCAAGTAACCAGCGCTCCACAAAAAATATACAGCAACTGATGATTGCCAGTTTCATTAATAATATTAGCTACTCCATTGCTCATCATTTGAGGTAGCACCACTGCCAGATTGAAAACGCCCATAAACAAGCCCATTTTTGCGGGGTTCACACGTTCGCTCATAATGGCAAATACTATCGAGATTACTGCCGACCAACCAATTCCAATTAAAACCATACCGATATAAAAATCTAATTCTACACTGCTGAAAAACGCAATATAGAAATATCCAATGGCTGAAAATGATAATGCACCAATATAAGTTTTTACACGTCCCATATTTTTTGCAATAGTTTGCAGAATGAGCGGGAAAATTGCCCCAATCAAATTTAAGATGAAAAATCCAAGCGATACGATATTACCGATAGAAGAAGCTGTGGATTGAGCATTACCAGTCAGTTTTTCGGCAAACCAATTGGCAGTCACTCTTGATATATCAATGTTAGGAAGTATCTGATTTTCAATAAAAAAACCAGACATAATAAACATACTCTGAAAGGCCACCCAAGTAAAGGAGTGTGCCAACATTATTTTTTGAAACTCGTTTTTGTTGGATGGATTTTTTATTCCGTATAGAATAATATAAATACCAATGACAACAGAGTAGGTCAATGCAGCAATTAAAACAGGATTGTGCCACGCTGCCAATTGCTCGTTGAAAAAATGGAATATTAAACTAAAAACGCCAAAGACCAAAAAACCGTATAGCGGGAAAATTTCTTTTACTATTTGCCATACGCCAAATTTCTCCTGATTTTCAATGGTTTTGTCAGTTTCCTTTTTTTCTTCAATAAAAAGAATGGGGAAAACGGCAGTTAAAAATACAATTACTGCTGCAATGTACAATAGTGTTTCGTTGCCAAAAACCATAGAAAGAAAATAAGCAAAAACCCCGAAGAAACCAGACATTATTTGCATCCAAACAAAACCAGAGGTTCTAATTTTGCCTTCAGGTGTTAAGTCGGCAATGATGGAACGTGCCGGATTAAAAGTTACATTTATCGACAGGTCTAAAAATAGTGCTATCAATGAGGCAATTAGTATGATGTCAGTTATGCCGGTAACGTTGGAAATACCACTGATATTTGGCAAAGCCAAAAATGCTATGGTGCTAATGAGTCCGCCAATAATAATGAAAGGCCGCCGTCTACCACCCATATACCACACATTATCACTTATCATGCCCACTATTACCTGACCGAAAATTCCAGCAATTGGACCAGCCAGCCATACAAAAGCTACCTCGTGAATGTCTAGTCCGTATTTGTTGGAAAGTATCCAGCTCAATGCTGCAATTTGAGTGGATAAGGCAAAGCCTACCGCTGTGGCAGGCAGACCTAACAAAGCCAAAAATGCATTGTTCAATTTTTTTTGAATGTTCAACATAGTAGTATAGTTCTTTTACAATTAACGAAAATCTAAGCTGTGATTAAAAATCCTACAATTTTATCACTTTAATTCGAGTTAAATAAATCATTGAATACTAAACTGCAATATTGCAAGTGCAAACGTTTGCTGAAAATTTGGTTGTGGAAGCGTTAGTAGACAACTTTTCTAACTTTTCAACTTTAAAAAGTTTGACTTTGTAAAAAAACTGATTTAAATTCGCATTTTGGAATTGTTTGAGTTCAGTATTGACTTACAATGCATTATGCTCAATAATTACAATTGAGTAATTCATTTTCAGTTGAATATCTAGCTCAATTTCAGTTGAATAACCAGTTTGAAATCATGTTTTACAATGGTAAAATAGTTCCACTGAATTTATCCGGCCAAAGCTGGAGGGGTTATGGGCTCTTTTACAGCCCTTTACTAATCTCTTCAATATATCCCAGTAGCTCCTTTTTACCAAGATACTTTTCGGAAGAAGTTAGGAAAATTGGAGGAAATTCTTCCCAGTACTCTGCTAATTTCTCTTTGTAGGCGCGTATAGCTTCTATCCCTTTTACATGCGACAATTTATCCAATTTGGTAAAAACAATAGAAAATGGCACATCATTTTCGCCCAACCATTCCATAAATTCGAGGTCAATTTTCTGAGGCTCATGTCTGCAATCAATCAAAACAAATAGGCAGGTAAGTTGCTCTCTGTTAAGTATGTAGTCCTCAATGATTATTTGCAATGTTTCGCGCATTTTTTTGCCAGTAGTGGCATATCCATACCCCGGTAAATCTACCAAATGCCAATTGTTGTTTATCAGAAAGTGATTGATTAAAAGTGTTTTTCCAGGTTTGGAAGAGGTCATTGCCAAATCCTTGCGATTGCAAAGCATATTGATAAGCGACGATTTACCTACGTTGGAGCGACCAATAAATGCATATTCTGGTAATTTACTGTCGGGACATTTTAAATAATCTGTATTGCTAATGATAAATTCTGCTGATTTTATATCCATTTTTTTTAGTTATTTACTTTGTGTTATTTACTTTGTGTTATTTGCCTGCGGCGTTATTTGCTTTGCGTAATTTTGCTTCACGTAATTTACTTTTTGTTAGTGTTTTAAACTGCTGTTGAAGGCACTCATCTATAACCACCAACAACTATGAATAACGCCGCAGGCAAATAAAATTTTACATTTTCTTTTTCGTCAACCACATTCCGCCAAAGGTTAATAGTCCATTGAGCATAAGTAGTTCATATCCAAATGAAAATCCCCAATATGTTGTGCCTAAATAATTTATAGTTGCACAAATTATTGGCGAAGCTACGGCAATGTATGGTACTACTTTATCATTGGCTTTAAGTTTGGTAAATAAACCGAAAATATACATACCTAATAATGGGCCATAGGTATAGGCTGCAATAATGTAGATGGCATCAATTACGCTTTTATTATTTATAGCTTTGAAAGCCAGTATGATAAAAATCAATACAATAGAAATACCGATGTGAATTATTCGTCTAGTACGAATAGCTTTTGTGTTCTCTTGATGTTGAACACCCAAAATGTCAACCGAAAAAGAAGTGGTAAGAGCTGCCAAAGCAGAGTCGGCACTCGAAAAGGCTGCTGCTATAATTCCCACCACAAAAAGCACCAATACTGTTTGTCCCAAATAAGTGGAAGCAAACATTGGTAGGATATTATCGGCAAGTGCAGGCAACGGAATATCATTTTGAGTTGCAAGCATCAATAACATAGCTCCCAACGTCAAAAAAAGCAAATTTATTGGCACAAAAGAAATTCCGTACCAATACATATTTTTTTTTGCTTCGTGCAAGTTTTTGCAACTGAGGTTTTTCTGCATCATGTCTTGGTCTAGACCAGTCATTACAATGGCTATAAAAATACCACTAAAAAACTGCTTAAAGAAATTTTGTTTGCTGTGCCAATCGTCAAAAACAAATATTCGTGTTTTTTCACTGTGAATTAATGCATTGCTGAGTTCACTCGTGGTAAAGTTCAATTGTTTAGATACTTGTACAACCAAAAGTATTAACGCAGTAACAAGAATAACTGCTTGCAATGAATCGGTCCAAACAATAGTTTTTATTCCACTCTGAAAAGTATAAAGCCAAATTAAAAATATTGTGGCGCAAACCGTTATTTCGAAAGGAATATTCCATTGGTTAAAAACCATATTTTGCAATAAAATTGCCACAACATATAATCGGGCAGATGCTCCTATTGTTTTAGAAACAAGGAAAAAGGATGCACCAGTTATATAGGTGCGTTTTCCAAACCGTTGTTCTAAATAGGTGTATATACTAGTCAGATTCAGCTTGTAGTATAATGGGAGCAGCACATTGGCTATTACCAAATATCCAAAAAAGAACCCAAAAACAGTCTGCATATAAGTAAAATCGATGCCACGCACCATGCCGGGTACGGAAACAAAACTGACTCCCGAAATAGATGAACCCACCATGCCAATGGCTACCACCCACCAAGGCGATTTTTTATTCCCTAAAAAAAATGCGTCGTTATCAGTATTCCTTCTACTTACAAAATAGGATATAAGCAGTAATACCGAAAAATAAATAACTATAATAAGTAAAATGGATATACCTGACATCAAAAAGGCTTTTTTTTTAGACTAAAAATCTTACAAAAATACTCAAAAAGGAGCAAAATAAAATGCATAGTCTAAAAATAGTTTTGAACCATATTTTTTTGTAATTTTGCAGTCCAATGGAAAACGATACATGAGCAACCAACAATTTTCATCTTCATTACTCGAAAACGCTGTAAATGAGTTTTCTAGATTGCCAGGAATAGGTAGAAAAACTGCTCTACGATTGGTTCTTCATTTGTTGAAACAACCCCAACACGATGTAGAAGCTTTTGGAAATGCGTTTATTCAATTGCGAAAAGAAATTATTTATTGCAAAGAATGCCATAATATTTCTGATACTGAAGTTTGTAGGATTTGCAGCAATCCGTCGCGCGACCATGAAACAATTTGCGTTGTTGAAAATATAAAGGACGTTATGTCGATTGAGAACACTCAGCAATTCAGAGGTTTATATCATGTCCTAGGCGGAATTATTTCTCCAATGGATGGCGTTGGTCCTAACGATTTGGAGATTGAGAGTTTGATACAGCGAGTAAGCGCCGAAAATGTGAAGGAAGTGATTTTAGCACTCAGCACCACAATGGAAGGTGATACCACCAACTTTTTTATTTTTAGAAAATTGGCACCTTTAAATGTGAAGACAACTACTATAGCACGAGGAATTGCAATTGGCGACGAGCTTGAATATGCCGACGAAGTTACACTGGGAAGATCTATTTTGAATAGAGTAGAGTTCACCAATTCATTTAAATAATTGGACTCTTAATTTTCTGATAATTAGTGATTTGAGATATTGAATATTAAATATATAATTAAAAAGTAATGAAAAAAACAATTAAAAATATTGCTCAGGTTTATTATCTTATCTATGCAGCTACAATTTTATCAACCGTGGTAGGTTATTTGATTAACTTGCAGGGATTACCAAGGGTTATTGACCCCAAAAGTTCAATTGGTATTGCACTATTGAGTATTCTTATACTTTACATACTTGTTTCTATACCATTAGCACTGGGTGGTTTTCATAGAATGACAAAAAAGTGGAGACTGATTGAAGACGAAGCTTTAAAATTAGCAAAATATCAAAAAGGCGCTATTTTACGTTTAATAGCTATTGGTGTTGGGCTGATAAGTAGTGTGGTTTTATTCTATTTGATGAACGATATTTCGATGATTTACTGTGTAGGAATTACTGCTATTGCTTTGCTATTTTGCAAACCAAGTGAGGCTAAAACCGAAACAGAGCTTTCATTGGATGAAAAAGAAGACTAGTGAACACTAATGTTCATGCTTGAATACAAAACACCTAATATTTTACAATTATGATTATTGCAGTAGATTTTGATGGCACAATAGTGACGCACGAATACCCCAAAATAGGAAAAGAAATTCCATTTGCCATAGATACATTAAAAAGAATTCAAAACGATTTTCAACACAGATTGATACTTTGGACTGTGCGTGAAGGGGCCGAATTGGAGGCTGCCGTAGAGTATTGTAGCAGCAAAGGGTTGGAGTTTTATGCCATAAATAATAATTATCCCGAAGAAAATGGTTCGGTGCCAGAGGCCCGTAAATTAGCTGCCGATTTGTTTATCGACGATCGCAATTTAGGTGGTTTGCCCGATTGGGGGGTAATTTATCAAATGATAAAATCACAAAAATGCTTTGAACCTATTTCCAGTGAAATTGAACCAGAATACCGATTGCCCCGAAAGAGTTTTTTAAAATCGCTATTAGGAAAATAAGGCAATCGTATAATTGAGAATTTATTATCATACAAAAGTGTTGTTAGAAAACGAACATATTCGCTTGCGAGCTATTGAGCCAGAAGATTTGGATAATTTGTACCTCTGGGAAAATGACTCAAATCTTTGGGATGTGGGAAATGCCCGAAATCCTTATTCTCGTTTTATTTTGAAGCAATATATTGTTGATTCTCATAAGGATATATATGATTCCAAGCAGTTACGCTTGATGATGGTCAGCGTAAAAACTGGTGAAACAGTGGGAACGGTGGATTTATTTGATTTTGAAATTCACAACAGTCGCATTGCTCTTGGATTGTTTGTAGATGCCGCTTTTCAGGGGAAAGGTTTTGCCAAAGCGAGCCTGAAATTGATTGAAGAGTATGTGTTTGAATACCTGAAAATTAATCAGTTATATTGCCATATAGCTCAAAACAACACCGCAAGTATTAGCATGTTTGAACAAGAAAACTTTGAGAAAACAGGAGTGTTAAAACAGTGGGTTAAAACGATTGTAGGATACGAAGATATTATTATCTTTCAGCAGTTTAAAGAAAATTACTTAGGTAAAAAGAACTGTATTTAATTGGTCTGAGGAAATACAAAATGGTGTTCATCGCAACTTCATCGCATTTTAATGTTCAGGTAAACGTATTTGTGTTTCTATTTTTTCGAGTCTCTGTTTTCTCAATTCATAAGCTAATTTTGTAAGCTCGGAAATGAAGTAGAATAGTTCGTAGTAATAATAAAATCAAACTAATTCAAAATTATTTGATAAGTGAGATGATATTGCAATTATCTACTTAAAATTTTAATCCTAAAGTTACTACTAAGTTGTTGGTAATAGTGCTTACTTTAGCTGGTGTTACGGCATATTCAGGTAACAATATGTTCGAATTATAGGGCATAAATTTTTCATCTACAATTTTATGCATTAATGCAAAGTCAATAAACCAATTAGCTTCACGGTAACCAAGTCCTGCGGTTAAATAATTTGTTCCGTTGTGCAAAAAATACTCAGTATCAGTACGTGTAGTATATGAAACCATGTATTTCTGAGCTTCTTCTTTATTGGCGCTACTCATATTGGCATATCCAGCCCGTAGTGAAAAATTATCAGTTAATTTATATTCACCTCCAATTTTAATGGTTCGAACATCATTCAACATATCTTTCATTCCGTCGTTTTCGGCAGTAAATTCTTCCTTATTTCCATCATCATCCATTAGACGTACCGCGGTATAGTTATTCATATCGTACTGAGCACTCAAAATTCCTTTTTTGCCAATAATTAACGCCGCGCTTACATTTACTTGCAATGGCCCTTGAATTTTAAATTCGTTATATCCATCATCAGGTGTAGAAATAGAGTTTAGAGTAGCAAAATAATTATCTGTCATTGAGTATATTGTAGGCGTGTGAAGTGATAATCCAACTCTTAAAAAATTGACAGGCCTAAAAATTGTACCTATGTTTAAATTTACTCCGCTACCTTTGGATGTAATGGTATTTTTTAATTTGAAATCGCCGCCGCCGGCAAACGACTCACTGTATGTACTGGTTCCTATGTAGCTTATTGATTGCAAATTGGCTGTAGCACCAAAATAAAACATGTTGCTGAAGTTTCCTGCCCAGCCAATAGAATATTCATCTACATAACCTTTTTCAGTTAGGTAGTAGGAAGGCGTAACGGTTTCTCCAGCACTTAAAAGCGATTCCCATTGAGTTTGATTATTCGTATTTGTAAAATCTTTTATAATGCCACCCTCAAAAGCTAGAATTGATAACCATGGAATATTGTTATTGTTAAATGGCTCGTATTCGGTTGTGTATTTTAAATCAATAAAGGGTATATTACCAGTAAAAGTTCCCATAAAGTCGGTTAAAGAACTATTTGTTGAATCACTTTTTATATTTGAAACTCGATTGAAGCTTTTTAGTCGATTATACCCAAATGACCAATTTGAATTTATTAGTCCAGTTGTTTTGTTCTCGCTACCATAAGTCGAAGAGGCTAAAACTAACGAAAAATTATTCAATCCACTTTTGTATAAATCACCGTAAGCAGTTTTATCATTCCATACCGATGTGCTGTTTTGCATCATCACATTCATGGATCCCACCAGTTCCGATTTGCGATAAATACCCAAACCTGCTGGGTTAT
>JFJP01040210.1_pt1 | contig 11666 bp, 13 predicted proteins | sample 431651 | NCBI WGS metagenome assembly JFJP01 (sample SAMN02602958, study PRJNA72255) | Microbial mat metagenome, whole genome shotgun sequencing project. | biome: fresh water; feature: sink hole; material: water; isolation source: purple microbial (photo- and chemosynthetic) mats found in... | reverse complement strand
GCGACTCGTGCGGCGTGTGATGATAATGTTTGTCTTCGCCCCAGAATACATTGAAATACAAACGGAACATATAAAAGGCAGTGATACCGGCAACTAAGAACTCTATTCCGAAAAGGAATTTGTTGTGCTCAAAAGCGGCTACCAAAATTTCATCTTTACTGAAGAATCCCGAAAGGAATGGTATTCCGGCAATAGTAAGCGTAGCTATTAAAAAGGTAATGTGGGTGATGGGCATGTATTTACGCAAACCTCCCATATCATACATATAATTGCTGTGCACCGCATGAATAACCGAACCGGCACCCAGGAATAACAAGGCTTTAAACATGGCATGGGTAAACAAATGGAACATGGAAGCCATATAACCCACTCCATGTTCACCACCGTAGCCGGAAACCCCCAAGGCAAGCATCATATAACCAATTTGTGAAAGCGTTGAAAAGGCCAGCACCCGCTTAATATCGAACTGGGTAATGGCTATAACGGCAGCAAATAGCGAGGTAAATGCACCTATATAAGCAATAATGGTTAACACATCGGTTGCCCAGAAGTGATATACAACAAACATACGGGCAACCAGGTAAACCCCGGCAACCACCATGGTAGCTGCGTGAATTAATGCTGAAACCGGCGTTGGGCCTTCCATGGCATCGGGCAACCAAATATGGAATGGCATCATGGCCGATTTACCGGCACCTCCCATAAATACCAAAAGCATGGCCCACGAAACAACCGATAATCCCATAAAGGTGATTCCCGTGAACGATGCTACCGGTGATGTTTCCGGATTGGTTAACACACCGAAATCAAAGGTTTTGGTGTAATAGGATAATATGAGTATCCCCAGTAAAAAGCCAAAATCGGCAAATCGGGTTACAATAAATGCTTTTTTGGATGCGGCTACCGCCGATGGCTTTTCATAGTAATATCCAATCAAAAGGAACGATGAAACTCCAACCAACTCCCAGAAAATATACATTTGGAAAATATTGGTAGCCAATACCAATCCCAACATGGAGAAGGTGAACAGCGATAAAAATGAGAAGAACCTTGAGAATCCTGGGTCCCCTTTCATATAGCCAATGCTGTAAATATGCACCATAAACGAAACGGTGGTCACTACTACCAGCATCATTACCGATATGGGGTCAAGCAGCACACCCATGCTTATTTTAAACCCGGCTGTAAAAGCCAACCAATCGTAATTGAATGGAATAATAGTTTGGTAAACATCGCCTACCAGTCCCACTCCCCAAAAGTAATTAATGGCTGTTATGTACGATAGGATGGTAATAATTCCCAAACCTACGGTTCCAATAATACCTGAAATCAGTGGTTTGTATTTGCTGCCGGTTAATCCTATTACTAAAAATAGAAGGAAAGGCAGTACGGGGATTAGAAAAGTATAATTAAAAGTACTCATATCAGAGGATATTTCTTTTTACCTAATTAATATTTCATTTCATCAACATGGTCCACTTCAATGGAATTGAACTTGCGGTAGATATTTATTATCAACGCAATAGCAACAGCTGCTTCGGCAGCTGCAATGGCAACTATAAAAAGTGCAAAAAAGTGGCCTTGCATCTGGTCGGGATAAAGAAAACGGTTGAATGCCACAAAGTTAATGTTCACAGCATTCAGCATCAGCTCTACCGACATAAGGATGGTAATCAGGTTGCGGCGGATAATAAAACCCGCTACCCCGGTAAAAAACATAAGGGCACTTACAATTAAAAAATAGTGCAATGGTATTGTGTGTTCCATAGTCGTTATTTTGATTCAGTTTCTGAAACGGTATCTTGTTTTTTTGCCACAATAATGGCACCGATAAGGGCAGCCAAAAGCAAAATACTGATTACCTCAAAAGGCAATGCGTATCCGTTGTGTCCGGTGCTTACCAATTGGTTTCCAATGGCTTTAACATCGTTAACCATAGGTGTGGTTGGTTTGGCCGAAAAGTTGTAAGTAAGCAAAGTGCTGATAGAAATAGCCGCTCCCAGAACACCTACTCCAATTCCTGCTATCAGATTTCCTAATCCCGGTTTTTCAAACTTGTGGTTTATGTGGTGTGTCAGTAATATGGAAAAGATGATTATCACCACAATACCTCCGGCATACAATGCGATTTGAACCCCTGCCAGGAACTCGTAATTGAGCCAAAAATACAAACCGGCTGTTGATATCAATACAAAAAGCAGGAAAGTGGCAGCCCTTAAAATCCGACGGCTGGTAATGGTGAGTATCGAAAACACCATAATCATGGCCGCGAATAGCGTAAACATTATTTGTTGTAAACTCATCCTTTTACTTCTTTTTTAATGGTTGAACCCGGTTTATTTAGAACTTTAGTAAGCTTGCTCCGATCGAATACAGCATGTTCAAAAGTTTGCCCCCATGTTATGGCATCCGACGGGCAAGTCTTGATACAAAGCCCGCAAAAAGTACACATCGATAAATGATAAATGTGTTTATCGACAATCCGAACGGCTTTACCTTCAGCGTTTGTCTCTTTTTTGGTAAGGATTTGGATGGAGCCGTTGGGGCAATTGTTTTCGCAGATTCCGCATCCAGTGCAACGGTGCTGGTTGTTATCGTCGTGAGGCATGATCACTTCGCCTTTGAACTGGTCGAACATTTTTAAGGTTGCCCGGTTTTCAGGATATTTTTGTGTCACTATCTCGCGCGGTTTGAAAAAGTAGCCATTGGTAATCTGCATCCCTTTTAAAAGGGTTTTGACACCACGGCCTATTTCTGAAAAGTAATTGAAAAATGCATTCATACGTTTCTTAAAAATGCCATCCCATCATTACCAGGAAAGCTATTAATACAATATTGAATAAATTGATTGGCAATAAATATTTCCATTCCAAGGTCAATAACTGATCAATCCGTAAACGCGGAAAAGTCCATTTGAACAACATGATGATGTAAATCACAAAGAATGTTTTACCAAAGAACCAAACTACTGGAGGAACAAAGTCCATGATGTGATTGAATTGAGTATCCACCCCAAAATGCAACGGCATCCAACCGCCTAAGAATAAAGTGGTAGCCAAAGCAGCGGCCAGGAACATATTCATGTATTCGGCCAAAAAGAAAAAGGCAAACCGAATACCCGAATACTCCGTATGAAAACCTGCCGTTAATTCCGATTCAGCTTCCGCTAAGTCGAAAGGACCTCGGTTGGTCTCAGCTGTGGCGGCAATTAAAAATATTACAAACGAAATAAAAGCAGGAATGTGGCCTTTAAAAATCCACCATCCGTTGGCTTGGCTTTCCACAATTACTGAAAGCTGCATGGAGCCTGAAAAGATGATGATGGCCAACATGGACAAACCCACAGAAAGCTCATAACTGATGATTTGAGCACCACTCCGCATAGCGCCTAGGAGCGAATACTTGCTGTTGCTCGACCATCCGGCCAATAAAATACCAACTACCCCGAGCGAAGTTACCGCTAAAATGTAAAACACACCAATATTAAAATCCATGGCATGCAATCCTTTAGCAAATGGCAAGGCGCCAATGGCCATCATAGAGGCAATGATTACAATAAAGGGCGCTAAGTTGAAAAGGAACTTATCGGCGTTTTTAATGATAAAAATCTCCTTGAACAGCAATTTAATTAAGTCGGCAATGGTTTGAAAAATACCTTGAGGACCTACCCTATTTGGACCCAAACGGTTCTGGATAAAAGCGCAGACCCTTCGCTCCAAATAAACCAATGCCAAACCCAATAAGGCGTAAAACATCAGAAAAACCAATCCTACCAACACCAACTCGGATACTAAAACCCAGGCTGGCGACATTACACCCGATAACAACTGGTGTATGGATTGTGTAAATGAACTAAAATCGTATATACTAAATGCCATAGTCTGTTCGTTTAACGGTCAATATCAGGAATAACTAAGTCGAGTGAGCCGCTGATAGCAACTAAGTCGGCAATTTTATGGCCACGAGCCAATTTGTCGATGATAAACAGGTTGCTGAAATTTGGGGTACGGAAGCGCATCCGGTCGGGGAATTTTTCACCCGTACTTACTGCATAAACCCCTAATTCACCACGTGCTGTCTCTACCCTTTGGTAATATTCCCCTTCGGGAAGTTTTATGATGGGTTTCATTTTAACAGTATAATCTCCATCTGGAATCTGGTCCACCAGCTGTTCCAAAATTTTAATAGATTCATACATTTCCAAAATACGAACCTGGTAGCGGGCAAAAGTATCGCCTTCGGTCATCAATATTTCTTTGAAATCGACCCTATCGTATGCACTGTAAGGTTCTGCTTTGCGAACATCGCAAGCAAAACCGGAGCCTCGTCCTGAAGGACCGGTTATTCCGTAAGAAATAGCATCTTCCTTGGTCATTATTCCAATGTTTTTTGAACGCTCTGTAAATATGACGTTCCCGGTAAGCAATTGGTCGTATTCGGGTAATTTTTTACGTAAGTAAGGAATCAATTCCTTAACACGGGTTTTAAAGTTAGGATGGATGTCATTCATCAAACCACCCGGGCAAATGTAGCTGTGTAGCAACCTTGAACCAAAACTTTCTTCGAAAATATCCAATATTTTTTCCCGGTCGCGTAGTCCATAAAAGAAGGTGGTTAACGCACCTAAGTCCATTCCAAAAGCAGCCCACCATAATTGGTGTGAGCCCAAACGTCCCAGCTCTGAAAGCATGGTACGGATTACTTTTACCCTTTCAGGAACTTCAATTCCCAATGCCTTTTCTACCAATAAGCTCACCGCTTCGTTGTTTGGGTGGGCCGATAAATAGTCCATCCGGTCGGTTAGGTGGATAATTTGCTGGTAGGTGTTGGCTTCACACATTTTTTCGATGCCCCGGTGGATGTATCCGCAATGAGGCACCACTTTATCAACAATTTCGCCTTTAAGGGAAAGCTCGAAACGCAAAACCCCATGGGTGGATGGGTGCTGAGGCCCCATGTTTATTACATACTGTTCATTCTCGCCGAGAATTACTTCTGCTTTTTCTACCATAATTAGCGGGCTAGAATTCAATTATATTAACGTTATCTACAAAGTCTTTTCGTAGGGGAAATCCTTGAAAATCGTCCTCAAGGAATAACCGCCGCATATCGGGGTGGTTGGTGAACCGGATTCCCAATAAATCGAAAATTTCTCGTTCAAAAAATTCGGCTGCAGCCCAAATATCCGAAACAGTATCCAAAATGGCGTCTTCTCTATTAGATGCTGAAGCTTTCAATACGCAGGCATGGTTTAGGCTTGTTGAGCGTAAATGATACACCACTTTTAGTTCTCCTTTTTGGTCAATCCCTGTTTGGTTGCACAGAAAGTCGAATTGGGTTTCGGAATTATCTTTTAACGCTTTTGCCACTTGATGCAATTCGTTGGCAGGAACTACCGCCTCAACAAACTGAGGATTGGTATTGAAAACAGCATTGGGGGCCAATTTGGCTATGGTTTGCTGCAATGTGGTTTGGTCCATACGTTGTGAATTTATCAAATAAAGTTATTTCTGGTTTCCATCCGGTTCTCTTTGCTTTCGGCTTTAATTTTCCGTTGAAGCTGTAATACTCCATATATTAAAGCTTCTGGTCGAGGAGGACAGCCGGGGATGTAAACATCTACTGGAATTACATGGTCAACACCGCGGACCACTGAATAGCTATTGGTATAAAAAGGACCGCCGGAAATGGCGCATGCTCCCATGGCAATTACATATTTTGGGTCGGCCATTTGGTCGTACAACCGTTTGAGCACAGGAGCCATCTTGTGTACAATAGTTCCAGCTACTACAATTACATCGGCTTGGCGTGGCGATGCCCGGTAAACCTCTATTCCAAAGCGGGCAAAATCATGCCTTGCAGCTCCGGCCGCCATCATTTCAATACCACAGCAGCTGGTAGCAAAAGTCAATGGCCAAATTGAATTTGAACGTCCCCAGTTAATTACATTATCAACGCTGGTAAGCAGAATATTGCCTCCTGATTTTTTAAAGATTTCCAACGAATCGTTGTCGTTGAAATCTTCGTATTCCATCGATTTGATTTTTATACCCATTTAAGTGCTTTTTTCTTCCAGGCATAAGCAAGGCCAAGTCCTAGAATGATAAAGAATATAATAATTTCAATAAAAGCCGACATCCCTATATCTTTCATTACTGTTCCCCATGGATAGATAAATACAATTTCCACGTCGAACACCAAATAAATAATAGAAAATAAATAGTAACCCACGTTGAATTGAGTCCATGCTCCATCTTTTACAGGTATTCCGCACTCGTAGGGTTCAAATTTGGCCTTATTCCACGATTTTGGGGCAGCAAAAGTGGAAAACACCACGGCACCGCCGACCAAAACAAGTCCTAAAACAAAAAACAGAAGTAATGATTCGCTGCTCATAATAGTTGTGTATTCAAGCGTTATGATGAAATTTTTGTGGGCGTAAAATTAAAAGCTTTATTTTCAAATCCACAGTTATCAAACCTGTTATTGCTCAATCAAATATCTGATTTATATCTAAATAGTTATCTATCAGCATATTTATAGCTGGAGGGTGTTGTAAAGCATCAAAATATGTGTGAAAATCATATCATTAAATGACATTTGTTAGGAATTCATTGAAAATTATCAAGAATAAGTAAGATCAATATCAAACGCGGGTTTAAGATAGATCAATGGAAAGGATGTAAAATGCATGTTGTAGCAAGTCTAGAGTTTGATAAATAGCTTCTTTTTGAATAAAAAATATGCAGGAATGAAATTTATTGTAATATAAAGCAACGCATAAATAAAACTTACGAACTTCATACTTAATCCTGCCCAATCTCCAAAACTCATGAAATGCACGTTAAGTGATACTTCACCAATTGGAATCCGATAGAATAAAAAGGTTAGCAAATCAGATAGAACATAAATAGTTATGGCATTAGCTCCAAAAATAATTCCAATTCCCGCAAATTTTTTGTATCCCAAGCCATCAATTAGAAACAAGAGTGAGGCTAAGGTCATAGAAGCTAATCCCGATGTTACCAATACATAGGAACTGGTCCATAAGTTTTTGTTTATAGGAAAAACCAAATCCCACCAATAACCGAGAATACTCATGATGAAGCCCAGTGTAAAAATCCAGATATTTTTTTTATCTTGAGCTAATTGGCTTAATAACAAAGTGCCAACAAGCATTCCAATAATTCCCGTAGCTATAGCCGGTATGGTGCTGAACAAGCCTTCTGGGTCCCAGGTTCCTTGCCACATATGCCCCGGCAAAAATTTCCCATCGAACCAAGCCGCTAGATTGATACCCGGTTCAAGCACAGCTTTTTCATACCCAGGTGTTGGAATCAAAGTCATGGCCAACCAATAAAAGACCAGAAGAATACCTGCAACAGTGACTTGGGTTTTCCATCGGGAGTAAAGAAAGAAAACAGAACAGATTAAGAATACTACCGCAATCCGCTGCAAAACCCCAGCTATACGGATATCTTTAAAGCTGAGACTTAGTATTATAGTTAAAAGTACGCCAACACCAAATATTTTAAGGGAACGCCCAACTATTTTTTGGACCATTTTATTCTTATTTGCCCCTTGGTCGATACGCTTAGAATAGGCCAGTGCAATGGAAACACCAACAATAAAAAGAAAAAATGGAAAAACAAGATCGGTTGGGGTAAGGCCATTCCATTTGGCATGCAGTAATGGGGAATACACATGATCCCAGCTACCCGGGTTATTTACTAAAATCATTGCTGCAATTGTAAATCCCCGAAAGGCATCCAATGAAAGTAACCGCTGATTCTCCATGATTTATTCAATTGAATTTAACATTATTTTAGGAAATTCTTTTTGTGCTCGGTCGTAATCTTCAGGAATTCCTATGTCGATAAAGTAGCCATCGCTGAAAAAGGCCTGCATATCGAATTGCAAAACACTTTGCTCCATTATATCTTTTTCAAATGAAAATTTGGAAGGTAAATTTGGATTACTGAATAAGGCTCTGTTCAATACATATACACCTCCATTTATCAATCCTTTGGCAACCGGCTTCTTCTCGTTAAAGGCAGTGATCTGTGTCCCTTTCAATACAACTGTTCCGTACCTATCGAAGTTTTGCATGGGTTTGAGCGACAAGGTTAATCGGGATCCACTAAGCTGATGATGAGCGTATAGGGCATCTAAATCCACATCAAAAAAAGTGTCACCGTTGAGCAGGAATACATCATCGCTTTTGGTCAATTGGAGTGCATTGGCAATAGCGCCTCCTGTTCCCAACGGTTCATTTTCAATGGCATACTCAATTTCAATACCTAAATAGTTGGTTCCAAAAACAGCTTCAATGACTTCGTATTTATACCCTACTGCCAAGATCACCCTTTCAATGGGGAAGCGGGTCAGGTATTGAAACACATAATGCAGGAAAGGCTTGCCATCAATAGGAGCCATGGGTTTTGGAATATCTTTTATAACGTCTTTCAGCCTTGTTCCCAAGCCTCCAGCTAAAATAATTGCTTCATTAATCATGGGTTCCAAATAAAGTTTCTTCTACAATCTCGCAAAAAATATGACCCAGCATGATATGCGATTCCTGAACCCTCGGTGTATCAGTTGATGGTACATTTAACAGGAAATCGGAAAGTTCTTTCATTTTCCCACCTGTTTTCCCGGTCATTCCTACGGTAACCATTTTTTTCTCACGGGCCACTTGAAGTGCTCTTACAATGTTTTCGCTGTTACCCGAAGTGGAAAAGCCGATAATTACATCGCCGGGTTTTCCAACACCCTTTACATAGCGGGAATAAATGTCGTTATAGGAATAGTCGTTAGCTACTGCAGTAACATACGAAGAGTTTACATGCAAGGCTTCAGCCTCAAGCGGTGGACGGTCGAAATAAAAACGGCCCGATAGCTCAGCGGCCAAATGTTGTGCATCGGCGGCGCTACCTCCGTTTCCGCAGAACAATACTTTTCCGCCTTTTTGATAACAATCCACAATGGCATCAGCAATTTGCTGAACAGTCTGCATTAGGGTTTTATCGTTAATAATTTGCTGCTTGGTGGCTATGGATCTTTCAATTATTTGCTGGATGTTTATGTTTTTCATCTGTTTATTTCATTGTTACTAAATGCAAAAGTAATCAAAGTAAGGATAGGATTGAAAGTGCACAAATAAATTTTATAAATTGATTACCCCATGGTCCAAGTCTGCAGTCCAGTGGTAACAAACTCATACCGTTTTACTTGTCCTCCGTTTTCTTCCAGCATTTTAATTACCTGATGACGTGTATTACCCGGGCAATAGAAAATCATGAATCCGCCACCACCGGCTCCCGATATTTTTCCACCATTAGCTCCAGCGGCCAATACTTTGGTGTAAAGTGCATCAATGGATGAGTTAGTAATGTTGTCGGCCATCCGTTTTTTTTGTTGCCAGCCATAATCCAAAATTTCGCCAATTTTATGCAATTCCCCTTTTAGCAGAGCTTCCTTCATGGTAGTGGCCTGTTGTTTGATGTTATGCATGGCTTCAATGGATTGCTCGTTTTTTGATTTCACATTTTGCCGCTGTGCCTCAATAATCTGTGCCGAAACCCGGCTGGTTCCAGTATAATAAAGGACCATGTTATAGGCGAGTTCACTTAAAATCTGGGGTTTAATACGAAGCGGATTTACAATCACTTTATCGTCTTTGTAAAACTCCATAAAATTTACCCCACCAAAGGTAGCGGCATATTGATCCTGTTTGCCGCCCGCCATATCCAAATCGATACGTTCAATTTCATAAGCTAAGTGCGCCAAATCGTATTCGCCCAATGGCAGGTTCAACCACTCGGCAAAGGCCCCCAGTATAGCCGTAACTAAGGTGGAAGAAGTTCCCAACCCTGATCCAGGAGGGGCATCCACATAAGTGGTTAAGGTAAAAGAGAGGGCTTTATGTGCAAAATCTTTAACCACGCGGTTGTAAATACCTTTCATTAAATCGAGGTTACCGTCGATGGCCAGATTGGGTAGACTTTCCAAGGTGTACGATTCTCCTTTATCCACCGCATTCAATACAATTTTACCATCGGTGCGGGGTTCAATGGTGGCGTAGGCATACATATTTATGGTGGCATTTAGGATGGCACCTCCGTACAAATCGCTGAATGGCGAAACATCGGAACCTCCACCGGCAAGTCCTATGCGGAGTGGGGCTTTACTTCGGATTAGCATATTTTTCAGTTAATTGATGGTAAAGATACTCTATAGTCCCAGTCATGGTGCTCCAGGCATATTTCTTTTTTTCTTCCAACAAGTTTTCAATGAATTCAGAACCCCGTTGGTTTTCAAAAAAATCGACCAATTTGTCGGCTATGGCTTTGGGATTGGGTTCTACCACATAGCCAACCTTCTGATCGGGGATGATTTCAGCCAATCCGCCTACGTTGGTCACCAGCATGGGTTTTTCAAAGTGATACCCAATTTGAGTTACTCCGCTTTGGGTGGCCGTTTTGTATGGTTGGGCAATAATATCGGCAACACCAAAATAAAGTCCAACTTCTGGGTCAGGTACAAAACGGTTATGCAATTCAATATAGTTGCGCAATTGGTATTTATCAATTAATTGAATGTATTTTTCTTCGTCGGTATAAAACTCCCCAGCAATCATGAGTTTCACTGATAGGTTTCTTAACCTTGCATCAGCGAAGGCCTCAATGAGCCAGTCCAATCCTTTGTAATCGCGGATTAATCCAAAAAAAAGGATATACCGAAATTCGGAATTCAATTTAAGTTTTTCAATTGCGGTTTCGCGTTCCACTTTTGCCCCAAAGTTGTCATATAGCGGATGTGGGCAAAAAGCCCTCGGTTTTTCGGTATCAAAGGTGTTCAAGTCGTTCAATACACTTTTCGACATGCCAACAAAAGCATCCACACTTTTAGCGAAATAGCTCGAGAATTGCATATCTCCTATGCGTTTCTCATGAGGAATAATGTTGTCGAGTATCGATATTACTTGGGTATGTTTGTTTTTCCTTGCAATACGGGCAATGGTCCCAAAACAGGGCGCCATAAACGGAAGCCAATATTTGATAATCAGAATATCAGGCTTTTGTTTTTTAATTTTCCTTCCCACCTTAATCCAGTTAAGCGGATTGATGGAATTGACCGACTGCTCTATATGCAAGCTATTGGGAGCTTCCCAATCGGCATACTGGGTTTTTCCCGGAAAAAGAAAACTTGGATATTGCAGTGTGAATGTCTCAATGGAAACGGTTGCTCCTTCTTCTAGAAACGCTTTAGCCAGCCTTTCGTTATATACAGCCAAACCACCTCGGTAAGGATAAGCTGTGCCTAAAATGACAATGCGTTTAATCATTGGCTTGTTTAAAAGTTATTGGCAGTAAAAGTATTAATTTTCTATTGCGTTTAACCTAATCTTGAAAATCTATATCTATGTTCTTAATCCTGTCTTGATAAAATTAAGTATTTTTATTTTCTCTGAAGGATGGAACCATTCAATACTCTTATCCCGGTTCCAATAGGTCATTTGCCGTTTGGCGTAATGACGCGAGTTTCTTTTAATCAATCGTATGGCTTCTTCCAAATCATATTCATGATTAAAATATCCAAAAAGCTCTTTATAACCTACTGTATTCAGCGAGTTTAAGTGTTTGTATGGAAAGAACTCTCGGGCT
>JFJP01030258.1_pt1 | contig 11666 bp, 5 predicted proteins | sample 431651 | NCBI WGS metagenome assembly JFJP01 (sample SAMN02602958, study PRJNA72255) | Microbial mat metagenome, whole genome shotgun sequencing project. | biome: fresh water; feature: sink hole; material: water; isolation source: purple microbial (photo- and chemosynthetic) mats found in... | reverse complement strand
AGTTCCGCCAGATGCAGCAGATTGGTCAAGCGCCGGTCGCCATCGCGGAAGGCCAGCAACCGTTGCGGCACGCCTTCCTGGATCAGCCAGGCGCGGAAAAAGCGCATGAAACCGTATTCCTGCCACAACAGCCGGTAGTCCTGGAATTTCTCCAGCCAGCGCGCCCAATGCTGTTCCTCCTCCCGCAGGCGATGCAGTTCTTCACCGGTCAGGCCGAACAGATCAGAAGCCAGCGCGGTCCGCACCCGCCCCTCATGGCCCGGTTCCACCACCGCCGCCAGCAACCATTCCAGTTGCCGGGCTTCATCGGTGATGAACACACTATCATCGGCATGTTGCACACTCGGCACGTTCAGCCGGAGCAACTCCCGACGAATCAACCGTCCTTGCCAATGACTGCGCACCAGTACGGCAATATCGCCGCCACTCAATGGCCGTTCTCCGAGCAGCGCCTGCCCGCGTGCGCCGAGATTGAGTAATCGGGCAATGTCCGCCGCCGTCGCCTGCGCTGCTTGTTCACTGGCTCGTCCCTTGTTCATCGGGGAACCTGCCGACTCCAGCAACCAGAGCTGCAAGGGCGGCTCCCGTTGACCCTGAATCGTGAGTTCGGCATGGGGCTTGTTCGGGGCGGGAATGGCGTGATGGAAAGGAATTCCCTCGAAGAGAAAGGGCTGATCCTTCACCGAACCGAAGACCGCGTTCAGCGCCGTCAGCAATCGCGGGTCGGACCGCCAGTTGACATCCAGGGTATGTTGCTGGGTGGCGCTGCGCCGGGCGGTCAGATAGGCGAAAATGTCCGCGCCGCGAAAGCTGTAAATGGCCTGTTTGGGATCGCCGACCAGAAAGACCGGCTGGCCGGTTCCCGCGTAGATGTAGTTGAAAATCTCATACTGCACCGGGTCGGTGTCCTGAAATTCATCAATCAGCGCGGCGGCGTAGCGTTCCTGTAGCGTCTTGATGAGCGCGGGACCGCGCCGGGGTTGTTGCAGCGCCGCATGGAGATCAAGCAGCAGATCATCGTAGGACTGCACCTGCTCCCGCCGCTTGCGCACCTTGAGTTCATCGTTGCAGTATTTCAGCAACTTGACCGGAATCTGATAGCGGCAATAGTCGGCCAGGGCGTCGCACGCGGTGTTCAGCGTTTCGCAGGCATCGAAAAACGGGTGATGCGGCGCGGACTGGTCTTTCTTGATGGACGCTTGCAGTTTGCTGGTCGTGAACTGAATAAACTTCTCGAATTTCGCCAGGCGCGGCGGATCGGCGCTGAGATACACCTCCATCCCCTCCAGCCAGCCGGGAATGGATTTCGGATTGTATTTCTGCCGATTCAGCGCGGGCGAAGTGAGCAGCAACTCCTCAATGGTGGGACGATCCTGCCAGAGGTTACGAGCCTGCTGGAACGCGGCGCTGAAGGCCTGTTCCAGCGTCGGCCCATCCGCGTTGCTGTTGGGCGTGACAATGTGCAGATAGGGCTTGCCCAGATGCGGCTCAATCTGCCGGAGCAGGGTTTCCGGGGTGGCGTGCTGATCGAGGAAGTATTGCACCACGATGGGCGAACCCGGATAGAACTCCCGCCGCCAGAAGTCTTCGACAATTTCCCGCAGCAACTCGCGGGTATCCGCCATCAATTCCGTATCAAACGACAGGCCGCTTTCAAAGGCGTTATCGCCCAGCACCCGCTTGCAGAAACCGTGGATGGTGAAAATGGCCGCTTCATCGAATCCGCGCAGGGCGTTGCTCAACCGGCGAATGGCGTGTTCCCGATCCGGCGTCAAATCCAGCAAGCGGATGCCCAGATCATCGTCCGGGTCCGCATGACCGTCCAGAAAGGCGTGGCGGATTTGCGAAAGTCGGCTACGGATCCGGTCGCGCAATTCCTTGGTGGCAGCGTTGGTGTAGGTGACCACCAGAATCCGGTTCACCGGAATCCGTGCCTCAACCACCAGTCGCAGATACAGCGCGGTAATGGTGTAAGTTTTGCCGGTGCCGGCGCTGGCTTCAATCAGATTGAAGCCGGTGAGTGTGGTGTAAAGCGGATCGAGGCGTTGCATGGCGTTATTGCAATCGGTGGTCATCGGGATTGAGACCCGCCTGTTTGAGCATGGCCAGCAGGCGTTCAACCTGCTGCTCCGCCGCCTGACGCGCCTGCGATTCTTGCCGCGCCTGCTGCTCAGCGACCTGACGCGCCTGCAACTCTTGCAACGCCTGTTGTTCTGCCGCCTGACGGGCCTGCTGCTCACGCCGCGCCTGCTTTTCAGCTATCTGACGGGCCTGCCGCTCTTGCCGCGCCTGCTGTTCCGCCGCCTGACGCGCCCGTGCTTCATCCGCGCCTTCGCGCAATTCCTCACCCCGAAAATACACCCGCACCTTGCGCTCTTCCGTCCATTCCGCCGGGTCCAGCACTTCTATCTCCAGGCCGGGAATCGCCTGACTGCGATACCGACGATCTGCGGGCAACGCCACCAGTTGATAGTGCCCGGTCTGCGCATCGTACCGGTGCCAGACGACCGACCGGGGATCATCCAGTTCCGGGAAGACCAGGACAAACTCGGGTACGCCATGCACGGCATTGTAATCGCGCATCCGCACCGTATCCTTGTACGCCTTCGCCGGTTTGGAAGTCGTCACGACCTCCATTGTCCATAACAGATCCCGCGCCGTCAGCGCCCGGATATCCGTATTCGTGGTCAATGCGAAGTCTGGATACAGCGCTTTCTGCTGCTGTTGCTCGGGAAACCAGTACCAGATCGGATAATCGCTGACACCCCGCAAACCGGCTATTTTGGCCACCCGATCCAGTAATGCGCCCAGAAAATAAATGGTTCTGCGGTGGGCGTCGGATTGGGCCATGGCGAATTCTTCATCGTAATAGGGAATACCGTCGATGGCGTCGATACTGTGCGGAATCGCCAAGGGACGGGCCAGTAACGGCTCGCGGGCCGCACTTGAGCGGAGTTCGATTTTTGGAATTGCGAGTGTCGTCATTAGTGCGCTCCTTGACGGATACCGGTCAATCATCTCTTGACATTAGAACCTGACCGGGCATGGAAAATTCGTTGTCGCGTCACCGTTGCGCGGTAGGACTCTCCAGAACCAGGTTACAGGCCGCGGGCAAGCGATCTGCTGAAGGCGGTTCCGGTTTCCGATACGGCTTGGGCGAACGCGCTGCTCGCACGATGTCCCGAACCCAGTTGGCCACATCCGCATCGCAACCATCGCCGGGCGGAATCGGCTTTTGCGGCTTGCACTGCGCAGAATCGGGGGGACAGGCCAGCCGGACATGAAAATGCGCGTCATGCCCCCACCACGGCCGCACCTTGTTCAACCAACGCCGGTCGGTTTCGCTCTCGCACAACGCCCGCTTGATGATGGCGTTCACGAAAATGCGATCTACTTCGGGCGACAACGCCGCCTGTTTCAACGCTTCCCGATGGCGCGGCGACCAACGGGAATTCAGCGTGCCCTCGGTCATCCGCACCATCGACGGCATATCGATCCGTTCAATATCTGTCCGGGATAGCACCTGGTCACGAGGCTGTTGCAGGAACCACACATCCACGTCCAAACCGCTTTGATGGCTGCGATGTCCCGTTGGCGTCGGCCCCCCGCGTGGCTGCCCCAGATCACCGATTAACAACCGAGTGCCCTGAGCCGCCGACTGCCGACCGAACCGCTCCACGAAACGGATGAGCTGCGGATGACCGTAAAAGCGATGACGGCTGACACGCATGACCTGATAGCCCTCCCCCACCAGTGGCAACGGAACCGCTCCGGCAATACAGCCCGCGGCGAAGGAACCGATGACTTGCGGCGGCCCGGTCAATGGATAGCGAACCGTGCTCCAAGCATTACCGGCATGAGCGGATGTCATACCCAGGGACAGAAAGAACAGGATGGAAACGAGTCGAAGCGTCATGGGGGGCGGCCTCCTCCAGCGTGAAACGAGGTGATTAGCTTAAGCGATTTTCGACAAGACCGGTTAAATCTGAAACGACTCCTTTAGGCAAGCGGCCTTCGCTATCCAGTCGTTATGCTGTTCAACCACTGGCCAGTAGGGGTCCGCGCCCCAGGAGAGTATCGCCATGTTGCCTGACTATTTTGAATTTTCCCTGCCGACCCGGGTGATCTATGGCGTCGGCGTCATTAATACTTTGCACGATGCCGTCGCACATTACGGTTCCCGGCGGGCGTTGCTGGTCACCGACGCGGTGTTGACGCAGACCGGCCTGGTGGAACGGGTGAAAGCCGGTTTTGCCCGAACTGAGATAGAGATCGCCGCGATTTACGACCAAGTGCCGCCAAATTCCACCATCAAAACGGTTGAGGAGTGTGCGGCGTTGGGTCGGGCGCAACACTGCGATCTGCTCATTGGTCTGGGCGGCGGCAGTGTGCTGGATACGGCCAAGGTCGCCAATATTCTGATAGTCAAGGGCGGTCAGGTCGCGGAACACATGGGCGCTTACCTGCTCGGCCAAACTCGCCTGTTGCCGCTGGTGCTGATTCCCACGACCGCTGGCACCGGTTCGGAAGTGACCAAGGTTGCCATCATCGCTGATCCTGACCATGCGGTGAAACTGCCCTTCGCGGAAACTCAGTTTCTCCCTGACCTAGCGATTCTCGATCCCGAACTGACCCGAACCATGCCGCCGAAGTTGACCGCGATGACCGGCATGGACGCGCTGACTCATGCGATTGAAGCCTATGTGGACAAGGAATGGTCGCCGGCTTCCGATGGACTGGCGTTGCAGGCGATCCGGCTGATTCGGGACTATCTGCTGCGGGCCTGCGCCCAGCCCAACGATGTGCAGGCGCGTGGGGCGATGTTGACGGCGAGCTGTCTGGCGGGCATCGCCTTCTCGCATTCGATGGTCGGCATGGTACATGGCATTGCGCATGCCTTAGGTGGGGTCTACCACCTCCCGCACGGGCTGGCGAATGCGCTGATTCTGCCGGAAGTGATGGCCTATAACCTCGAGGTGCGGCTGGATCGGTACGCGGATATTGCCGAAGCGCTGGGCGTAGTGTTCCCAAGACCGGGCGCTGGGCTGGAGAATCTGTTGCGTTATAGCGGACTGAAATTTGCCGCACCGCTCGCTCGCCCCTTGAAGGGACTGGATCGTTGGTTCCGGCGTCAGGCGGCGAAAGCGGGCATTGCCTATGTTCGCACGTTGAACCAGCAGTTGGCGCACCTGACCGGGATGCCGCTGAATCTGCGTGAGGCAGGTATTCAGGACGGGCTGGCGAAGTTGGAGCAAGTGGTGGACACCGCGATGACTGACGGGGCGATGTTGTATAACCCGCGTGAACCGGAGCGGGACGCGGTACGGCGGATCGTTCGAACGGTGTATGAAACCACGGTGCAGCCGTTGCCGGTAGCGGCGGCGGATTGGCGGCCCGCCCAGGCGACGGCGCAGACGCCGGCCTTGCGCGAGGTGTTTCCCGACGCGGAGACCTTTTACCGGGTGCTGGGCGGCTTTTTCGAGCGGTTAAAAGCGGATCCGCAAATCGGCGGGCCACTCCGGGATTCCGGGTTGTGCGTGCGGTTTGAATATGCCCAGCCAACGGCAGTGCTGACGATCGACGCCCGTGGGGCGGACGTACAGATTTACCAGGGCAACACTTTCACTGGTCAGCCGGAAGTGACGATGCGGATGAGCGCCGACTTTGCTCATGCATTTTGGCATGGTCGGGTGAATCTGGTCTCGGCACTGACTCGTCGGCAGGTGATCGCCAAAGGTAATGTGCCGAAAACCCTGCGCCTGCTGCCGATTCTTAAACCGGCCTATGCGTTGTACCCGCAGTATCTGGCGGACATCGGGATGGCGGATAAAGTGATGCGTTGAAGACGCCAGTGAGTCGTTCAACACCCTACCTGCGAACGCCTACGCCACCTCCTCCTGCAACAACCGCAGCAGATCCTCCGCAGAAACCCGCCCACTGGTGCCCGTGCCTTCCAGCAACTGCTCGGCCAGATCGCGCTTCTGATGGTGCAAAGCCACGATCTTCTCCTCAATCGTCCCCTGCGTCACCAGCCGGTAGATCGTCACCGGCCGTTGCTGACCAATCCGGTGCGCCCGGTCGGAAGCCTGATCCTCGACCGCCGGATTCCACCACGGATCCATGTGAATCACATAATCAGCAGCGGTCAAATTCAACCCCAGCCCGCCCGCTTTCAGGCTGATGAGAAATACATCGCCCTTCCCCGCCTGGAAAGCGTCCACCCGTTGCTTGCGCTCAGGAGCCGGCGTACTACCATCCAGATATTGATAAACCACGCTCTTCCGATCCAGCAGACCGCGAATAATCGCCAGATGATCAACAAACTGGCTGAACACCAGCGCCTTGTGGCGATTCTCCAGCAATTCATCCAACACTTCCTCAAACACCGCCAGCTTGGACCCGCTTAACTCGGTCTCCGGTAACACTAGTTTCGGGTGGCAACACGCCCGGCGCAATTTCATAATCTCGGCGAGGATCTGGAAGGATTTATGCGTGTCGGTATCGTCCACCTTGGCCAACCGCGTCAGTGCCTGTTGCCGCAGCGCCTCGTACAGCGCTGCCTCCTCCGCCTCCAGCTCCACCCGTAACAGAATCTCGGTACGCGGCGGCAGCGCTTCCAGCACCTCGGATTTCAGCCGCCGTAGAATGAACGGCTGAATCAACTGCTTCAACCGGCGACGCGCCCACTCATCCTCCCGTTCAATCGGCGTCGCGAACCGCTGGGTAAAGCGCTCCAGCGAACCCAACAGGCCGGGATTGATAAAGCGGAACAGGTTCCATAACTCGCCCAGATGGTTCTCAATCGGCGTCCCGGTGGCGATCATTTTGAAATCGCCGCGCAGCGCCATCGCCGCCTGCGAACGCTTGGTCGCCGTGTTCTTAATCGCCTGCCCTTCATCCAGCACGATAGTCCGCCATTCCCGGCCGGTCAGCAGTTCCGCTTCTTGCTGCATCAGCCCGTAGCTGCAAATCAGCAGGTCAAACGCTCCCATCCGCTCCACCGTCTGTTTACGGTCGCCGCTGCCGAACACCGTCGGCGTCAGGGTGGGCGTGAAGCGGCGAATTTCATCCAGCCAGTTCAAACACACCGAGGTCGGCGCGACTACCAAAGCAGGACCGTCTTCCGCCCGGCTCAGGATCAACGCCAGCGCCTGTACGGTCTTACCCAGACCCATGTCGTCCGCCAGGCAGGCACCGACGCCCCAGTAAGCGAGCCGCGCCAGCCAGGCGAAACCCTCCGCCTGATAGTCCCGCAACTCGGCCTGCAGCGTCGAAGGCACGACCGGCTGCAACACCTCCGCCTCGCGCAAGCGCTTGATCTGCGCTTTCCAGGCGGCATCGGTGCGCACCGAACCGGCTTCTTCAAAAAGCGATTCCAGCGCCGGGGCGGCTAGCGGATGGAACCGGGCGCCTTGGGCGGTTAATTCCCCGAACCCACGCAATTCTTCCAGCCGCTTGCGGAATTCCTGCGTCAGCGCCAGAAACTGCCCATCACCCAGCGGCACGAACCGGCCTGGACTATGGGCGAGCAGCTCCAGCAACTGGCGCATGTTCAACACCTGGTCGTCCAGCCGCAGTTCGCCCTCGACATTGAACCAGTCCTGCCGACGCTGGACACTCAGGCGCAACTGTTTCAGCGATACCGAGGCATTGACCTTGAATTTCTCACCCTCTGGCCACGCCAACACCACCTGATCGCCCAGCGCCTGCAATTCCAGCAGCGCCTCCAGACAGGTCTCGGGATCGTCCAGCAACCATTCGCCATCCTCCACCACCTGCCGGGCCAGCGTCGGACAAGCCTTGATCGCCTGCGCGGCCTGTTGGCGCTCCTGTTTCAGCTTGCGCCGGGCTTGCACGCGCTGGCCGTCAATCTCGGCAATGACCCGCTCACCGCCCGTGCCCGGCTGATAGTACGGTCCCGCGCCAAAAGGACGCACCCTCAGCGCTATCTTTAACCCCTCGCCAAAGGGCAACAGATGGATATGCGGCACTGGACTGGCTGGCACTTCCGGCAGATTCTCTACGCCCGCGTCGAGACTGGATTGCACTGTCACCAGACCGGACATCGCGGCGACGGTGGCCAGCACCTGATCCTTGGCGCGCGCTGGCACCACCAAACCCTTCCCCAGGATCGACATGACGGCCTGATGCGCCTTGCTGAACACGACCACTTTGAGCCGGGTCGGTGCTTCCTTCACCACGTGCAGGGTTTCGCCCTCTTGCGCGGCGGGTGACAGTTCCAGCCGCCACTGTGACCCCTTGGGCGTCACCAGCAATTCCGGTTCACCCCGCACCAGTTCTACCCGCACGGTGGGATTGTCTTCCCAGAAAATCAGCGGATGCCCGGCCAGAAGCGGTAACGCCTTCTCCAGATTAAATTCGTGAGCGACACCGCCGTAATAACCGGTGCTGACCGCATGGAGGCAGGCGCAAACTTCACGATCCTGGGGGGTGAGCATGTCCAGATTTTTCGATGCCCCGTACAGCCGTTTCAGGGCAACCGCCCGCCCCAGGGTCCACTGGCCACGGGCATCACGCTTCTGTTCGCGTGGGTAGATCGAGCAGATCCCGCTTTTATGCCAGGAAATCCACCACACCAGCCGGGTCGGCGCGGCGCTGGCGGAGGTTTCCTGCCCCTGCCGGGATAGATCGAGCAGGGCGCTCAACGCATGTTCCCAAGGCTCCTTCAAATGGAACAACCGGGTCATGGAGCGTCCAGACCCCACCTCCCGACCCTCCGTTCCCCCATCTAAACAGCGCAATAATTCGGTCAATTCCGTGGCAAACCAGACATAGCCATTGTCCCGCGCCGTGTTCAGCAACGCGGTGGCCGGTTTGCGCAAGGGTTGAGCCTCGGCGGCATGGAGCCAGAATATGGCGATGATCTGGAAAAAACGGTCCGTCGGGGGAAGCTGGACATTCGGATCCAATGCCTCGAGATGTTGCCGCTGTCCCTGCTGAACTTCGACAACTCCGCGCAGCACGCGATACGCAGACAGGTAGGGCGAGTGGGCACCCTTTTCAAACAGCGGCGCGGTCGCCTCCAGCGCCTGACGCAAATGAGCGGCGGTATTACTGGCCAATAACGCCAGGATGTAGAACAGACCCGCCAAATGATCGAAATAGACTTTGCGCTTGCCGGTACGCTTGCGGAGCAGTTTCAGCGCGTTCTCATAGTGCTGAAGGGCTTGTTCATTGGCACCGTCCAGAAAAGCCAGCCAGCCGCGTAGCGCCTGATCGTAGTCGTTTTCGCCCGGTGTCAGATAACTGCGGGCTTTGGCCGGATCGCCGCACAACAGCGCCTGTTCCGCCAGGTAATAGTGCATGGTCGCCACGCACCGGTTCCCGGCCAGCAACTGCTCGGCCAGCGCGATGAGTTCAGTCGCCGGTTGCAGGTTGCGCACGGCCGACGTAAACAGCGTGACCACCGCTTGGCCAACCAACTCGTCGGTGAAGGTCAGAATATCTTCCGGGTGCAATGGATTGTTAAAAATCAGCAGCCAGGGAGGATATTGGAAAAAGTCGCGGGGAAAAGCCTTTTCGCAGGCTTCCAGAATACGCTGAGTACGCGGCATATCGCGACGGTAAAAGGCGATACGTAATTCAGTCAGCCCGGTCTGATAATCGCTGAAATACAACCGGTCACCCCAACTGGAACCCCGTCTTTTTTCCTGGACGACCTTGGCCATCGCTTCAAAATGTCCTTCCCGAACCGCACGGCGGGCTACCTCTTCAATAATCAGGGTTTGGCAACGATGTTGATTAGAATCACCGACGACCACCAGCTTTTTATCGATGAGCTGCTTGAGAATCGGCGTGAGGCCCGGCTGGGGAAAGCCCTTGATTTTGAAAACCGGCAGACCGCAAGGCCGGAGATAGTCGATCAACGCCGTTTTGCCAATGCCGGTATAAATGATCGACAGAAATTGCAAAACCGCCTGCTCCAGTGGGAAACAGTCTTCATAGACCGCGAGCAGGGCTTGGCGCTGAGTGTAGTTATCGGAAAAAGCCATGGCGAGTTTCAAACTTCAAGGGTTAAGGGTTCGACCCGTCTCCAGCAACTCGGCCACTGCGGCAGCCGCTTGCTGGCTGGCGTCGCAACGTAACTGAGCATGGAGATCGGTAAATTGTTTGGCCAGCGACAGGACAGCAACCCCGTCATCGAGCCAGCGTAATACCGCAGCGCCGAGATTCTCCACCGTTGCCGCTTCCTGAAAAAACTCCGGGACTAATTCACGTCCCACCAACAGATTAGGCAATGCAAAATGCCGGATTGTCACCAGTCGCCGCGCGATCCAGGCCGTCAACGGCGCAACCCGATACGCGACCACCATCGGCCGCTTGAGCAACATCGCTTCCAGCGTCGCCGTCCCTGAAGCCAGCAATACCACATCCGCAGCCGCCATCACCTCGCGGGAACTACCCTGTGTCAGGGTTAACGGCACATCGGGCGCTTGCGCTGAATGCAGGGCAGTCAAGAAGTTATGGATGGTGGGAGTCGCTGCGGGCATCAGGAATTGCAAATCGGCGCGTTGCGTCAGCAACCAGCGGGCGGTTTCCAGAAACAGCAGCCCCAACCGGCTGACCTCGCCCATGCGACTACCGGGCAACAGCGCGACGACGCGGCTTTCAGGGGGAACCGATACCTGCAAGGCCTGCTGGGCTGCCAAGGCATCGCCAGCGGGCAGCGGAATCTCATCGGCCAGCGAATGGCCGACATAACGCACCGGGACACCCTGCTGCTGGTAGAAAGTCGATTCGAAGGGGAACAGGGTGAGCATTAGATCGACGGCGCGAGCGATCTTGCGCACCCGCCATGGCCGCCACGCCCAGACCGTGGGACTGACATAATGAACGGTCGGAATGCCATGAACGCGCAACTGCCGCTCCAGGCCGAGATTAAAATCAGGGGCGTCAATGCCAATAAAGACGGCGGGCGGCTCTGCTAACAACCGCTGACGCAAATGCCGCCGAATGCGGAACAGTTCCGGCAGATGGCGTAATACTTCAACCAGTCCCATCACCGCCAGCCGTTCCAGCGGAACCCAACTGTCCAGCCCCTGGTTGACCATGGCCGGACCACCAACGCCCACGAAATCAGCGTGGGGATAGCGTTGCTTCAGCGCAGCGATTAACCCCGCGCCCAGTAGATCGCCCGACAATTCTCCGGCGACGAGAGCGATGCGCATCGCCCGGCCGCTGGTCAGCGGACAATGCCGTTGCGGGACGGCGCGGCCAGAAAATCAGCCAGAATGTCCAGGCGCGGCGATTCGACGGTCATCTCCCGAACTTTGGCGACCGCCTCTTCCAACCGCAGATTCCCCCGGTAGATCACCTTGTAGGCGCGGCGAATCATCTGAATCTCTTCGTCAGAAAAGCCCCGGCGGCGCAACCCTTCAGCATTAATTCCATAGGGCTCAGCCCGATAGCCGGCCACCGTCACATAGGGCGGCACGTCCCGATGCACCCCACAGGCAAAACCGCAGAAGCTGTGCGCGCCCAGTCGGGTAAATTGATAGACGAGGGCAAAGCCGCCCAGACCGACATCGTCCTCAATATGAACGTGTCCGGCCAACGACGCGCCATTGGCGAAAATCGTCCGGTTACCGATGATGCAATCATGCGCGATATGGACATAGGCCATAATCCAGTTATCGTCGCCCAAC
>JFJP01048432.1_pt1 | contig 11667 bp, 11 predicted proteins | sample 431651 | NCBI WGS metagenome assembly JFJP01 (sample SAMN02602958, study PRJNA72255) | Microbial mat metagenome, whole genome shotgun sequencing project. | biome: fresh water; feature: sink hole; material: water; isolation source: purple microbial (photo- and chemosynthetic) mats found in... | reverse complement strand
TAAATCACTGCGAAAACAAAACTAAAAATCAAACGGACGCCAAAGCCCTGCGATGTATTGTGGAAAGATGCTTATCCGGAAACTGACACCATTGCCGATAAGTCAGGCAAATTCAGCAAGTCTGCTATATTTCAATGGCGACCATTGGACAGCCGGAAGAATGCTGGGCCAACTCTCTTTGCCGCTTCACCTGTGAAGGAGATTGAAGACCCGTGGAGACGTTTACCGGAGCGAAGGCCTTTGTAGAAAACCTGCGATATTGTGAAAATCGCCGGGACTCTCTTGCGGCAATGGATTTATCGTCCATCGACGAACCACTTGTCGACATCGTCGCCGGTTTTGCCGCCCTCCCCCACTGTTTTACTCTGCAGTGCTGTTATGGCCACTTTATCTGCGCACCGGATCAGAATCCTCACAGTCTGGCGCCTGTTCCCAGCGATTATCGGGGACCGGTGCGGTACCGAATCGCCTATATGGCCTTCTGCCTTGAGAATAGCAGTCGCGGATGGGCCCTCCGTGATGCCCTGTCGCTGCTGGCGGCGATTGACACCGGCTATGTTCAGTTCGGATCTGCGGATTGGTTCTGGAAACAATGGGTTAATTCCTATGTTCTTCAGGTGGAGCCCATCGCCCATCAATTGCTGGATGAGGCTGTTCTTGGGGTTGCCGAGGCCCTTCATATGCAAAAGATCAGGGATGTTTTTTTCTGCAATCTTCGAGAATTGTTGGCAAAGGAAGTGAGTGTGTATGCCAGGGTTTTATCCTCGGAATATTAACTATATGCCTGCGGTAAAATTTCTCGCATGCCTTGATTTTGAACGAAAATCCTCATTTTGCAAGAGGCTCAGTCTCCATCGATTTTATTCTGTGATCATCAAATAGTACGCAGGAAACGGCTGGTATTGCGTTTGTTGGGGCTAGGTTATTAATTTTATGGATACAAACGATTCGGAAGTGGTCATAATCGGTGCCGGTCTGGGTGGCCTCACCAGCGCCATTCTGCTGGGGCAGATGGGTGTGAAAACGACACTCGTTGAACGGAGCCCCTTGCCCGGCGGACTGTTGCGCAGTTATGCACGACAGGGGGTCGACTGTGCTGTCGGTCTCCATTATTTCGGCCCGGCGGCAAAGGATGAACTGCTGCGCCAGATGTTCGACATCCTCGGTGTTACCGACAGCTTACAGCTGCGTCGTTTGGGAACGGGAGGAGTGCTTGAGCGCTATATTTTTGACGACGGCGCCTTTAATCTGCCATCGACGCTGCCGGCCTTCCAGCAGGCACTGTATGATCTTTGTCCGACGGAAAAAGAGGCGATAGAAACCATTGTTGCAACCCTTACAACAATGTCACGGGGCTTGCATCTTGATGCGGGCGGTGCCTTAAAATCCAGCCCTTTTTCCTTTGCCGGACTGGATCAGAGCATGGAAGAATTTCTTGCCGCTGCCGGCTGCTCAAAGAAACTCCATGATATTCTCTCTGTGCACGGTTTCTGGACCGGCTTGCCGATGGATAAATGTCCCGCCTATCTTTTGCTGTATACGCTGGGGGCCCTGCTGCTGTCGGCATGGGAGCTTGGATGCACCGGCAGGCAGATGGCCGATGTCTATGCTGAGCGTGCCCGTGCGGCCGGGGTGGAACTTATTCTCGGCGATGCGGTGGAGAAGATCCTCGTTGACGATGGTCGGGCCTGCGGCGTCCGCTTGAACTCCGGCTGCTGTCTTTCCGGGAAAAAGATCGTTGCCGCCATTCATCCGAAACTGGTTTTGCCCATGCTTCCGGACGGAGTCATCCCGACGACATACAGCCAAGGCCTGTTGCAGCTGGCGGAAACGGCTGGGGCGGTCTGCGTCCATCTCCTGGTGGATAAGCGGTTGCAGGCGGCGCCCGGCTATAATATCTTTCGTATTCATAAGGTCGACGGCGTCGATACCGATGGCACCTTTCTCCAGGTTCGCGAAAGCCAGCGGGATGGCTATAATCTTCTCACCATTATCCATGGTTCGAATTATGCGGATTGGCACCGATGGCATGACACCGCCACCGGCAAGCGGGGCGACGACTACCGGCAGGCGAAAATGGCTGCGGCACAGTCGATGATCGACATCGCCTCCAGGGTTCTCGGCCCTCTCGGAGAGTATATTCTCCTTGATATCTCCACCCCATTGACCATGCGTGATTGGGCGGCAAGTCCGGAGGGTTCGATATACGGTCTGATGCGCTCGGTAAACAATGACCTGCAATACGCCGTCCTGACCCGAATGCCGCTGCGGTCGCTGTATCTCGTCGGGCAAAATGCCATCGCGCCCGGGCTTCTCGGGGTAACCCTGAGTGTTTTACGCGGTGTCGGTGAGGTCGCCGGGCGCGGGCGGTTCCAGAAATTTCTTGCCGCTCGCCTGGCCGCCCATGCCGGCGGGGACAAGGGCTGAAGTCCTGCGGTAGGGTTATTGATAGGCGTCAGCCTGATGGTCGAGCCGAACCGGGGCCGACAGTTCCCGGCTGTTTTCATCCGCTGCGGCCGAGGCCAAAGACCTGGCCTGTTCCGGGGCGACAAAGTCGAGGATCATCGCTGCGGTTTCCTTCGGCTTTTGCAACTCCAGGTCGTGAATGCCATCCTCAAAGGACACCATATTGACATTGGGCAGGTGGGTTTTGAAGTAGTCGATATTGGTATCCACCATCTCGCGGAAGGACGATTTGTCGCCGTAGAGATACAGCACCGGGGCCTTGATGACCTTGGCCTCCTCGGTGAAGTCCTTGGAGGTTCGCAGGGCACGGGCCAGACTGAGCCAGGTTTGCCGCGTGGCCGCATCGGTGTAGTGCGAGATGATCTCTTTTATTGCCGATTTGTCCTCATCCGCCATGGTTGGCCAGGCATACCCCATGACATCCTTGGCGATAACCTCGTTTAACAGCCCTGAGCGTATAAAACCGATGATGGCATCGCCGATGATCGGTGTGTCGAGGCCCTGTTCCATAAAGTTGTAGGGGGAGGGCTTCGGCATGATGACCGCTCCCTCAATGCAGACAAGGGAGGTGACCCGATCCGGGTAGCGTGCGGCAATATTGAGGGAAATCATGCCGCCGTAGGATACGCCGATAAGGGTTGCTTGCCGGATGTTTAATTCATCCATCAGGCGGACGACCATGTCCGCCTGTTCCGGGACGGTATAGGTAAAATCATCATCCGGCGTGTCGGAGTCGCCCGTTCCGAAATTATCGAGGGCGATGAGGCGAAAGTGTGGCGCCAGCAATGGCAACATTCGGGAAAAACCGCGATATGTGCCGAAAAGGCCGGGAATAAGGATGGCCGGTGGGCCTTGTCCGACTTCGACATAATGGGCGTTGTGTTTTTGCGCGGTGGTGAATTTATCGGCGCCGAACTGGGCCGGGACCCTGGGTGCCCGGAGCGTTTCATCATTTTTGGCAACCTGGGCGCAGGAAGAGCAGAGGACAAGGAGGATAAGGAGTTTTGTCGGGACGGTCATTTTAAGAGTCATAATTGAACGGCTGTGCATCGATGGTGAATGGATGTGCTGCAAACAAGGGTATTCTGCTGATTTTTGACCCAACCTACAATATTGGAAAAAATCAAAGCAAGCAACAAAAAGATATTCGGGGACACTTTATCTATTTTTCCTTGACCTGATTTTTTTGCCGTTGTAGCATCATTTCATGCCACGAATAGCCCGCCTTATAGCCCCCGGTGTCCCGCATCACATTACCCAGCGCGGGAACCGCCGCATGGACACGTTCTTCTCAGACGAAGATTACCGTCAATACCTGGCCTTGATGGCCGAATGGTGCCGATTGTTTCATGTCGGTATCTGGGCCTATTGTCTCATGCCGAATCATATCCATCTTATTGCCGTACCGAGGTGGAAGGAGAGTCTGCGGCAGGCCATAGGCGAGGCGCATCGCAGGTATTCGGTTATGGTTAATCGTCGACAAGGGTGGACCGGACATCTTTGGCAGGGCAGATTTTCATCCTTTCCGATGGATGAAAAACATCTCCTCGCGGCGGTAAAATATATTGAGATGAATCCCGTCAGGGCGGGGCTGGTTACCGACCCCTATGCCTGGCGATGGAGCAGTGCCGGGGCGCACCTTGAGGGAAAAGATGACATCATGGTCAAGGTTGCTCCCCTGCTGGAGAGGGTCGGTGAGTGGCGGGATTTTCTTGCACCGGTCGATGAGGCGGATGCAGAAAAAATCCGCCGCCATGAGCGTACCGGAAGGGCTTTGGGAAACGATGCGTTTCTCGACTCGCTTGAAAAATCGCTCAAGAGAACGGTAAAGCCGCAAAAAGCCGGGCGTAAGAAGAAAATCGAAGGGTAGTTTTATTTTTATAAAAAGGGGTAGGTATGAAAATCTTGTCTTCTCTGGTTGTTATAATGCTCTTTATTTCGCTTTCCACCGTCCATGCCTTTGAGTTCGACCAGTATAAGCCTGGGGATCTTGATAAGCTTCTGGCCATGCCGAAGATCAAATCGGGAATAAAAATGGTTGTGCCGCAAAAGCTGTTCTTTCGGGCGGTGCTCGCCTCACCGTTGCAAAACTGCAATACCGACATCCTCAAGAGAACCATGATCATGCAGGGCGGCAAAAAAGAGGTGGTGGAGAAAATGGCCCTGACAAAATGTCTGAATTTGAGGTCGGCCAAGGGGGCAAGCATCTCTGTTTATATAGAGGATCAGGTGGCTGAGCGATTGTCGCGCCAGGCAAAACCAGGACAAGTGGTGGAGGTGTATTGCTCGTATCTGTTTATCACCCCTGCCGGACCGACGCTGCTCGTCAATGAATTTAAAAATATCTGAGAGCACTCTATGACAAAGCATTCCTGTGAAACCTGCCGGTTTCGGGCAAAATATGACGCCGACCCTTCGTCGTTTCTCGGGCGTCTCTGGCGCTGGCATGCCCAGTGGTGTCCGGGGTGGAAGAAGTATCTGCAGTCATTGGAGGCCGACCGTCACGCCGAGCTTGTCGCCCGTTATAGACGGACGGACAAGTCTCAGGGCTGAAGCTCCCTCCACCCGTCCTCACGTTTTATCCATCCTCAAACGGCTAGCTGCCGGAATACCTGCAGCAGATGGTCGTCGGCCCAGCTGTTCAGGCGCAGGTCTTTCAGGTATCCGCAGTGTCCACCGAATGTGGTTCTGGTAAAGGTCAACAAGGGTGGGTTGCCCAGTGAGTCCAGCTCGTTTTTGCCGGTAATGGGGTCATCGTCGGCGGCGATGATATGGGTGGGGATAGTCATTTCGGCGAGCATCTCGCCGGTCAGCCGGTAGGCGGAAAGATATTCGTGGGCGGTGTGGTAACCAGTGTGGCGGGGGACGAAATAGTCATGCATGGCCGAGAGCGAGTGAAGCCGCAGAAGGCTGTCGCCGTATCCCAGATCCGGGAAAAGCATGAGCTTTTTGCGCAGTGATTTCTGCCACTTTTTCACGAAATAACGGTGGTACAGCGGGTGATTTGCCTCCAGATTTCTGGTTGCCTCAACCGGGTTGATGAGCGGACAGACAACACCGATGCCGGTCAGCTGAATACCCGCTGCCGGGGCTTTTAAGCCAAGGCGCAGGGCAAAATTGCCGCCCAGGGAAAAACCGGCGAGGAAGGTGCGGTCGTGGGGAAAGAGGCGGTGGATCTCGGCGACGGCGTTGACCACCTCTGTCAGCCTGGTCGAATTAAAAAGTTTGCGGTTCAGACCATGGCTGTTGCCGTGGTCTCGCAGGTTGAGGCGAAAGACATCAAAGCCGTGACGGAAAAACATGGCGCCGGCGGACAAAATATACGACGAGTCGATGCCCCCCTCCCAGCCATGGATAAGGGTTACCAAGCCCAGTCTGGGGCCGTTTTTGCTGCTGTATGAACCGAGCAGTCGTACGCCGTCGCCGCAATCGAGGATGTGTTCCCGGCCGGCGGCAAGCAGTGCGGAAGCCCGAGCCCCGGCGAGAATCTTGCGCAATCGCAGGCTGGTCAGGATGGTTTGTATATGGGCGTTGCGCAGAAGCAGTGGTGGAGTAAAGGAGGTTGTCATGGTTTTTGCCGGCAGGAGGTCTGCTGTGCTTGGAATTTTTGCTCCCCCTGATACCGGGTTGAACCGTTCTGCAATTGACTTCCGACCGAGGCGGTCATACCAGTGTTTTCATGGTAAAAGTGGATTGCGGGGAATTTGCAGACAGAGCTTTAATGAGATCCTTTACCATATGCTGCGGCGATTGATTTTTAATTTCCTTTCCGGAACAGGTGAAACACATGGGTGAAGCAACATATCTTCTTGCCGGGAAATTCATCGACGGCAGCGGTGGAAAGATTCAAGAGAACATGCTGCTGAAGATCGAGGGCGGCAGGTTTGCGGCAATAGAAAGATATAACCCCGCCGAGGCCCCGCCCCCGGAACACCTTTCCGATTTGTCGCATTGCACGATTCTGCCGCCTCTGGTTGACAGCCATGTCCATCTTTTCATGTCGGGGACCATTGACCGCGCCGCCAGGGAACACCAGCTGATTGCAGAATACCAGGAGCTCCGTCCGGTTATCAGCCGCCATCTGCACGACCTGTTTTCCCATGGGGTTCTCGCCGTTCGCGATGGTGGTGATAAGGGTGGGTATGCCCTGGCCTTTCGACAGTCGGCGGATATGCATCCCGGGGTCTCGCTCAAGGTCGTCGGTCGAGCCTGGCACGCCGAAGGGCGTTATGGCGGGTTGATAGGCAGATATCCAGAGGACGGCCGGAGTCTCGTTGCGGCTTGTATGGAGGACACAGAAGAGGTCGATCAGGTAAAACTGGTTAATTCCGGATTCAACAGCCTCAAGACCTTCGGCCTGGAAACCGAGCCGCAGTTCACCCTGGAGGAATTGACGGATGTCGTTGCTGCTGCCGCTCGCAGCGGGAGGAAGGTCATGGTGCATGCCAACGGCAGGGAGCCGGTACGTCGTGCCGTTTTGGCCGGTTGCCATTCCATTGAGCATGGATTTTTCATGGGTCGGGAAAACCTGCAATTGATGGCTGACAAAGGCACTTTTTGGGTGCCGACGGTGTTTACCATGAAGGCCTTTATGAACAATTTTCCTTATGTTCCCACTGGTGCCGATCTGCGGGTCATCGAAAAGAACCTCAATCACCAGTTACACCAATTGGCTCTTGCCCGAGAACTGGGGGTGAATGTCGCCCTCGGCACCGATGCCGGCAGTCTGGGAGTGCTGCACGGTGAGTCGCTGGTTGAGGAAATGAAACTGTATATGAAGGCCGGTTACACCCTTGCCGAGACGGTTCGTTGCGCCGGGGAAAACGGTGCACGACTCCTTGGCCTCGAAGATTTCGGCATCCTTGCCAAAGGGAAAACAGCAACTTTCCTGGTTGCCAGGGGAACTCCGGCGCAACTGCCTCGCAAGATTTTTCTACGTCAACGGCCGGCCGAGCCCTTTGTATCGAAAAAATCCGGTAAAGCATGTTGCCTTGAAATAATTACTCGTATCTCAACCATAGAAGTCATCCCCCATCCTTGCTGTCTTGAGGCAGTACCACACACGCGTTTTCCCTTTCGACGATTTTGTCGTAACGGCTTCAACTGAGCTTTGTAAGAGAAAGCTTGTCTTCACGATCATCTTGTCGGCTGAGCCTGAGAGCCGCCGGTCCGTGCCCACTTCACTTCGTTCCCTTGCACCAGCCACCCCTCCCCCGAGGGGCGCATGCCTTTGCTCAATGAACCCGCTCACGGCGAGGAATTGTCCGGAAGAAGCGACAAGAACGTGCAGAAGGAGATACGGGAAAGCAATATGGTTACAATATTGTCATTATTGTAAATCAATATTTACAACAATGTAACAAAAAATATTTAATAAAGAGGTGTTGTGCTTCTAAAATATTACAATAATTAACTGATATTAATATAGATATATCAATTTATTCAGGTGTGGCATCTCTTTTGCTATAGTGTCGGCAAGGAAGGAGTTGGTAAAAGTCATACTATACTTAAGGGGGCTGACGCCCATGAACAGGAGGATAAAGACATGAAATGCCAGAACAGCTATCCAAAAGATTTGCCGAGGGGTTTGCCGAACACGGTTCGTTTGGTGGGGAGCTGCGTCTTGAAAGAAGACCTGGCTCAGGAATCGGTAAAGTTTTTAGCAGGAGTCCCCGTCTCCGGGAAATGGGGCGGATAATCATGGCAGGAGAAGCCACAAGTCCAACGCCGCGAATCGGCAACAAGCGTCTCTCTGATTGGAGGAGAAAACAATGAAATTTGTAACAGCAATTATTAAGCCCTACAAACTGAATGATGTGCGGGAGGCTCTCACCGCCGTTGGCGTTAATGGGGTTACGGTGACTGAAGTAAAGGGATTCGGGCGCCAGAAAGGCCATACCGAGATTTATCGCGGTGCGGAATATGTCGTCGAATTTTTACCGAAATTGAAAATAGATGCAGCCATTCCCGATGAATTGCTGGATAAAACCATCGATGCCATAAAAAAAGCGGCACATACCGGCCAGATCGGCGATGGAAAAATTTTCGTTCTCGACCTTGAACAAATAATGCGCATTCGAACCGGTGAGACCGGTGTTGAAGCTATCTGATATCAGAGGGAGCCTTCTCATGAAAAAGTTACATATCTTTCTTTTTGGTCTTTTTGTCATGGCACTTGTTGCCAATATTGCCGGTGTTGCCTTTGCCGCCGATGCACCGGTCCCCAATAAAGGCGATACCGCCTGGATGATCGTTGCCACTTTGCTGGTATCATTGATGACCATCCCCGGATTGGCTCTGTTTTACGGCGGTCTGGTGCGTACCAAGAATATGTTGTCGGTGTTGATGCAGGTCTTTACCGTCTTTTCCCTGTGCATGATTCTCTGGGTTATATATGGCTATAGCCTGGCCTTTACCGAAGGCAATGCCTTCTTCGGCGGCTTCAGTAAAATTTTCCTGAAGGGTATCACCGTTGATTCCGTGGCGGCGACTTTCAGTAAAGGGGTGGTCATTCCCGAGCTGATCTATGTTTTCTTTCAGGCGACCTTTGCCGCCATCACTCCGGCCCTTATTCTCGGTGCCTTTGCCGAGCGCATGAAGTTTTCCGCCGTATTGGCCTTTATTGTCCTGTGGTTCACCTTTGCCTATCTGCCCATCGCCCATATGGTGTGGTTCTGGGCGGGTCCTGACGCCTATACCGATGCCGATGCCGCCGCCAAGGCCGGTGCCACCGCCGGTTTCCTCTTTCAGAAAGGGGCAATCGACTTTGCCGGTGGAACCGTTGTTCATATTAATGCCGCCATTGCCGGTTTGATCGGTGCCTTTATGGTGGGAAAACGTGTCGGTTACGGCAAGGAATCCATGGCTCCCCACAGTTTAACGATGACCATGATCGGCGCCTCCCTTCTTTGGGTGGGTTGGTTCGGTTTCAATGCCGGTTCCAATCTTGAGGCAACCGGACTTGCTGCCCTGGCCTTCGGCAACACCATGACGGCGACAGCCGCTGCTGCCCTGTCCTGGCTCTTTGCTGAGTGGATTTTGAAAGGAAAACCTTCAATGCTTGGTGCTGCGTCCGGTGCTGTCGCCGGTCTTGTCGCCATCACCCCGGCGTGTGGCTGGGTAGGAATCGGTGGTGCCTTAGTGATTGGTCTTATGGCTGGAGTCATCTGTCTCTGGGGCGTAAATGGCTTGAAACGCATGCTCGGTGCCGATGACGCCCTCGACGTCTTCGGAGTACACGGGGTGGGCGGAATACTTGGTGCCTTGATGACCGCAATCTTTGCCAATCCTTCTCTCGGCGGGGTGGGCGTCTATGATTATGTCGCCAATAAGGTGGCCGATTACTCCACCAGCACCCAGATGATCAGTCAGCTTTGGGCGGTCGGCACAACCCTGCTTTGGTCCGGTATAGTCTCCATCATCGCTTATAAGCTGGTCGATCTGGTTATCGGCTTGAGAGTGACGGTTGACGAGGAACGTGAGGGTCTGGATACCACCAGTCATGGAGAGTCGGCGTATAAGTATTGATAATCCGACCGAATAAGAAGAGTATAAATCAAAGGGCCCCACTCCGGTTTTTCTGCCGGGGTGGGGCCCTTTCGTTTTGCGCTTTTGCAAAACCCTGGCTAAGGTTTCACCAGTTGGCTGAAAAGCAACACATCCGCAGCCCCGCCTGGGCGGCGACGTCGACGGTGAAAGTGCAGCTATCAGCCGACGCGCTCGGCGATCATTGCCATGCCCATACCGCCACCGATGCACATGCTGAACAGGCCGCGTTGTTTGTCGAGACGCTGCATCATATGCATGCCGGTAACGACTTGGCGGGCGCCGGTGCAGCCGATGGGATGGCCGATGGAGATGCCGCTGCCGACCTGGTTGGGCAGCTCCAAAGGAATGTTCAATTCGCGCATGCAGCCGATAGCCTGGGCGGCAAAGGCCTCGTTGAGTTCAATCATGTCGATGTCGCCGATGTTCATACCGGTTCTTTGCAGGACGGTGCGAATGGCAGGAACCGGGCCGAGGCCCATAAATGCCGGATCAAGCCCACCGGAGGAGAAGCCTTTGATCTCAAGTATCGGCTGCAATCCGAGTTCTTTTGCCTTTGATGCCGACATCAGCAGCACCGCCGCCGCCGCGTCGTTGATGCCGGAGGCATTGCCGGCGGTGACCGAGCCGTCTTTCGCGAATACCGGGCGGAGGCGGCTCATTTTTTCCATATTTGTCTCCATCGGCCGTTCGTCGGTGTCGACAACCATTTCACCCTGTCGGGTTTTGATAATGATCGGCACGATCTCCTTTTTGAAATGGCCTTCTTGAATGGCTCTGCGGGCGCGTTCGTGGCTCTGGACACTGAGTTCATCCTGTTCCCGACGGCTGATGGCGTATTTATTTGCGATATTTTCAGCGGTAATGCCCATATGATAGCCGTAGAATATTTCATAGAGGCCGTCGAATACCAGGAGGTCGGTAATGTCGCCTTTGCCGCTGACCTCCATGCGGTATCCCCAGCGGGCCTTCGGCAGGGCCATCGGCACCAGGGACATGTTTTCCATGCCGCCGGCAATGATTGCCTCTGCCTGTCCGGCCATGATGGCCGTGGCGGCCAAGGTGATGGCTTTCAAGCCGGAGCCGCACACCTTGTTGATTGTGAAGGCGGCGGTTTCCTTGGGGATACCGGCGCGAATCATCGCTTGTCGTGCCGGGTTTTGTCCCTGTCCGGTTTGCAGGACATTGCCCATGATGACTTCGTCAATCGTCAGCGGCAAAGCATCTTTGTCCCAGGTGTCGGCGGCCGTTTCCAGGGAAACCGGTCCTTGATCTTTCAGTTGATCGGGTTTGCCGGCCTGCATGGTGCTGTTTAATGCCGGACGAAGATTGTGCTTTTTCAGGACCTCTTTGATGACTGCGGCACCGAGTTCAATCGCTGGAATATCTTTAAGTACACCGCCAAAGCTGCCCACGGCGGTGCGAGCTCCACTGACTATGACAACGCGTTCCATGCTTTCCTCCCAAATAATAATGACAGTTAACGTAAAATGACTCAAAAGATGCTGAATATCATACCGCATGAGCTTCCCGAGGGGAAGCAGATATTCATCGGCATACCCCAGGTTACCTATAGCCCCTCGGGGGGTACAACCGTTCTTCTTTTTCGACAACCATGATAAGGCACTCACAAACTCATTTTTTGTAAGTGTCTTA
>JFJP01040415.1_pt1 | contig 11667 bp, 7 predicted proteins | sample 431651 | NCBI WGS metagenome assembly JFJP01 (sample SAMN02602958, study PRJNA72255) | Microbial mat metagenome, whole genome shotgun sequencing project. | biome: fresh water; feature: sink hole; material: water; isolation source: purple microbial (photo- and chemosynthetic) mats found in... | reverse complement strand
AACTTGTTACTGACATAATTTTTACTTATTTATTCACAGTCGTGAATTGTAACACAACGTCAATTAAAACTTAAGGTTAATTGAAAGGGTAGGTCTTTTTGTTCTCCATATACTTCTCTACTACTTGCATAAATAAGCCAAGGTTTATTTGGAAGCAACTTATATAGTTCTAAAAATTTTGTTGTACCTTTAACATTAACTTTGTAGCATAGTTCTGGGTGTTGTTCTCCATGAATAACCCTTGAAATTGCGGCTAAATGAACAACCCCAACACACTCCCGAAGTAACGGTATGATCTCTCCTGAAAAAAAACTTAATGGACTATCTCGCAATCTTATATCACAGCACATTACTTCATAACCTTGTTTTTTTAATCGCTCTACCAAAGCTGATCCAATTAAACCAGCTGCTCCAGTGACCAATATTTTATTCATATAAACCTTAAAGTTGTACATCTCTAGGTTAATACTATAATAAGAAAACTAAATTAGCAATTACATTATTTAGATAGTTTAATTTTTTACCTAGAGTTCTATATATTCTTGATTTTTACTTAATTAAATGAGATCATGCTCTTTCAAATAAAATCAATAAATTATAAAGATAGTATGCTGCTTAGCTTCAGCGATAGATATAATGAATTAGAAAGAGTAGGAGTCCAGCTAAAATTGTTATAAGAATGTTTGGAGCCTTTAAAATCAAACTTACTAGTACATATCAATTGACTTTTACCATGGAAGCACTGGGGGCCAGTTAGAAAAGAAAATGGAATTATTATTTCTGCAAGCTAAAGAAATGACGCCTAAAAGGATTAAATCCATAAGGACCTCTCCTATAGCTTAACATAAGAACGCTTTGCTATGTTACTGGATATTTCTTATAACACTTATAAAAACTGAGAAATATGGCATCGTAATACTTGCACTTCCTCGGTATCTCTCCTAATTCTTGCAGAACAAAATCCAAAACTATTTTTAAAGCAACAGAAGTGGCGAAAATTCGTTGATAAAATTATATAATTATACTATACTAATTTAGTAAAATACTAAGTTAGGAAAATAATATGAGTCAACATCACCAAGTAAAAGTAATAGGTAATAATGGTCAACTATCTCTTGGGAAAGCATTTGCAGGTCAAATGGTAATGATAGATCAAGTAGATAATGGTACATGGATCATTAAAACTGGGGAATTCATTCCAGATTCAGAAAAGTGGTTATATAGCGGAGATAACCTAGAAAAACTGGACAGAGCATTGTCTTGGGCAAAAAACAATCAGCCAAAAGATAATTTTGAAGAAATCGCTGGAAAGATAAAAAATGATTAAAGTCAAAATAGATCTAAATAATCCAGAATTTCAAAAAGATTTATTTGCTCTTGAAAAAAATGATCAATTAGCATTAATTAGAGTCCTTAGAAAAGTAAGTAATTTAACTTGGGATGAATTATACAGGGATCAAGGGTTAAAGTGGGAAGCTATTATATCGAAAACCACCAAAACCAATGATCGTATTTACTCTTTTAGGTTTTCACAAAAATATAGAGCATTAGCGTTAAGAGAAGAATCTTACTTACGTTTATTAACACTACATACTGATCATGATAGTGCTTACAAAAAGTAATGGATAATGCGTTAACTTCTTAGTTAACATTGTATTAAGGATTTAATTATTCATAATTTATCTTATGGAAAGTACAGGCTTATAAAAGCCTGAATATCAATAACTTATGTTTATATCAAAGATATATTAAGTCTCATGCCCAAAGCAATACAAGCACGGTCAATAGTATCAAGAGTAATGTTAGGATTATTAGGGTTTAATAATCGATCCACAGCTGAACGACTAGTATGCATTTTCTTAGCCATTTCTGCTTTTGTTATATGCTTCTTTTCCATAGCAAGTTTAATTTGCATTGCCAGCACATGCTTATGGGAAACAGCTATAACTTCGTCAAGTAACTCTGTTTCTGTAAGAAACTCGTCAAAGTTTGTTCCTATGTGATTTTGATTCATTTTACTCATTGTTTAATACCTCTTTTTTTCTTTTTAAAGCTAGCTCAATTTCTTTGTCTGGGGTTTTTTGTGATTTTTTAATAAATCCATGAAGAAGAATCATCATATCCTCTTCAATACAAAAGATAGTTCTAGCTATATTATCTTTTAAATTTGACCTAACCTCATACAGCCCTCTGCCTAAAGGTTTGCAAACAGGCATACCAATAGGCCAACCAAATTCTACCGTTTTAATGTCTATTCCTATTATTTTACAATCTTCTCGGTCAAGTTCTAAAAGCCAATCTCTCACTGGCTCTTTACCATTTATGTTTTTGTAAAAATAAACAGTTATTTTTTTTGAGTGCTGGTTCATTAAATGAATGTACCATATATGGTACTATGTTGCAAGTACTTATTACCCATTTTTTTTGGTAACTTACTATACTTTGTTGCTAACCTTATGGACTGCAACATTTATTCTTAACTAAAGTTACTAAACGTAAAAACTTTGTATAAGTTTTTTCTGTAAAATGTTCTGTATTATATTGCTCATTGCTTATAGCAGAATACTTGGTATATCCAGTGTTTACCTTATGGTTAGTTAGCAAATCTTCTATTTTAAAATCATGAACTCCACCAAAAAGTTCATCATTTCCGTAATATTCTTTAGGCAAAGTTGATACTATTAGGATTCCCCCTGCTACTAAATTTTTATCAATTGACTCAAATGCTTTTTCTCTTTGAGAATTACTAAAAAACTGTAAGCTGTCTAAGGCAATAACTATATTCCATTTAGGATGCTTCTGAGTAATAGCACTAATAACATTTTTATCGCTAAAATCACCCTCTATAAAATGTACTCTATTTTTTAAAGTTTCTTTGCAATAGTTAATATAAGTATCTTTATTCCATATAGATGGATCAGACTTTTGTTTCTCTATGCTTGTTAATATTGATTCAATAGGAAAATCACAAAACACATCCTCTTGGATTTGCTGCATACCATGGCCTGCGTCAATAGAATAAACCGTATATCCTAATAAAGCTAAATGGCGACTGCACCTTCCCAATCCGCTACCAATATCGATTACTACATTATCCTTTGTAGGGGGATATTCTTTTAAAATCACCTCGATTTGCTTATTTGAATCTAAAGGACAACTATATAACAACTCGTAAACCCTCTCATATAACATCCCCTGACCAGTTTGAGTTAGTATATTCTTTTGAAATCTAGCAATAGAATCTTTAATGTTATGTCCAAAAACTGTCTGAACAAACAATAAAACCATACTACATAAAAAAATAACTTTTTTAAAAAATCTAATTACCATTATAATGACTCTAATCATGAATAACTTTTATTTTCCCTAATAATTAATATTAATATCGTTATTGATATTAATTTGTCTCTCATGTTCCTGCTCCATTCGGTCATGATACTCATGTTGCATAGTTCTGGTTTGTTGGATCCTCGTTGTTATTTCATGCTGATACTCATGTTCTAAACCATTATGACTATCATGATCTATTTTTGTATTATGATTATGGTATTCAGGATGATCATGCAATTGTTCATAATGAGCATTTCCTCTTAATAACATATCATGAGTTAAATCCTCACCTGCATGAGTGGTCACAGATTTTGCTGTCATATCTCTATCGCCAGCAAGCACAGTACCATCTAATATATCACCGCTTAAAGATTTATGTTTACCTTCTAATATTTTGTTATCTAAACCTTGCATTTTATTATCGATTTTATCATGCAACTCTGCTTGGGTTATAGCTACTTCTTCCATCACTTTTGTTCTTGCTTCCGTTAACAACTCTTCGCCATAATTATTCCTAAAATCCACTAACCCTTCCGCTAAATATTTACCTGCTATCGGATTTTGCTTGTGTAGTACCGATACTGCTGGCTCATCTTTTATCACTTGAGCTACTTCTTGCTCGTAATTATTGTACACTAGCTCCTTAGCAATGGATCGAACTTGCGTATTCGTTAAATCTGGGTTTTTTTCTTGAATCTGCCACTCGGCCTTGACTAGCTTTGCTCCCATAAGTTCTTGCCATAATTTGCCACTGGCTTTCTTGAACTCACCATACTTTTTATCTTCAATTAAAAACACACGCATATTTTCTTTGCGACTTGCTATATTAGCTTCTTCATAAACAGCTCTCTCTACTAGCTTGTTTATTAGCTCTTTATTATTCATATTATCAATATTAGCCATAATATATTCAAGATAATGACTGGTTGCTCTAGCTAAGACAGATTCGTTGTCAATAGAAGATGCTGCCATTGCCACTGTTATATGTTCTTCTACAAGCTCTAATCTTTTATCAGTCTCTGTTATAATTTCTATTTTGCTTGTTTTGGCCAATTTTATTTGATCTTCCGCAAGATCTTGCCACCATTTAGTATTGTTAATTTTATTATGTGCTAGCTCTGCGATCTTTGTTTGATCAGAATCCTTTAAACCCCCTTGGCCATCTTTGTTATTTAAATCATAATTACTAATTATTTTATATAAATCATCACTTATTTTATCCTTATGGACGTTAATTAAATCTTTTACCCCTAATTGATCTTGATGCAAAATACAAAAATCTTTCATAAGCACTTCATGCAGCTTGGCTTTATCTGTATTGCTTGCTGCTAACTTTTTATTGTCACTAATATATTTCTCGTTGTTAATTTGATATTTAACACCATTGCTACTATTACTATTGCTGTAAATATTCTGTACTTGTTCTACTATTTCCTTTGGCGTTGCCAAGAAATTACCATCCTCGTCCCTGCCAAATAGATTCTTGAGCTTGGTTGCTACTTCACTGCCAGCCGTGATCTCTAAATGATTAACCATGCTACTAGTAAGCATTTCTTGATACAAACCATCTTTAAAACTTAAAAATTGATGTACAGCCTCACCCTTACCGCTAGCCTTTGCATAATCCATGTAACTTACTACCTCGTTACTTGCAAGACGCTCGTGAATTTCTTCATATAAACTAGATTTACGCTCTATCTCTTGGCTACTATCTTTAATACCAATAGAGGCCTGTTGCCAAAATACTTTTTGCCCATTCTTATTATTATGCTGATTTGCATCCTCTATATAAGTTGCTATGTTTTTACGTTTATTTTGGCAGGATATTATTGCATCCTTTATTCCGCCTAAAGACAAATGCTCAGGCATTTTATCAGCTAAATCCCATTTTTCAGGTAGGTTTAAATTTTTTGTGTCAACCAGACTTACAAGCCCACTAAAACCGTTTATTTTGTTAAGCTCCTGTAATATTGACCTACCTGCTCCCTCCCCTGCCACATCGTTATCAGGCCAAATTGTAACCTCTCTGCCACCTAATTGCCGCCAATTAACTTTTGCCGTTCCTTGCGCTCCGCCCATCCAAGAAATCACAGTATATTCAGGCAATAAAGTTTGAGCGTGATCGGCCGTCTTTTCTCCTTCTACTATTAATATCGGTTTATTCTCATTTGCTAGCTTCTCTATGCCATATATTGGCTTATAACCATTATCTGTAAATCCTTTTAACTTCCATTGATCGGTACCATCTTTGCTATTATGACAATAACTAACAGGCATTACCTGTTTTTTACCAGTTACCTTATCAACGAATCTAATAGTCCCACCAATAAGCTCACCCTTCTGATTGCGATAAGTCCAAATATTATCAATTTTATTTGTTTTTGCCAGCCAGCTAAGATGCGTGTCTACATTAAGCCTTGGCGCTGTTGATGGTATTATCTTATATGCTTCAACATTATTTCGCACAATTGGCGTTTGCTTGCTATCCTGAGTATCGTTATTGGTATCTATTTGATTATGCAACTTGCTATTATTCTTTGTTTCAACATTAATACCGACAATATTTGCCACAATTAACAATGTCTCTTTCTTCTGAACTCCAGCTGACTGCTCAATTAAACTAAAAACATCACCTTTGCTACCATCACTAAATCTATGCCATAACCTATTCTTAAGATTCATATTTAATGAACCACAACTAATACTACTACCTCGTTTAATGATTTTGCCATCAGGATTAAGCTTTGCCGCATAATCTCTAAATATATTTTCTATATGAGAACTTGTTAAAGAAGCTTTTACATTTTTAAAGTCAAGCTTTGGATCAGAGTTCCATGCTTCGCTCTGCCTCATGCCCCTACTCTTACTCCCCGCCTTTACCTTATCATCTACCCGAGGCAGCTGTTTTTCATCGAGTTTTTGGTTATTTACATTTATATTGTTATTATTGAATGACTCCTCTCCTTTTAAGGCAATAGAATCAAGTAACAAATCATGGGCATTATCTCCCTTAAATAAAGTTTTGATCTCCTCCCCTCCTCCTTTAAGCTCGGACTTACCACTATCTTTTAAATGTTCTATATCATCTAGTAATTTTTGCTCCTCTTTGTTTGGCAGTAATGCCTTAAGGTTGGCGATCTCTAAATCTAATGCCTTGATTTGATGAACTAACTTACTGCTATCTAAATTCTCTTGTAATTCTGCTCTCATCGCATCCTCGTTGATGTATTTGATTAAATTTGCGCCCAAATTCTCTAAATTAGCTCTTACTCCTTTTACTTCACTGCCTTTAGTTATGCTTGCCCATAAACTCATGCTTTTAAGATCACCGAGCATCTCAGGAGATTCACCGATTGCTTTTGCTAGTAACAAAGGTCTATTCGTCTCAGCTATCAGTTGCTCAAATCTTGTTAGAACTTTCTTACCCCCATCTTTGTATATTTTGCCAAGGAAATTCGGTAACTCCTCATTTTTGAACTTTGCCATTTTCTTAAGCTTAGTAAGTTCATCAGCGTGCTTTGTACTTAGCTGGGATTGCAATAATTCCTTATCAGCTAATTCTTTTTTGTGATCAGCGCAAATACGCAAGACTTCGCCTTGAGCTTCCATGACTATTGCCACTTTTTCTGAATCAATAACGCTGTTTTCTTGGTGTGCAAATTCCACTACATCCATTATCTTGCTAAAATGAGGATTGCTAATAATAGTTCCATTCTTATCAATTGACGCAAAGTAATGTTTAACTTCTTCTAACCCTGCATGTTTGCGAACTGTTTCGTAATTTATTTGAAGCTGGGATATTAGTTTACTCATCACAACCTCATGTTCATGAGTCGCTTCCTTACCAAGTTTGCTATTTTCAATTTGCTTTTTTAGTTCTTGCAGCTCAAGGTCAAAAGTTTTTTGCCTTTGATCCAAAAGAACCAATTTGCTTTTAGCGTCCTTAGTTGCGGCGGAGCATAAATCATTTTTCAGAACAAGCTGTGCTGTGCTATCTTCGCCAAGTACAGTTGTTCTATAATATTCTTCACTAAAGCTGTGCGCAAAACCCGCTCCAAGATTTTTGCTAATCTGCTTTTTCTGCAATCCTGTCCATTCTTCTTGAATAAGCAATGCTTCTTGAAGAAAGCCATTGTTAATTACATTAATTTTCTCATCCAAATCATCTCTGACAAATCCATAATAATAATCAACTATCACTTGCGCCCTATTTTGTCTCGCCTTTCTTGCCTCATTTAACTCTTCTAAAGTTTCAGTAATCTCTTGGTATTTTCCATGCAAAATAGCTGATTTAGTTTTTTGTAGTATTACCCCAGCAATTAAATGCTTATCATCAGCATTTAAAATCTGATTTTTACTTTCAAAATCAGTTAGATATTTAGTTTTTTGTAAATCAATATCAAAAAGCTCTTTTAATACCTTTGCTGATTCTAGATTATCTCGATCTTTTTTTAATTGCTCAATTCTTTCTGCATTATCACGAAAATGCTTTGCTCTAAATGCAGTTTCTGCCCTTATCACATCCCCACTTGTTAAATTAAATTTTGTTATTTTAACGCCAAAACTAGCTAATGCTTCGCTAGAGAGTTGTTTCTCTATTGCAGGTTTTTTCAAATATAAATCAAGCTCTGTAATTTTTTCTTGAGCAGCTAAAACCTTCTCTCTTGCATCTAAATAATCTCGCATAGCTCCAAGATTACCAGTTAAAAGCTTATTACTCTTATCTGTTTGCTTAGCAAGGTTTTCGTGTATAACGGCAATTTTATTAGCATAAGCAGTAATTCTCTCTTCATATCTTTTAATTTGCTTCTCTTTTTTTGCCAAAAATGATAAGTCTTTTTTACTTAAATGTGAGCGAATGATTAGATTTTTATCTATCTCGCCTAAATCCATCCATTTAATCTTTTCTTTGTCGCTACCTTTGTAAGATCCCTGTTTTAATGATGCTAATTGCTTATTAATTTTATCCGTTAAATCTTTTGTAGACTTAAATTTCGAACCATTTCTTTCTTTCAAGAATTTATAATTATCAGCAGCTTTAGCTATTGCCATAGGATCAATTATAAGCTCTCCTTTATTGATAATAAAATCTTTTTGCAAGTAGATTTCTAATGAACTAAAGTTTTTCAGCTCTTTTGCTAATTGCTCCGATTCTTTGCTATCACTAGCAATTTGCTGATTGTTTTCAATTAACTGAGTTTCCTTATCTTTTTTCCAATGATTTAAATCATCATATAATTTATTTAATCTACCTTGATTACCTGCAATAATTTCTTGATAAGCATCTTTCTTCCTATTGTCTTTTAATTGACCCGAATAATCTGTAGCAAAGTTTAAATCTGTTCTTTTTGAAATCAATAATTTTAAACCTACCTTCCACAGTGGCACATCCACTTGCTCCCATTTTTCCCCTATTTTCTCATACTTATAAGCACAAGCTTTAAATTCTTCTTTTGCAGCAATCACATCTAGATCTTTAGTCTTGTATACGACATTTTCTAATGTCTCTTTATCTAAATATATAGAGCAATCATCTCTATGCCTCGAACTACCTACGTTAAATGCTTCATAGCCACTATGTTTATCGACGCTATAGAAAAACTTATCGACATCAGCGCCCTGCACCGCATGACCTGTTAGAGCATATCCATGCTTAAAACTTACTGGCAATATATCTTCACCTGTTTTAATCGTGACTAATCGATGACCATTCTTTCCTTCTCTAATTCTTACCTCAAATTCACCGCAACCATTTTCATCAACTTCTCGTAGCTTTGTAATTATGCCAAGCTCATTATTCCGCACTCCTCCATAACCTTCAAACTCTTGCTTATTGCTTTTAAAGATAATTTGATCACCAAGGCATAGTTCAATCATCTTTTTTTGCCCTAAACCCTCCTCTTCTTGGCTCTCTAAGTTAGAGTAATATAAACCTCCATTTCCTTTGATGATACCAGCATTCTTAAGAGAAGAACGTACCATGCTATTTAAATTAGCTACTTCCAAATTGGTAAATGCTGCAATAGCTGTATTACTCAAAGCAAAAACATCGCCTTTTTCTTTTGATAAATTAATAACAAAGGAACTATAATCATCTGCTAATGCTTGCTGTTTTTGTTGTTCATTATCAAAAACTTTTAACATCCCAAGTTCATCATATATAGATATAGCTTTAGCAATTTCATAGCGACCCATAGCTTTTGTTGCCTCTATATGCATCTCTTTTATACGCTCATCTTGGTTTTGATGACGATTATTTTCCATTAACACCAACCTGGTAGCTATATCTCCAGTTTTTGAAAAACCGCCTTTATAGCCTATTGCTGGATTTTGATTATTATCACCAACTTCTATTATTTTTCCGCCACAAGCTTTAATTTCATGGGTAAAATAATCAAGAGTTGGTAAGTCCACCATTGAGGCTTCATCAACTATTAAAATAGTTTTTGCAGGTAATATTACTTGATTATTCTGATAATGCTCTTCCTTGTAATAATCAGTGCTAATGTTTAACCCAGCCTTATTACCAGTTTTGGCCTCTTGCCATAACTGCCTAAGTTTTGTAGTGTTTTCTGCTACTATCCCAGTCTTGACTGACAATTCTTCTGAAGCTTTGTTAGTAGGAGCAGTGCCAATAACAGTATAGCCCGCTTCCTTATAATGACGAACTATCTCACGTATTACAGTTGTCTTACCACTGCCTGGCCATCCTTCAAGAACACTAATATCTCCAGATGCTAGCACATCAATAATTACTTGCTTCTGCTCTTTGGAAAACTTAAGCCCTGGGGCGATTTCTGCAATATCTTCTTCCTTAATATTTATAACATGGCTTGATTTTGTCGCTAATTCCCTAACATTTTCTTCAAACCTATGTTCAAGTTCTATTCTATCGGTTCTAGCAAACAACATCCGACCTTTTAGGTCACATGGATTAACTAATGTTAGTTTGTCAGAGGCAATAACTATATTATACATCGATAATAGTTCGGTTTTACACCATAGCTCAAAGGATTCTTTTTCATTAATAAGGCTTGGATTAACTCCCATTATTAAAGCCTTATGCAAACCTTTTTCTATATCATTACTTGAAAATACTGGCTTATCTATTGATAATTGATCAATCACGATAGTTGGATCAGCTATTATTCTTGCCGCATTCTCAAGGGCGATTTCATGATTTTGTTGCTTTAGCTCCGCATTCTTTATCCACCGTGCAGGCCCCTCATGTACTCCTGGAGTAATGTTAAGCCCACGAGCAGCATGGGATAGGTGAGACACTCTAGATTCATGACCATACATCTCTAAATGGTGATTAATAATGGTTGCTACTTCTGCACGAATGGCTTTTAAAACTGACAAATTATCCCATTGTACATTAACTTTGCCCCAAGAAATTTTGCCATCAATATTTGTTTCTAAATCTCGTGTTACTGCCATAATATGGACATGTGGATTCTCTGGATTATCTAGATGAATGTTATAATCAGCTACCATTCCTCTTGCTACTAAGGAGCTTCTAACAAAATCTTTTACTAGCTCTTTGTTTTGCTCTTTTGTTAACTCTACAGGTAACGCTATAGTAAATTCACGAGCTAAACGACTATCTACTCTAGTGCCTGCATTCTCAATTGACTGCCATAATTTTTGTCGATCAAACACCCATTCTGGCGCATTATCTGGGGCCATTATTCCGCTTATTATTGCCCCAGATTTATCTCTATAATCAAAAACAAGGCCTATTACTTCGCCTGTATTTTCATTTACTAAATGAGACTTGCACTCCGATAAGCAGCAGCAGATACAGCACTCCTACTGCTTCCTCTTGATATTGATGTAGGACGAGCGTACATTATGGCCATAATCAGCTAATCTTTATTCTAATGTTGTCTATCATATAAAATCAGTTCCAATGTTTATCTTTAGAGCGCAGGTGTTGGAATTTATTCCAACACCGTATTGCGCATTGTCATGAATTTTGAATTATTACTCTACTACCCTCTCTTCTCATCGTCAATTATTTTTATTATTTCCACCTCTCTTTAGGGGTAATTTAATAGGGGGCAAAGCCCCCCTTAGCACACCCCCATTGCATTTTGAAAAAACAAGTTAGCTTTTGTAAGCCCTCCTTGCAAAGGTATTTGGCAAAATTGCTCTAGCATTTTAATTAGATTCCGATATATAATTTGTTCTGATGAAATAGCAAAACAATTAAAAACAAGAAAATGTCAAAAGTAGAAACAGGAAAGAATACTAATTTAACTAAAGTTTTAGATTTAATTACCACTCTAAAGCGAGAAGAATTACTCGCCTTAAACGAAGCGATTATTAATTTGT
>JFJP01040209.1_pt1 | contig 11667 bp, 10 predicted proteins | sample 431651 | NCBI WGS metagenome assembly JFJP01 (sample SAMN02602958, study PRJNA72255) | Microbial mat metagenome, whole genome shotgun sequencing project. | biome: fresh water; feature: sink hole; material: water; isolation source: purple microbial (photo- and chemosynthetic) mats found in... | reverse complement strand
ATTGGATTAATTATTTCTGCAAATTTATGGGCCCAACCTACACCTCCTACCAAGTTAAGTAAACAAGAACTAGTGGCTTTCGAACTCTTTGAAAAAGTAGGTTATATTAAAATTGACTCTATTGACAAACAAGTGCTTTATGTTAAACCTGTAGTCTGGGCAAATCTGAAAACACCAGAGACTAGAACAAATTTTCTTAAAGCAGGCTCAAAATATTATAATGGTCATAAATATAATAATTGGGAAGGCTATGGCAAAAATTGGACATTCAAAATGAAACTATCCGATTCTAAAAAACTTGTTGGTGAACAGAGTAAGGACTTATCCATAAAGATAATAGAGAACTAGTGAGGATTCATTTACTGAAATATCTAGACTTCTTTGTGTACTATGACAATTTCTTCGTCTTCACTACTTTTTAATGATTCGTTTGACACGATATAAACAAACTACTTGATTAGTAATAAAATTGAACTTTTTATACCGTGACAAATTTGAGTAAATGTGACAGTTTTAATCCACTCCGGCGCCTAACACGGATGGTAATTGCCTTCAGCAGCCCGGACAAATCCTTAATAACCCCAATGTCTATCACCATAATTTAAACCCACTTATTAAACTTTTTGTACCATGAGCAATCCTGCTGCCGTGACAAAGTCTATGGGGCTGCTGGCCCTCGCGCTGTTGTCATGGTTTTTGCATCGTCATCTGCCAATTATTATACCGGGAGCAATTCTCGCCGTTTATCGGGACTCAGTCATCTGGACCATTTTATCGTGACAGACAACTTATCGCCACTTATCGGGACTATGCAAAAACGCATGCCAACCCTGACACAGACGGCAACTAATCCTACCACCGGGCCGTTATATTTAAACGTCAGCATGTTACGGGACAATTCCTGACTTGACAAAAAACGCCTAAGTATAACTTTCTCAAGCAGGGTGTCTTTGTTAATCTGGACAACTTCGTAATCCAGAAAAGGCCATGTTGACAAATTATTTATGGTGGGTCTACTCCTGCATATCTATCGGGATTCATTTAATTGTTGTAAATTTAATTCTAATATAATCTGATTATTATAACATGACTACTCAAATTGCTTTCGTCCTTATATTGACTTTTCTAATCAACCTGATAACAACCCTTTCCTATTCCGTACGGATCGTAGGAATAAGGACTGGAAGAATTGCTGTATCATTTGCACTTTTCAATATCTTAGTACTGATTTCACGAACAGCTAATGGATTTCAGGCACCATTATTAGCAAGCACAATAGAAAAGAATATCAACTCAGGACAAGATGCCAATCTGCTTGACTTCAGACTTATCATTCTTTCGTGCACAGTGGCAACAATAATTGGAGGACTTTTGATCCCTACCTTTCAAAGGATTTTATCAATTGCCGTAGAAAAATTTAGTATCTATAAATCCGTGCCGAAAGTACTTTTTCATGGATTTACTAAAACCGGGATTACATCAATCAAAGAAAACCTTGTCATGCCGAGTTCAAAGAACATTGTTAACCTTGAGATTACTGCCGATTTCCCGTGGAAAGTCTTTTTTATGAATGTAATAGCTGTTGCGATTATTACTATTGGTGTCTTATCAGCTTTGTATGCAGGTTACTTTAATCCCGAATTCAGGACCACTGCAAGTAGTTTGTCTGCAATAATTAATGGTTTCGCGACTATTTTAATGTTTGTCTTTATTGATCCATTTCTCTCTGTCATGACTGATGATGTAGTATTAGGTAAAACAAAAGAGAACCTTTTTAGAAAATATATTGTTTATATGGTCTTTGCCAGAGTGATAGGAACAGTACTAGCTCAATTAATGTTAATCCCAGCTGCAAAGTTAATTTCAATAATAGCCCGACTGATTTAAAAGCCATCGACTCATTATAGTCCTAATGCACCTTGACAGATTTAAAATTACGCCTAAGTATAACACGGACGGTTAAGTTAATTGCCTCGGCAGCCCGGACTAATCCGTAATCACCCCAAAACTTATGACGATAGTTTTCAGCCACTTATTAAGTTTTCGGCACCCTGACAAATCCTGCTCCCATGACAGAGCTAATGGGGCTGCCGGCCACCGCTCTGGCTCCAATGGTTTTTGCTGTCCAAATTCAGTTTACTATGATCCGTAAATCCTGCAATAGTGACGACTAAGCAAAAACCATTTCCGCCGCGACGCTATGGCAACTAACTTAACCGCCGGGCCGTTAGCATTCAGGCCCGGCTGCGCCGACACGTGGGACAACTTACACATAACGTGACAGTTACGTAACCTTGATAGATGGCCCGAAATGCTAACAAAAAACCATAGTTTCACTCAACAACCGGGGATAAACAATTTCACGGATTTTAAATAAGAATCAATAACTTATTCAATGGCAGTTATAAAATTTACCCAAAGTGCTAATCTCTATGAAAATCAAAAAGATTAACTTAGTTTCAACTATTATATAAGTCATTATGAAATCATTCTTTTTTATCTTAGTTTGTGGAATGCTTCTCAGTTCATTACTAGTAATAAGTTGTGACAATTCCAGTCAAAAAGGTAGTAAGCAACTACCAACATTTGATATGAACAATTTACCAAAGATAAGCGAGGTAAGGCTTACTGATCTTGGGTTTGTTGACATTAAATATATTCCCCTCGAATCTAAAGAACAAAGCTATATCTGTGATTTAAACGGCATTTTTTCTTCAAATAAACTTGTAGTGGGAGACCATTTTTTTTTATTTAAATGTGGAAATAATATCATCAAATTTCGAAAGGATGGATCCTTTGAAACCAAAATAGGAACAATCGGAAGAGGACCAAATGAATTTACAGTGGCGCACGATGTTACTATTGATTCGAAGACGAACAATATTTATGTACTATCAAGATGGCAAAAGAAAATTTTTGTTTATAACGAGCTTGGGGGCCTAATTCGAATAATCCAGCTATCTAATTCCCCTAGTGGACTGGTCAAATGTAATGATGGGATTTTGTGTTACAGTGAGAATCATATGGGGAATATTATAAACAGTTTTGATTTTATCGATACAACTGGAGCAATCATAAAAAGCTTCATTAATAAGTACCCATTTAAAAATAGAGATGCTTATAACACATCCGGAGAAAACCTTTTTTATGATTTCAGGGATCAGGTATACTCAAAACAAATATATTCCGATACAATTTACAAGTATAATGAAGGAGAGTTTATACCACATTTAGTTATTCAAGTAGGTGACAAACTCTTAACACCGGTAGCTCGATCAAATTTTGAGGGCATGTACCTTGGTGAGCATTATATTAGGCCACAAAATATTTTTGAATTTAGCGACTATCTTTATTACGATTTTTGCTACAGTGTTAAAATTCCTAATGATATTTTGGTATATCGTTTCATTGGCTCAAAAAAAAGTCTTAATTATTCATTGTTAAATTTCGATGAGGGTATCATTAATGATCTAGATGGAGGTCCAAATATACTGCCTTTAACCAAACTGAATGATAATACAATAATTGCTATGATAGATGCACTAAAATTTAAAAGTTATATCGATTCAGAATCTTTCAAAAGGTCTAATCCTAAGTATCCGGATAAGAAAGGACAATTGGAACTCATGTCCAAGAACATAAAAGAGACAGATAACTCAATAATTATAATAGTAAGCTTTAAAAAAATTAATTAGTGTGACTAATCCTGCTGCAGTTTTAAGGTATCGTGACAATGTCAATAGGGCTCTGAACTTCGCACCGTTGTCATGGTTTTTGCATCGCCATCGTGAAAATTTTAAAATACCAGGACAAATCCAGATCATTTATCTGGACTCTTCCATCAGGTCAACTTTCAAATAACAGAACAGCTCCAATTCCTCTAAGGAGACAAATCAACACATCGCAAACAACTGACAACGATCAATATCTTATATATTAAACCGGTACAATTTTTGTTGTAAAAAGTTTTTTATATTATAAAATGAGATTCACTTGTAGGACACCATGATTCCATAATTTAAACTAAATGAAAACTACTTTGATTCTGACTTTAATAATCTTTCTTATAATAGGGTCAATTTTCGGTCACCTAAGCGAGTTAAGTTATGTTGATTTTAAAACTGAAAACTCTCGATCACAACTTATAAGATCAGATTTCTCTAGCTTGAGTAAATCAAATTTAAAAGAGTATCGAAAACTTTCTAGGCAAAATAATTCTAAACACAAAACTAAACTCAAATATCAGGATTATGGACCTATGCCTTACAATCAAGACTTTGGTCCTCGACCAAGTGTTAGATTGATCAAAAGCGAGAAACACCTTGATAAGCAGATGTATTATGCACCATACTACAATATGACAGGGACTCCGATAAATGAACCAAGAAAATTAAACCAATTTATACCTTGACAAATCCTGCTACTGTTACAAGCTCAATTGGGCTGTCCGCCAACGCTCATTTTGTCGTGGTTTTTGCATCACCATCATGATAATTTAACATGTAATAACAGTTCCTTCTCACTTACCTTGACTTAGACAAATCCACACTTTTAAAATTGCATTGGAATAATTTTTGCTGTTAATGCATTAACACATTTGATTCAATATACCAAACTATGAAGAATATAGGATATCTATTAATACTTCTTTTATTCTGCTGCGGATGCAAAAAGGAAAATCCATCTGAATTCTCACCCAACCTACTAGGAGAGTGGTTATGGATAACCAGTTGTGGAGGAATATCTTACACTTGTCATACACCTAAATCAAGAAACTATGAAGTCAAGCTTATTTTTAAACCAGATTCAATCTTAGACTCCTATCGTAATGACACTTTAATGTCATCAGAAAAATTTCAAACCTATATTTCACCCACTTCAACTTTACCTGGTACGCCTGATGTTATTAAATATTCAACCATTCAAATGAAATTCTCAGTAATTAATGACACATTACACTTCATTGATTTCTGCTGTGATGGATATGAAAGCACTTATAAACGAAAAAAATAAGAGTGTAATAAAATTAATACTGATTACCTCCTAAGCAACCCAATAAATCACTAATTGAATTTAAAATGCTATGAAATTTTATTATTTGTCATTCATTTTACTACTGGCTTCATCCTGTAAACAAAAAGAGCAAAATCTCTTTGAATTTGATCCAAGGAGTCTTGATAAAAAAGAAATTACATTATCCCAAATTGCTGATAATATTAGTTATACACCTTTGGATAATAGTATTCAATTAGGTGAAATCTATGATTTTCACTATCCTAAATTTATTAACAATGCTATTTTCTTATATGAGAATAAAATTGGCGTTTTGGTTTTTAACAAAAACGGAGAGTTTGTCAGAAAGATTGGGGGAAAAGGAAGAGGGCCCGGTGAGTATATCTATGGTTTAGATTTCACGGTTGACAATAAGACTGAAAATGTCTTTATCAATGATATGGATATAATTAAAGTATTTAATAAGGAAGGCCAATTTTTAAAGAGTTTCTCGCTAAATAAATTTGGAGATTTGATTAACAATATTGAGATTTTTAATTCAAAACTACTCGCATTTTATGCCATACAATTTGAAAATACTCCTTATGAATGGATGGTCTTTGATACTATCGGCAATGTAATCATTCAGGAAAAAAGAAGAATACCGCAATTTACAAGCAATGTTGGTGGAGGAAAGGGAGCTTATCATTTTAACGATATGATAGGCTATTGGGATGAATATTCTGATACAATTTTCTTAATTTCAGACAATTATCTACAAATTCCTTCTTTTATTATTAGTCCTGGGGATCACCGATATCCTAAAACAACAATTAATGCTCCAACTGAGATTAATAATAAATTATCTCTTAGGCAAATTTTTGAAACTCGTAACTTTTTAATAGTTCGTTATATTTATAATGAAATAAAAAATTTCGCACTAATTGATAAAGAAAGTAATGAAATATTCCTCTCCAATTGGGAGTTTAATGGAAGCGGAGGTATACTTAATGATCTTGATGGTGGTGCTAGATTTTTACCAAAATCTTACTATATTGAAGAAGACCTGGAATACATTGTTGGATTCTCATATCCTAATCAGCTTATTGACCTGGTTTCAAGTAATGAATTTAAAAATTCTTCTCCTAAATATCCAGATAAGAAGTTGGAGCTAGCAAAATTTGCTACCAATCTAAAAGAGACAGATAATCCAGTTTTAGTGATCGTTAGACTGAAAAAGTAAAAAACTACCATGACAATCTTTTCAAGACAATTTTAATTCCTGGCCTAAATATAAAAACGAATTATATATAAGGTTCGCTACATTTGTTAATTATACTAATATGACAGTTAACCAACAAATAACTTCATAGGCGAAATTTTTCAAACATATGCCAGGAGTCAACGCACAAGCAAGAGTTTGGCAGCCACCACCACGACACCCCCCGCAGGTGCCAAACACATGCTTCTTTGCCAATTCTGTCCTAAGTGACAGCTTTTCTATAGCATTAATTTTGTGAGATTAAATTGGACAATGGAATTCGTTGAATTAAATCTATGTATTAATCAAATATTAATTTAAATTTGTGATATGATTAGACAAAAATCGCATAGAATTAAGCATTTATGGACTACAATCGTTTTTGTACTCTGCTTTCTTCTTATTGATTTTCTTTATCAAAATCCAGATAAATCGGATTTGCCATCTTCACCAATTTTTCAAACAGAAAATTTACATCTAAAATTATCCTTGCATTATACTATCTCAATAAGTGATATTCCTCAACCTCCTATTCAGTTATGCATTATACCCCTTATTGATAAAACAGATTTTACAATATACCAAGAACACTTCAAAATATTCACGGACAATCGATTGATAGAGCAAAAACTAATTTCTCTTCATAAATTGGACCTTATTATAAAACCTGTTTCACTTCGTAGGTTTTATTATCATAGTATCTCTCAAGATTCCGAAGATTTGCCAGTTTTAAGTTAAAATCCGTCTTCATTTCTATTTTGTTTCACCTTTTCAAATACAGAAGGTCCATTTTTTAACTTAAAATATTATTACAATGAAATCATTAATACAAATAATTGGAATATTAGTAATGTCATCCTTTGTAAATCTCAACAATATTAATGCAATAAAAATTAATCTTAAAAATACTCACACAGTATATACTATCAGAGTAAACGATAAGGAAAAGTATTTCGACTGGGATCAGTATATTAAAATTGAACAGATCATCCCCCTCGAAACAAATTCTAATTCAGTTTTCGCCAATCCGGACAAAGTATATGTTTTAAAAGATAAAATGTTTTTTCAGGATAGGAAGAATCAGATTCTTAAGGTTTTCGACCTTTCTGGTAAGTTTTTGTTCAATGTAGGCAATAAAGGCAAGGGTCCTGAAGAATATTTAGAGATGAGAGATTTTATGATATCTGATAATAACGTATATACGCTGGACTATAAGAAGATCCATTGTTTCGATGCTAGTAATGGGAAATTTAAATCCAGTTCTAATATTACTACGCAGGAAATGAATCCGATGGGTTTTCTAGTTTTCAATAGCAAAGATTACTATTTATGGCAAAGTAATCCATCTCAAAAGAATGTCAGAGATACAAAATATAGATTATTGAAATTTGAGGAAGGAAAACTTAAATCAAGATATTTTGAATATGACCATCATTCAAATGATATGAACAGGTTCTTTAAACGTCCGGATGGGAGTTTCTACATCCGCCCAATTGATGGGGAGTATGTTATTTACAAAATCACTAAAGATTCCGTTTCAATCTCATTTGAACTGAATTTTGAGAATAAAAATCTACCTAAAGATTATTACTTAAAAAACCCAATCGATGTCAACAATGAGTATCTAAAAAGTGATTACTATAAAAGTATAGCTGATGTTTTTGAAACTGAAGAATATATCTATTTTACTTGCGCTGGTCCTCAATCATATGCATACGAAGGTTTAATTAACAAAAAGACACAACAAATAAGCTTTGGAAAACGTGATTTTAGCTCGAATCCCCGGATAATTTTTTCAGATGGCAAATATTTATATGGATATTATCAACCATCCTTGATTTTAAACGAACCTGTAAAAAAAATACAACACTATTTTTTTGATGAAATAAGGAATCATCTTAAAGGAATTAAAGTAGAGGACAACATTATTCTTGTTAAATATTCTTTAAAGGTCAATTAAACTTTGAGCAAATAACAACCTTGTTTAGAATTAAAGAGGATTCCTCTTATGCAGTAAACCACATCCCGCAAACCGATCAAACTTAAGTAATCATGACATTAAGGTTTGCGGGAAGAGGTTTACTGTATGCCACTCTATCGCTACGAGACTGAAAATCAAATGATAAATTCTATTCTTATCGAGACAGCTTTAAAATTAACCCTACATATAAAAATGAGTTATGGGCAATAGCGCTGATACAGTTGCGGTTACCTAGACAAATTCGTCAGCGTGACAGATTCGTTTTTCCTTGACAAATTATCTCACAGCGCCACTAGCCTATAACGGACTTTCTTGACTATTTATCATTTACGTGACAATTTCACTTTTTCTATCAGGATTATCTCATCGTGACCATTTTATTACGACATTTGAATTATCACCATCTATCAGGATTATGTAATGACACACTATATTTTAATCCTTACCTTAAAATTATTATTATGAGAAAGCTCTTTATCTTATCTTTTATCTTGATCTTAAGTAGCTTGTCATACTTAAACGGACAGAGATTAAAAGATCAAAAAATTCTCCCTTGGTCTTTTTCACTATCCTATGCGCCTAAATTCGAAATACCAAGGCCCCTAAGTCCAAATGGTGAAATGATTTTTAAAAGCATCAACATCATGACGGATAAAAAGATTAAGAATCATTTTTCGTTTTCATTTGGTCTGGATTATAGTCAAATCACAGATGCTTCTAATAGCCTGCATTTTGACGGCAGTACACCAGTTAGCAGCATGTTATTTAGAACATCGTACACTGCGTTCCCAATCCAACTAAACTATCATATTAGAGATGATTCAAAGAGGCTGAATCCTTTTATAAAAACTTCTCTAAGAAATATTTATTATCATGATTATTATAGACGAGAATCATCACAAGAATATTTCACATCTAAAAATGACCACTATTATTTGTTTTGCGATTTTGGATTAGGCAGCTATTTTAAAATCCATGACAAATTCTCCTTTATATTTCAAGCATCGGTCGGATTTGGACTTAAATACCACACACCACAATACACCTATTTCGAGGGACTTGCAGGCTTTAGATATACCTTGACAAGACCGACTTAAATCGGGACGAACAACTGCCCATAACACGGACGGTTTAGTTAATCGCCTTCGCCAGCCCGGACAAATCCTTCATAACCCCAACGTCTATCACCACAATTTACACCCACTTATTAAACTTTTACACCGGGAGCAATCCTGCATCCGTGACAAAGTCTATGGGGCTGTCGGCCGACGCGCTGTTGTCATGGTTTTTGCATCGCCACTTGCCAACTTCTGCACCGGGAGCAATTCTCGCCGTTTATCGGGACACACCCATCGTGACCATTTTATCGTGACAGCCAACTTATCGCCACTTATTGGGACTATGCAAAAACACATGCCAACCCGGACACAGACGGCAACTAACCAAACCGCCGGGCCGTTAGGTTGCATGCTCCAAAATCTCTCTACCATGTTTTCACATATCTTGATAGTCTTTCTTTTCTATTATATCTGGATTAATACTTATCCAAATTTATCGTGACAATTAGATTTCGTCCATCTGCCGGGATTCAGCCGTCTGCCCAATCCTGCTGGACGTGATTGTCTTGCCCATTTATCGAGATCTGGGGATCGCACGCAACCTAACGTCATCGTGACAATTTCATACCTGATTCATTAATCTGAGTCATCTGGACAACGCTATAATTGACTGCAATTCAAGTATTCAAATACAGAATATTTTCAGTACGATCAAGATTCTTGGAACAATTAAATAATCTATCGGTATGATTTTTGTTATCTTTAAATTATCAAATCGTTAAATAATACATCATTATAATGTTCAAAAAATATCTCTTTCTAAGTTCACTTCTAATATTTATTTTTACGGGCTGTGAAAAGATTAACACTGGGGAGTCATTTATTAGTAAAGTCAGTGATAAAGTAAGGATAGAATCAAATTTATCATACTCAATTCGAAGTGTAAATGATTGGAGGTGCCCTAAGGATATGATGTGTATTCACTCTGGTGATGTAGAAGTCTCACTTCGATTTCATCAAGGCTTACACAATACTGACAAAGTTATATCTTTATATACTAATGGTAAGAATCCAATCGAAATTGGAGGGTACACTATTAAATTACTCGGTGTAGATCCAAGACCCGAGGCAGATAAAACTACTTCTCAGGCTGAGTTCAGAATTAATATGATGGTTCTTAAAAACTGATCTTAAGACAACACCATCTGGACTGAAATTCCGCTGAACCAGTTTAGGTTACAGTTTTAATTATAACCGTTCTTCATATTAAAACCAGACAAGTTTAAAATTTCATTATTTTAGATAATACTGTGAAAAAAATACAAACTTTGCATAAGATGAAAAATAAACTTGCTCTCTTTCTCCTATTCCTGTTCTTCCTTTTACTGCTTCCTGAGTCATGCAAGAAGGAACCAATATGCGCATGTAATATTGAAAATCCTGAAGAAAACATAAAATGGATAAAAGATATTTTGACCCAGTCATATTCATTAGATGTGTTTAAGTATTATTTCAACAGCATTGAATATATAATTTTAGCTGACCCACCTGGGCCCGACGCCATGCGGATAGTTTTCGACTGTGATGGAAATTTATTAGGCCGAGATGGAGGTTATTCTGCCGGGTCAACTTCCATCAATTTGCCTTATAATTTCTGGGATTCATACAATGAGAATAAGATTCTTATCTATCAACAAAGGATTCATCCAAAATAGGCATAATAAATCTTAAATAAATTGGACAAATCTGTACCGCATGACAGTTTTAATGCTAGCACGTAACCTAACCCGGCTAGTATAGGTAATTGGCTGCGCCGAGCTCGTCCCGAAATACAATTTATCAGCTTCGCAATTTGATTTCCGGTCGGTCCTCGGTTGCCTTCGCCAGCCCGGACCAATTCTTAATCACCCCAACGTCTATCACCGTAATTTACACCCACTTATCAAGTTTTGTATACCGTGACTAATCCTGCTACCGTGACAAAGCCAATGGGGCTGTCGGCCGACGCGCTGTTGTCATGGTTTTTGCATCACCATCGTGATAATTTTATCATACCGTGACAAACCCTGCTCATTTATCGGGACACACTCATCTTGACCATTTTATCGTGACAGCCAACTCATCGCCACTTATCGGGACTGTGCAAAAACACATGCCAACCCCGACACAGACGGCAACTACCCATACCACCGAGCCGTCAGACTGTCTAATAACCTTGTCTTATTGTTCATAACTATGAGGCTGGTGATTCTTCGAAAAACTATGTGTTTTGTACCTTAACTACATGAAATTCATACAAGGACATAGCCGAAATCAGATTAACCTTTTCCCTGTTTCTTTGGACAATTCAATTGACCCTGATAATGAAGTCCGGA
>JFJP01040208.1_pt1 | contig 11668 bp, 5 predicted proteins | sample 431651 | NCBI WGS metagenome assembly JFJP01 (sample SAMN02602958, study PRJNA72255) | Microbial mat metagenome, whole genome shotgun sequencing project. | biome: fresh water; feature: sink hole; material: water; isolation source: purple microbial (photo- and chemosynthetic) mats found in... | reverse complement strand
CTTCAATTCTTGCTTTTTAGGGCTATAAACAGCTCGTATTTAACATTACTTTAACTTTTAGACGTGTCTAAATCTGCAAGTTGGGTTAAAACCTGTTAGGTCTGTATTGAGAATCAAAAAGTTATAAATTCAACTCTTGATTCGCATAAAGTAAGGAATAATATAAAACAATCGAATAGTGGTACAAAAAATTGTAAATAATTATACCAAACCTTATAATCAGTTGCCTACTGTTATGATTTGTGGAATAAGAAATTTAAAACCAAATTTACTTCGTTTGAATTGTTACCACATCTAAACACAAAAAAATCAATCAAACCACTAATCAATCATTATTTTAGGGGGTAAATGAGCTATTTGACCCCTTATTTGAATTATTTGTACTGTTCGCAAACGTTATTTCTCTATATTTTTGTGTAGTAATACCATTAAATTTAAACAATCAAAATTCAAACTAAATATTTAATAGTCTATGAAATACTTTTCAAAATTAACAATTGCACTCTTAGTTACTACCATAACTTTTTTCACTTCATCTTGTGAAAAAGATGAAGATCAAGATCAAAGCAATACGATTCTTTCGGTTGCTTTAGAAAACCCTGATTTATCAACTTTTGCCGATGTTTTATTGGTAACTAATTTAGAGGAAATACTTAAAAAACAAGAGCCATATACTGTTTTCGCTCCTACAAATAAAGCTTTTGAAGATTTCTTAATTTATTCTAACTATAAGTCTTTAAGTAAAGTTCCTGTAAATTTACTCAAACAACTAATATTGAATCATATAATTGTTGGAAATATTAAATCTACCGAATTGAGCACAGGATATGTAAAAACTTTAGCTAAAAGTAGTGTTTCAGGAACCAATACAATGAGCATGTATGTGGATATATCCTCAGGGGTAAAATTGAATGGTGTTTCAAAAGTAACAACTCCAAATATTATTACCTCAAATGGTACTATTCATCTTGTTGATGCTATTATTGATTTTCCTTTTATAACTACACACTTAAAATTAAATCCAAAATTAAGTACACTATCAGATGTCATAACTGTTAACGCTGATGCGGATTTCGTTAAGCTTTTATCACTTCCAAATTTTTATAAAATTGATGCACAGGAATTTTTTGTTCCAATTAAATCTGTTACTGTTTTTGCGCCAACCAATACTGCTTTCTCTGATTTAAATACCGAACTTGCTCCTAGTGGTATTGGAGGAGTTACTAAGGAAAATTTAAACAATATATTGAAATATCATGTAACAAATGGAAATTTCTTAGCGGCTAGCCTGACCGAAAATCAAAAAATACCTAGCTTATTTTTGTTGCCCTCACCAATCCCAATCCCAACTCCAGATCCAGGACCAAAATACGAAGAATTTACTATTCAACTTACAGGTGGTCCAAAAATTAAAGATGTAAAGAATCGAATTTCAACAATTGAAGCAACAGACATTCAATGTTGGAATGGTGTCATTCATGTTGTAAATAAAGTGCTTTTGCCTAATTTATAAGCAAAATATAACATTTAAAATTCAACATAAGTTTATTTTAAAATTTTAAATATAAATTTTTCAAGAATTTGTTTGCCTTGTTCACTTATCGAAAAAATCATTTTTAAATTAGGTATTATTCTCTTATTTCAATAAATGATTAATTATTTTATTTTTTTTTAAAGATAAAATAACAACATTTTAAAATGTTATTAAATAAAAAATTACAAACTAATATAATATTGTATTAAAATAACCAAGCAATTAACCAAATGAAAATTTAAACCCATGAGAATAAAACAAAAAAGAATTTATTTATTTCTTAGCTTAATGATTTTACTTGGAATAAATCATGCCTCATTGGCACAAACATTACAAGTAACAGGAACCGTAACAGACAATCAAGGAGTGCCAATTCCGGGAGTTAATATAGTCGAAAAAGGCACCAAAAAAGGAGTAAATACCGATATGGACGGTAAGTACAAAATTAGCACTTCTGCCAAAGCTGTACTCGAATTCAGTTATATTGGTTTTGAAACTAAAGACATTGCTGTTAACGGACAAAGCGTGATTAACCTAAAAATGGCTACTAGCTCTACAGACCTAACCGAAGTAGTTGTAGTGGCTTATGGAAAACAGAAAAAAATATCGGTTACGGGTGCCATTAGCTCCATAAATTCCGAACAATTAAGTCGATCTCCTAGTGCTAATATTGCGAATTCACTTGCAGGACAAATAACAGGTATCTCTACGGTACAGTTTTCTGGAAGACCAGGAGCTGATGATCCAAATATTTTTATTCGTGGTATAGCATCATTATCCGAGGCCAATTCCCAGCCCCTCATTATTGTAGATGGTGTTGAGCGACCTTTCACAGGTCTAGACGCCGATGAAATCGAAAGCTTTTCGATTCTAAAAGATGCCTCCGCTACTGCTGTATATGGAGTGCGTGGAGCAAATGGTGTAGTTATCGTTACCACAAAACGTGGAACAAAAGGCAAAGCATCTATCACTGCAAGTTATTCCAAAGGCTTACAAGAAGCAACAAGATTACTCGACTTTGCTGATAGTTACACTTATGGACAACGCCACAACCAAGCACGATTGAGCGACAATCCACTTCTTACTGTGGGTGAACTTAAATTTACCCCCGAAGCATTAGAAGCTTTTAGAACAGGTTCAAATCCAATAATTTATCCAAACGTTGACTGGTTGGATTATATCTTGAAACCATTTGCAGACCAATCTAGGGCAAATATTAACGTTTCTGGCGGTAATGATAATGTTAGATATTTTGCCTCCATAGGAGTATTAAGTCAAGATGGACTTTTTAAAACATTCGAAACAAATTACAATTACAACTTCAGTTTTCAGAGGTATAACTTTCGTACCAACTTAGATATTGATGTAACCAAAACAACAAAAATAGGGGTAACCATTGGTGGTCAAGTTGGTATTCGGAATGAACCTCGAACACTTAGTGGTATCAACCAGTTATTTAGAGAAATTTATTGGTCGCAACCCTATTCAAGTCCAGGTATAATAGATGGAAAATATATAGTAGGAAGTGATAACTATATAACAGGTACAAAAAAAGACCCTTTTAGTTCTTATTATGGTTTAGGATTTTCTAATATTCTTCAAAATAGATTGAATTTTGATATTGATTTGAATCAACAACTTAATTTTATAACTGGACTTACTTTCAGAACTAAACTATCTTATAATACAAGTTATACCCACACCAAAAGCAGGGCTTCATCCATAATTAGATATATTCCATTTTTCCGTGTTGACATAGATCCTGATTTCAAACTGACTAATCCAGACAGCGATGAAATTGTTTATCGCACCGCTGGAACAGACGGTAATCTATCCTATACTGAATCACAAGGAAAAGATAGAGATTGGTATTTTGAAGCGGGATTAAACTACAATCGAAAATTTGGAGTGCACAACTTTGGTGGTTTGTTGCTTTACAATCATCAAAAAGATTACTATCCATTAGACACAAACAATAACCCAACAACCAATCAAGATATTCCAAGAGGTTTGGTAGGTATTGCCGGTAGAATTACTTATGATTATAATAGTAAATATTCCGCCGACTTTAATATAGGATATAACGGTTCTGAAAATTTTGCTGAAGATAAACGTTTTGGTGTATTTCCAGCTTTTTCAGTTGGATGGGTAGTTACTAAAGAAAAATTTATGGAAGCTGTCCCTTTTGTTGATTTCTTAAAATTCAGATTGTCTTATGGATTGGTAGGTAATGATAAAATTGGAGGAAATCGTTTCCTTTATTTGCCCGATAGTTACGATCCTAGCAGTGGAAGTTATAGTTTTGGAACTGATAATCCAACAAACCAGACAGGTGCAACCGAAGGAATAATTGGAAATCCAGATGTAACTTGGGAAACTGCAACAAAACGTAACTTAGGGATAGAGTTAAAATTTCTAGAAAACAAACTGGGTCTTATTGTAGATGTTTTCAAAGAAAACAGAACCAATATCTTAACCAAAAAAGGAACTGTTCCTGAATTTGTTGCTTATATACTTCCCGCAGTAAATATAGGTGAGGTAGAAAACAAAGGTTTTGAGGTGGAGCTTAACTGGAATCATAAAATTGGTAAAAACTTTAGTTACAGAATCAATGCAAATGTTTCGCACTCACGAAATAAAATAATCTACATGGATGAAGTACCATGGACGTATGATTATCTCTATCGAACAGGAAATCCAGTTGGTCAACCATTCGGATACATTTTTGATAGATTTTATGGTTTAGACGAGACTGGTGTTGGCGTTCCAAACCACAACTATCCACTCAAACCAGGAGATATGGTTTATAAAGACTTAAATGGTGATAATTTGATTGACCAAGATGACCAAAAAGCTATTGGCTATCCAAATTACCCTGCTTACAATTTTGGTTTAAACATAGGATTTAGTTACAAAGACTTTGATTTTAGCATGTCATGGGCGGGAGCAACACAAACCTCAAGGTTATTAGATGAATCCTTGCGTGTGCCTTTTGGTACAACAGGCGAAAGGTCTTTAATGCAATACATGGCAGACGAAGCCTGGACACCTGAAACAGCAAACACTGCTACTTTTCCTAGAATAACATTTCAAGGTGCTCTTAATAATTCTAAAAATTCAGATTTTTGGTTGCGTGATGCTTCTTATGTTCGATTGAAAACACTTGAATTTGGTTATAATTTCAAGGGAGCCTTTTTGAAAAAAATGGGGATAGCCACCTTCCGACTCTATTTTAATGGAAATAATTTAATCACTATTTCTAAACTAGACATCATAGATCCTGAATCTAGGGCTGGTAGTATTCAAGAATATCCACTTACTAAATTATATAATTTAGGTGTAAAATTTAATTTCTTATAAATAAATATTTATAAATACATAAAAAATATAAAATTATGAAAGCAAAAAAAATAATATTTAGTATCCTAGTCGCACTACTGGTTTTAAACAGCTGTGACGATGTAGAATTTGGAAATAAATTCCTTGAAAAAGAACCAAGTGTTGATGTAACCAAGGATACAATTTTTGGATCTGTAGAATTGGCTACTCGATATTTAACCACTGGCTACACAACATTACCTTATGGTTTAAATCTTGATTTTAATGCAAAAACCGATAAAATGGGAATGGATGTTTTAGAGTGTCTAAGCGACCTTAACCAAAGTTATTTATCTTGGGGAGGTGCCAATCAATTATATTATAATGGTCAATATGGTGCAGCTATAGAAAACACAAGTTCTGCTACAAAATACCATTTCACTAAAGAACAGAGTTGGGTAGGAATTCGTATTGGTTGGAATTTTATTGAAAATGCAGACAAAATTCCTGATGCTTCTGATGATGTCAAGAAACAACTCAAAGCAGAGGCTAAGATGATTATAGCTTTACATTATACTGATATGTACAGACATTTTGGCGGACTACCATGGGTTGATAAAGCCTATAAACCTACTGATGATACTAATTCACCTAGATTAACTTCCTTGCAAACCATGGAAAATATTGTAAAACTTCTTGATGAAGCTGCCGAAGATTTACCTTTGGTTATAGCTAATTTATCTAGTGATGATGGACGATTTACAAAAGCAAGTGCATTGGGACTAAAAGCAAGATTGCTTTTATTTGCTGCTAGCCCTTTGTTTAATGATTCCGTACCTTATTATGAGGGTGAGGGTGAGGGTGATAGAAAAGCCATTGATGATAAGTTAGTATGGCATGGAAGTAAAGATCTTAATTTATGGAAACGTGCTGCAGATGCTGCAAAAGCAGTTCTTGATTTAGGAGCTTATCAACTTGTAAGTACAGGAAACTACCGAAAAGATTTTCAAAATGCCTATTACAAACGTGGTAATCAAGAAATACTAATTAGCACAAGAACAAGATTCAGATCTGGTGGTTACTGGGCAGCTAATTATTACTTTTATCAAAGTGCAGGAGGTTATGGAACAGCTTGTCCTACTAAAGAATATGTTGATATGTTTCCGATGGCAGATGGAACACCATTTGACCCAATAACAGGTTATAATTCGCAAAATCCCTGGGAAAATCGCGACCCTCGCCTTTATGAAACTGTACTGGTAAACGGAGATGCATATCAAGGAAGAACAGCCGAACTTTGGATAGGAGGTCTTGAAAGAACAACCCTTGCAGCCAATGGTGCTAAAACAGGTTTCGGACTTAGAAAATTTTTACTAGACAGAGACAATGCCACTTCAACAGGATCTATAGTACAATGGCCCTATTTGCGTTTGGCAGAAATATATTTAAGTTACGCCGAAGCTTTAAATGAATTTAATGGTAGTCCAACCGATGAAGCTTTTGATGCAGTTGATATAGTTAGAGCTCGCGTTGGATTAGAAGGTTTGTCGAGAGTTAAGTATAATACGAAAGAAACATTTCGTGAGGCGGTCTTGACCGAAAGAGCTTTAGAGTTTGGTTTTGAAGAAGTACGTTGGTTTGATTTAATTCGTTGGAAAAAAGAAGCTTTTTTCAAGCAACCACTTCATGGTGTCAATACAACAAAAAATCCTAATGGCACTTTTAGTTATGAAATCGTTGAATTGCCAGCACGCTTTTGGAAAAATAATTGGTCAACAAAATGGTATTTGAGTGCATTTCCTCCAAACGAAGTCAACAAAGGGTATGGCTTAGTCCAAAATCCTGGATGGTAATACCAATAGAATTTGAATATAATAATCAAAATCAAATGAAAAAAATCAAAACCGAACAACTAAATAATGCCCTAATGAAGAAACATTTGCATACTATTGAAGCTAAAAATAACTTGAATTTACTCAATTCTATAAAATTAGGGTTTAATAAGCTTATGTTAATTTTACTATTATTGGTAGCTGGACAAAATATATCAGCTCAGAATAGTACAGTAAAGATTAACGTAATGGACGAATTCGATAAACCAATTCCTGGAGCAAAGGTTGTGTCAGTGGCCAATCCAGAAAAATTAGGAATTACAGACCTTGAGGGGAATACCTCATTAGAAATTGAGCCTTCAGGATTTGTAAAAGTTTTACATAATGATAAGGAAAGAATAGTTTCCATAAATTCAAACTCCATTAGTGTAGCACTGCGAAAATCAGATAAAAAAATTAATGTTGGTTATGCAATCGATAAATCTGTTGATGAAATTACAACTGCAATAGATTTGGTTTACTCAGACAAACTTGAAAAAAGTTCTTTGCTCAACCCTAACGAAAGTCTTTATGGAAAACTCAAAGGTTTGATGGTACTTCAAAATGGTGGAGAACCATGGAATAGAAATCCTGACTTTTTTATTCGTGGTATTGGTACAACAGGAAATAATAAAATATTAGTACTTGTTGACGGGTTTGAAAGAGACTTGGCTTCGCTCTCACTTCAAGACATTGAAAACGTTTCCGTTTTAAAAGACGGAACCGATGTGGCAAAATATGGATTAAGAGGGGCTAACGGAGTAATTTTAGTGACTACAAAACGAGGAGAAAGCAATTCATTTCACGTTGGGGTGTCTTATGACAAAGGTTGGAACATGCCTTTACGCAAACCAAAATTTCTTGATGCTTATGGATATGCAAATGCCGTGAATCAGGCTAGTGTTTTAGATGGTAATTCGCCTGTTTACAGCAATCTAGATCTTCAAGACTATAAAAACGGAACAAATCCTTATTCGCATCCAAATGTGGATTGGTGGGACGAAACTTTCAAGAATTATGGCGTTACCAATAACTTAAACACAAGTTTTTGGGGTGGTGGAAAAAGTATTAATTATTATGTTTCTTTGAATTATCAAAATGAAAGAGGACTCATAGACAATACAGATATTGACAATCGATATGACAGTCAACTAAAATATGACAGGTTGAATTTTAGAACCAATCTTGATATTCAATTAACCAATACTACAAAATTCTTGGTTGATGCTTCGGGTTATATTGGCGGTCAAAATGAGCCAAATGCTAGAATAACCAATAATTCAAATGGTGATTATTCAAGAAATATTATGGGTGCTATTTATAGTATTCCCGCTGCTGCCTTCCCTGTTAGAACAGAATCTGGACAATGGGGTGGCACTCAAATTTACGGCAATAACCCAGTTGCAGCTGCTTCATCAACAGGTATCAGCAAACCCAATTATAGAACGTTGTATGCCAACGGAAAAATTGTTCAAGATTTAGGATCTGTGATAAAAGGTCTATCTGTCGAGGGTTCTGTAGCCTATGATAATTATGCTTCATTCTATGAAAATAAAACTAAAACTTTTCAGTATGAAAATGTGCCTTTTACCCGAGATGGTAATGGAAATGTAGTTTTTGGAACTCCTCAATTATTTGGTGCAGAATCTGATTTAGCTTATTCAGATAGCTTTGGAGATCAAATACGACATGCTACTGGTATTGGTAAAATAAACTACGAAGCCAACTGGAGTGCAAATAAATTAACCACTAGCATTTTGTACCAACAAGACAAAAGGGTAAATGATGGACGTAATAATACTTTTATTCATCAAAATTTTATGTCATCGGCTAGTTATGCCTATAAAAATCGATATTTTATTGATGGCGTATTATCATACAGCGGTACTAATATTTTGCCAAAAGAAAACCGTTTTGGGCTTTTTCCAGCAGTTTCCGCAGGTTGGATTGTGAATCGAGAAAATTTTCTTAAAAACAGCAAAAGCATCAATTATCTAAAACTAAGAGGTTCTTGGGGATTAAGTGGTAACGACATTATGACGGCAGAACTTTCAAACCAATATTTTGATGCAGGTGGAACTTATATTTTTAATGTTAATAGCACTAGTTTTAATGGAATTCGTGAAGGACGATTAGCGGCATCAGATCTTACTTTCGAAAGTTCAGAAAAAATGAACCTAGGGTTGAATATGGAATTGTTCAATCGACTTACTATAAACATTGACGCTTTTAGTGACAAACGAACCAATATTATTGTATCAGATGCTGGTGCTGTACCTACTCTTATTGGAGTTACCGCCCCATTTAATAATGAAGGAGAAGTTTTGAATAGAGGTATAGAAGGGTCTTTTTTATGGAAAAATAAAGTCGATAAGCTAAAATATTTTTTTGGGGGTAATTTTACTTATGCCAAAAATGAAATTATTAATATGAATGAAGAATTCAAACCTTATGACTATTTAAAAGAAACTGGTAACCCCATAGGACAACAATACGGACTTCAGAGTTTGGGATTCTTTCAAAATCAAGCGGAGATTGATGCCAGTCCAAAACAAGTTTTTTCTCCAGTGAAACCGGGTGATGTAAAATATAAAGATCAAAATAATGATGGTCTTATTGATACATTAGACCTTATATCGATTGGAAATAGCAGCCGAAATCCAGAACTGTATTACGCTATAAATTTTGGTTTTGAAATGGAAGGTTTCGGATTAGATGTTCTTCTTCAGGGTATTGCAAATCAAACAATCTATTTAAATACACAAAGTGTTTTCTGGCCTCTAGTAGGACAAAAAAATATTAGTGAGTTTTCATCAGGAGCTTGGACACCTGATACAGCTGATTCGGCTACTTTGCCAAGGCTGACTATGTTGTCAAATGACAATAATTATCAAAAAAATGATATATGGCTTAGATCTGGAAATTATCTCAAAATGAGACATTTTGAATTTTATTATAACTTTCCTGAAAAAATGTTGAAAAAAATGAAAATGACTAAAGCCAAACTTTATGCAAGGGGAATGAATGTGTTTTCTATCGATAACATCAACATTGTTGATCCTGAATCAATTGGCGTTAGTTATCCAACTTTAGCTTCCTATCATTTTGGTATTAATTTAGAATTTTAAAAATAAAGAACTTATGAAAATACAAAATTATATAAATTGCGGAATAGTTTTTTTAATGTTATTTACTCTTACCAATTGTGAAGACTTAGAATATGATGAAACTATCGGCAATAGTAAAGAAGATGTTTTTAGCGATTTTGCTCGTTCAAAAAGCTTTCTAACAGGCATATACGCTTATTTACCCACAGACTTTAATAGTGTGGGTGGTTCAATGCGGTCAGCAGCTACAGATGAAGCTGAATATACGTCTGATTTATCAGATATTCAAAAATTCAATGATGGAATCTGGAGTTCTATTCAACCTTTAGACAATGTTTGGAGTACTATGTACACTGGTATTCGTGCCACTAATGTTTTTCTTAAAGAATCAGAAGGTCAAGAATTTTTACAAGAGCAGTATAACGACAACTATAAAGACATTATAGCTCAATATAAAAATTATCCTTATGAGGCACGTTTTCTAAGAGCTTTTTTCTATTTTGAACTGGTAAAAAGATATAAAAATATCCCACTTGTAACCACTGTTTTGACACCAGAAGAGGCTGTAAATGTACAACAATCTTCATTTGAAGAAGTGATTAATTTTATAGTAAGCGAATGTGATGCAACAGCAGCAGTTCTGCCACGTTCCTATGCTAATTTTACCGCTGCAAAAGAAACAGGTCGTGCCACAAAAGGAGCTGCTATGGCTCTAAAAGCAAGGGCTTTGTTATATGCTGCTAGCCCATTACACAATAGTGATCCTGTGGACGTAACTTTGTGGGAAAAAGCTGCTAAGGCAGCCAAGGATATTATCGATTTAAATGCTTATTCATTAATTACACCCTATTCTACAGTAGTGAATAATAATGCAAGTGTCGAAACAATTTTTGATAGACGAGTAGCTCCATCAAATGATTTTGAAAAACGAAACACTGCTATTGGTTTTGAGGGCGGAGCTAGTGGAACTTGTCCTACACAAAATTTGATTGACGCTTATGAAATGAGTACTAATGGTCTTGGCATTAACGAAATTGGCTCAGGTTATCGATCTACATCTCCTTATGCTCAAAGAGATACAAGATTGGCACAAACAGTTATTACAAATGGAACCGCATGGAAAACCATTGCTGTTCAAACGTTTATTGGTGGAACAAATGGATTACCTATTACTAATGCTACAAAAACAGGATACTATTTAAGAAAATATTTGATTGAAGCCATCAATCTTGATCCTAAACTTGGAGCCGTTACTACAAGAGAGCATACTTGGGTAATATTCCGCTATGCTGAGGTATTATTAAATTATGCCGAAGCTATGAACGAAGCTTATGCTACTCCTCAAACTCCTCCAGCAGGTGGTGGTATGACAGCACTGGAAGCGGTTAATATTGTAAGAAGAAGAGCTAACGGAACTAGATTTGTTTTTCCAATTGGTATGACAAAAGAGGCATTTAGAACCAAACTCCGCAATGAACGCCGAGTAGAATTGGCTTTTGAAGATCATCGTTTTTGGGATGTTCGCCGTTGGAAAATTGGGGATCAAACCAAAGATATTTATGCTATGAAAATAACACGCAATCCCAATTTAACTCTTAATTTTGAAAAAACCTTATTAGAAACAAGAAAATATGAAGAGAAAATGAATTTGTACCCAATACCACAATCAGAAATTTTCAAAAATAATAATCTGCAACAAAATACTGGTTGGTAAGAATCAATTTTTTAAATCTATGATATGGATTTACTTTATAGGTATAGGCGTTTAGGTCGCAATTGTTTATATTTGCCAAATGGCAGAAAGAAATATTTTCAGAGGAGTAAACTCAATAAAATTT
>JFJP01031795.1_pt1 | contig 11668 bp, 18 predicted proteins | sample 431651 | NCBI WGS metagenome assembly JFJP01 (sample SAMN02602958, study PRJNA72255) | Microbial mat metagenome, whole genome shotgun sequencing project. | biome: fresh water; feature: sink hole; material: water; isolation source: purple microbial (photo- and chemosynthetic) mats found in... | reverse complement strand
CTTTTAATGCAGTTTTTAATGACACAAATGCCAATCCAACATCAGTATCATTATTAAATTCTTTGTTAAATTCAAATCCATTTGCAACAATACTATTTAAATCTAATTGAGACATTATTTTTCTCCAAGTTGTTTTTTAAGGTTTTAGCAATTCTAATTGCTGTTAAGTTTTTATACCGCCAAAAAGTTAAGATAAACCTACCAACTCAAAAAATCCAGCAGGTTTTTTGTTTAAAGTTAAATCACAATACTGACCAACTTATTCGGCACAACAATTATTTAAATGACTCGCCATATTTTAATTCGCCAATAGCCAGCTTATGTAAAATAGACGCGATAAACAACGGATAAGGCATACCTTCATTAAACGCCATAGCCTCTATTTTGGGTATATCCTGTTCAATAATCTCAATGGGAATAGATTTTCTTTTTAGCGTATTCATTGCCATCACTTGGAAACGCTTTTTTTCTAATTCAAATTTAGCTTTTGGCAATGGAATATAATGCCCATTTTCTATCTGCTGTACAATTTTCAATTCATCGGCTGTGTAAATTTCATTATCAGTTTTCATGTTCTGAATCCTTAAGTAACAGTTTGCTATATTTTCTGCTGGGATAAATCGTTTTTAGAAAAATACCTTCATCGTTTTCTATATACGGCACAAGATAAGCATAGTGATTAATATTGACGACTAAGCATTTTTGTTCGGGATAATTTTGACTTGGATTAGGAATTATTTCCAATAAATTTCCCTCTTGTAAAGCCATTAAAATAGCTTCAAACGTTATATTCCTTTCGGCTTTTAAAAGGGCATTCTTTTCTTCGTTCCAACTAAAAATGGGATGCGTCATAATTTTGACATAAGTTGATTAAAGCAGGCATTGTTTTTAGAAACCCACCAAATCAAAAAATTCGGCAGGTTTTTTGTTTAAAGTTAAATTACAATGCTAACACATTTCTGCGTACAACAATTACACAGCATGTTCACTCAACCATTCTTTTAGCGCATTATCAATCCGCATTTGCCAATCCAAACCCGTTGCTTGAAAACGCTCCACAATTTCTTGTGACAACAATACTGGAATCCGTTTTTGAACGACCGATAAATTTTTATACGGTTTTAACTGCGAAAATTCCACTTCTGATAATTCGTAAGTATCTGAATCTAAAGCAATCCCAGCATTAATTAACTCATCCTCTTTATCATTTGGTAATTCAATCAATCGCCCTGATTTAGCTGTTAATAACATAATTTCGTACCTCTCTGCTATTGGCTTTACGCAAACTAATAATCCGCCTTTCATTATTCCTATCGGTAAAAACAACACAATATAACCGTGTTTCAATAAGCGCATAACCAATGATTCGTATTTCACCATAATGATGACGTGTATCCTCAATAGCTAATAAAGTTCCCCATTCTATTTTTTCAGCATCCGCTAAAGAAACACCGTGCTTTGCTATATTAATGGCGTTTTTATTTTCATCAAAAACCAATTTCATTTATTTTGAAAGATTCCTTAAAAACCTACCCAATCAAAAAATTCAGCAGGTTTTTAGTTTAAAATTAAATCACAATACTGACCAACTTATTCATCATCCAAATCCTCATTAGGCAAATTTTCAATTTCCGCAACTGTCAACCCCGTTGTTTGTACAATGATTTCCATTGCGACATTTGCAGCTATCAAATTTTTAGCCATAAGTTTCTTTTCTTTTAATATTTCTTTTTTTAGTTCTGTCGCCATAATCTCACGCCGGTCATATTCCTCAAACATAGCATAACGTTCAGTCGGACTAATCCCATCCTTTTCAATCGCTGTAAAAATTTTTTGAATCATTGCATCGTGATAATTACTTTCCTCAACCTTTTCATCCAACGTATCTTTAATAGCATCCAACCATTCTTTATAAGCTTTCGGCGTATTTTCATTCACATATTTTGGACATAAAAAAATCACTTTATGGGGAATTTCATTAATGCCGTTACCGTGTAAATCTTTAGGGTCAAAATCAATGGTTAAAACATCTTTGCCGTGTCTGTCATTCGAGGTTAAAACCACAATGGTAAATACTTTTAATTTCGGACGATAACTCCTTTCTCCTTTGGGAATTTGCTCCAACAATGCCGCGCAATGATAATATAAAAAGCGGTCGTAATGGCTTTCACTCTGTGCGTGTTGAATATCGACAATGACACGGTTTTTTTCATCCTGCGCAAATAAATCAAAACGTGAATCCACATAATCGATGGTCGGTTTAAAGGACTTTTCCGTTTCGACTTTATCGCAGCTAAATTCAATCCCTAATACGGCTTTGACAAAGGCGGAGAATATATCCGGCTGCGAAAAGGCTTTTTTAAAAATTACGCCATATTGTAATGAAGCAACTTGTTTCATGGATTTTCCCTCAAGGTATTAGCGCAGTGACGGTGATTTATTTAGCGACTTTAATCCTGCCAAGTGCGCATTAACGCCATACAAGCGGCATTTAAAGTTTGCGCCGCTTGTTCGCTATCGGCTTCGGTGTAACAGCGTAATTCAGGGGCATTACCGGAGGCGCGTAAATGAACAATCGCACCATTCACAAAACGAATTCTGACTCCATCAGTAGTATCAATCGCCAGCGGCTGTCCGGCAATATTTACAAATAAATCAGCTACTTGGCGTAAATTTTCTTGCATATCGGCTTGCTGCATTTTCCCTAAAATCGCTTGACTTAATGCCGTGGGAAACGCTTTCAAACGGTCACTTGCGGTATAGCGCGGTGGCAAAGTTTGCAAAAGTTGCGCAATGGTTTTTTGTTGACTAGCCGCTAACAGTAAGATGGCTAACGGCACAATGACCGCATCCCGCGTGGCTAAGGGCGAAAGCGTTTTTCCCTGTTGCGTGAGTGGCGTTGCAGTTAAAAAACCGCCGTTGGCTTCGTAGCCGATGACGCTATTGTCGCCGGTCATGGCTTGATTCATCGCTTCAATCACATACGGTGAGCCGATGCGTGTTCTTATCACTTGTTGAAAATTGCCACATACATCAACGGCAGAATTGCTGCTGACCGGCGTGACCACCACATCTGCATTAAAATACTGCGCACACAAAATGCCGGCAATATCACCGCGTAGCCACACACCGTTTTCATCGCTGATTAATGGACGGTCGCCATCGCCGTCGGTGGAAATAATACAATCAAAGCGATACTGCTGCGCCCACTGTTTCGCGAGGACAATATCCTCACTTCTAATCGCTTCGGTATCCACCGCGACAAAAGTGTCTGAAGGCGCAAGCGAAGTCACAGTGGCACCGAGTTGTTGCAGAATCGTTTTTAAACAATCGCGTGCTACCGAAGAATGTTCGTATAAACCGATGGCTTTGCCTTGTAAACACTGTGCGGGAAAAAAATCGCTAAAGCGTTGAATATAATGCGCTTTTGCCGCATCATCGTAGGCTGGCAACACAACGGGATTCATAAAATCGCCATTCTCTGAAAAGCGTCCTGCTGGAATTTCAACTACTTGCGCGGTAATTTGCAACTCATCAGCTTTTAAAATTTCCCCATCCACTTTGTTAAACTTAATGCCGTTACGGTCTTCGGGAATATGACTGCCTGTTACCATAATAGTGGGGATGTGCTGATGTAACCCGTACAAAGCGATAGCAGGCGAAGGAATGCGTCCAAAATTAACAGGCGTTAATCCGGCATCCGTTACCGCCGCCGCCACCGCTTGCATAATCCGCTCTGTGCTGGCGCGTAAATCGCCTGCAATCCCTACCATCGTATTAGGTTCCAAGGCTAAATGTTGTAAAAACGCGCTGGTGTAAACCCAACACACCTCATCACGCATATCCACAACTTTGCCGCGCACCCCGCTAGTGCCAAATTGTACGCCGCTGCTTGCCATTAATTGGGCGACGGAAATTTTTTTCGCTTCTACAGTCATTTTGAACTCATTACACGTTGATAAATAGCTAACGTTTGCTGCACACAGCGTTGCCAAGTAAAGGTTTTTGCACGGGCTAATCCGCGTTCAATCGCAGAGGTGCGCCAATTTTCATCGGTTAATAATTGCACCATGCCTTGTGTCATTTGTGTTAGCGCATTCGGGTCAACCAAAATGCCCGTATCGCCCACCACTTCAGGAATCGACGACACGTTAGAGGCTAACACCGGTACACCGCTTGCCATCGCTTCTAAGGGCGGTAAGCCAAAGCCTTCATAAAACGGCACAAACACAAATCCTCGCGCGGCGGCAAATAACAATGGCAATTGTTCATCAGCAATATAGCCCAAGTGCTTGACTTCACCTTTCGCCACTAAATCCGTAATGCGTTGTTTTAATTCATCATTTCTCCAACCATCGCCCCCGACTAGCACTAACGGATAAGCACGGCGAATCGACTCGTCTAATAACAGATACGCATCCAATAGCTGGGCGATATTTTTGCGGGGTTCTAAGGTCGCTACCGATAATAAATATTGTCCGTAATGGAGCTGATGTTCAGCTAACACCTCGGCAACTTGCGCCTGTGTCCGTGGATGAAATTCCGCGTCAACCCCAAGCAACACCGCTGTCACCCGCTCAGGCGGCACATTCATTAAGGTAATCAATTCGTTACGCACAAATTCTGAATCGGTCAAAATATGCGCGGCGTTATCTAAAGTGAGTCGCAAATTCTTTTCCAAAAACGCCACCCGTTCTTTTGGGTGATATTGTGGGTAATGAATATGGGATAAATCATGCACGGTGCTGATAGCCGCCCCAGCAAACGGTTTTAAAATATAATTCGGTTCGTGATACAGCGCGTCGGACATCGTTTTGGTTTGATAGCGAAAACACGCCGCTCGATAGGCCACATAACCGCGATAAGCTAACGGTAACGAGCGCAATACCGCGCGTTTTAAAAACGGAATCGAAGCCAATAATTGCCGCAGTTTGCCACGCTGAACAGTCGTTGCGGGTGAAGGCGTTGTATCTGGCGTGACGGAAGCAGTCGGCGTAGCGACCGTTGCGGCATCAACCCAGTTAAATCCAGCAAAACAGGAGACTTTTTCCACTTTATCGCTTTTTAACAAGCCATCTAATAGCTGCTGTGTATAACGACCAATGCCGCCGCTGGGTTTAATTAAACTTTCCACATTTAAAATAACGTGCATCAAGCCCCCTGATAGGTTGTTTGTCCTGCTACATACATGGCTTGCAAGGTCTCTGTTAAAGGAATCGTTGGCACAAAACCTGTTAAGCGGTGCAATTTACTGTTATCACCGCCCAAAGTTTTTATTTCGTTAGCCCGGACAAAATCAGGATTCACGCGTACCTCGATTTCATAACCTGCCAGTTCATTCATCATGCGGATAATTTGCGCTAATGAGGTGACTTGCCCTGAACACAAATTGACAATTTCGCCATTAACAGGTGATTCAAACAAGTTTAAATAGGATTGTGCAATATCATGGACATCAGAAAAATCCCGCGCTACATCTAAGTTACCTAATTCAATAACCAGTTTTTTTTGACAAAAATGACTGACAATTTTCGGCACTAAAAACTGTTTTCTTTGTCCAATCCCTGTGTAATTAAAAGGGCGCGTTATCACAATCGGCAACTTATCAAACCAGTTTTTCACCAAACATTCCATTGCCACTTTACTGGCAGCATAGTGATTAGCGGGATTAACAGGACAGTCTTCGCTGATTTTTTCTGACGCGGTATTGCCATAAACATTGGCACTGCTGGCAATGATGATTTTTTCAGGTTGCAAACCCGCTTCAACCACTGCTTCCAGTAAATTGAGTGTTGCGACAGTATTAAGGTGATAAAAAGCACTGTCATCCCCATGTGCTACAAACGACATCGCCGCCAGATGAATAATGCCATCAGGTTTTATTTTTTTTAAAACCTCTAAAACCGCGGTCTTATCGGTCAAATCGCAACACACCCCATCGGCAAGTGGATTGTCTGTCACCATCCCCACCACCCGATAATCGGCTTGTTGAAATTGCAGCCGTAAATAGCGTCCAGTAAAACCGCGACTGCCTGTAATTAAAATTGTTTTCACATAGCAACCTTTTAAAATGAAAAGCCTTGTTGATTGCGGCGCAAATCTGCCTCAACCATCATCTGACAAAGTTGCTCTAACGTGGTGGTTGGCTGCCAGCCTAATTCTTGCTTGGCTTTTTCAGGATTGCCAATTAATAATTCCACTTCCGCAGGGCGATAAAATTTGGGATTGACTTTTACAATGGTTTTACCCGTCGCGCTATTAATGCCCACTTCCTGCTCGGCTTGTCCTTGCCAATCTAAGCTGATACCAACGGCTTGACACGACATGGTAACAAAATCACGCACGGTTTCTGTGCGGTTAGTTGCCAACACATAAGTATCTGGTTTGTCGGCTTGCACCATTAAATACATCCCTTCGACATAATCTTTGGCAAAACCCCAATCGCGTTTGGCATCCATATTGCCCAATTCCAACAGGTCTTTTTTGCCCAAGGTGATTTTAGCAATGGTATCGGTAATTTTGCGCGTGACAAACTCTTGTCCACGCAAGGGTGATTCGTGATTAAACAAAATTCCGCTCGTGGCAAAAATATCGTAGGACTCGCGGTAATTAATCGTCATCCAATGCGCGTACAACTTTGCCACGCCATAAGGACTGCGCGGATAAAACGGGGTGGATTCGCGTTGCGGAATTTCCTGCACTTTGCCAAACATTTCCGAGGTTGAGGCTTGATAAAAGCGAATTTTCGGATTCACAATGCGAATCGCCTCTAATAAGTGTACTGGCCCTAAGCCCGTAATTGCAGCAGTGGCTAAGGGCTGGTCAAACGACACACCGACAAAACTTTGCGCCGCGAGGTTGTACACTTCCACCGCTTCTGTGGTTTCCAGCAAGCGAATACTGCTACTTAAATCGGTTAAATCGTATTCGACTAAGTGTAAATTGGGATGATTTTGAATGCCTAATTCTTCAATTCGCCAAAAATTTACCGAGCTGGTGCGCCGATAAGTGCCATAAACGGTGCAGCCTTTTTCTAAAAGCAATTGCGCGAGATATGCCCCGTCTTGACCTGTAATGCCTGTGATGATGACGCTTTTCATTATGAGTAATTCCTAAGCTATTTGTTGAGTTTATTTCGCCCGATGAATAAATCGCGCGGTGGGTGGCTTGGAAAAAATTATAACATGATTTGTTTGATAATCACGCGGGTCGTGGCTGGTCTAGCTTTTGTTGAGTTGAGCCGTTAAATAGGCATCATTGAAGGCAACGAAGCGTTTTACTAGCGTAACTTTGGGTTTGTGCGTGATAATGTGGATTATTCAAAGAATGGGAGAGAAATTATGCAAATTATGTTGAATATTCCTGATGTGATTCCGCAGGTGATTGTGGATAGAATTTTAAAGCAGGTGGAAAGTCAGTTACAGTATGAAAAATTATTTTACAGACAATAAAAAACCGCCTTTGGTTTTGCCAAGAGGCGGTTACTAGAAAGCACAAAAACAAGGTCAATTATGAGTTAGATGCTAACCAGCTTACAGCCATTGAAAGAGCCTCATTTGCTGATGATGCGTTTCCAATAAACGCCCAGCCTGCATAGGAAACATAAGCATCTCCATCAGAAGAATTCCACTTAACATCATATTTTTTACCGTTACTTGGTGAAGTAACAGTTCCAATTACACTTGCCCAAGACATATTTTCTCACCCTTCTATTGACTAATGACAGCAAGTCTGACGACCGCCACACATATCAGTACGTTTATGAAGTTTCACTTTTTTTAACATGATTATCGTCCGAAAAGACCGTCAAATAAAAGAAAAACATTAGGTGACGGTTATACCTAATGCAATTGATTAATGACAGCAAGTAGAACGACCGCCACACATATCAGTACGTTTATGAAGTTTTATTTTTTTAACATGATTATCTCCTGAAAAAACCGTCAACAAATAGATAAAAACATTAGGCGACGGCTATAACCTATTGTTTTTTTTTAAAGCTAATCAAAAATCTCTTCTTGATAATTATGTTTTATCAATGCTTCTGTCGCGCCTCTATAAATTTGGCACATTAATTCAGTCGCTCCATTTTGTTCGTGGGTAATTCGACAGCCACCACCACAGAATCCTAACAAATCACAGCTTCCACAATATTCGCCACTCGGTGTTAAATAATAGTTTTTCATGTACTGTTTCATATCATCCACAAAACCAAGCATGGCATTATCAACATCAGGACTTTGAGGTGTAGAAACTACGTCAGAACTGTAAGTACAATAAGAAAGATTACCGCTCGGTGTTACGACAATATTTTTACCGCGTAAAGAAGCACAAAATGATCTCGGCTCTAATTCGTCTTCACTGGTTAAGTTATAAAAAGGCGCAAGCCAATTTCCTCTTAACTCAATACCAATAGATTCAGCTTCAACATAAAACTGCATTAATTTTGCAACAATCGTTTGCCAATCAAACTTAACGCCTAAAACAAAATCAATGTCTACCAAAACAGCATCAAGCCCTAGTTTCTTCATTTCGCGTAAAAATTCGCCTGGCTCAACGGTTTTAATATTTCGGTCAGTTAAGGTTAAATTAACGCCAACTGCTACGCCAGCATCTAATAACCGAGAAATATTCTTGACAATAATTGCAAAAGTCCCACGCTGTTTGCTATCAATACGAATTAAGTCATTGTCTTTTTCTAAACCATCAAGCCCAACTGAAACTCTAACTTTATGTTTTGCAAGACTTTGTAAAATTTCATCATCAAGCAAAGTTAAATTTGAGTTGATTAAAATTTCTTTATCAAGTGGCGTAAGCTTTTGTTCTATATAGTCAAGACATTGCAATAACGCTTTTTTATTGAGAAAAGGCTCTGCCGCACCAAAATGAAAACTAAGATATGGCAAATTAACCTTCTGCGCCCAAACATCTATGTAATAATCAATCCACTTTTGCGCGGTCTCAAACGTCATCACTTTTTTCGAGCTGCGCGGTGTACCATCAATAACGGAGAATGCGTGAATACACATGTGACAACCTAAATTACAGCCTTCTGAGATGGTTAAATCCAAAACAAAAGGGCCTGAATAGTTTTCAATATGCGTATTAATTCGGTCTTGATAAATAGCGATTGGTGGCGTTGTGGTGTTCAAATAGCCAGCATCCTGAAGCATCAACTGGTCTTGTTCCTGAACTGTGTCTGATAATAGACGCTGAAACAAATCGTTTGTAACCAGAAAGGGGTTGCCATTCACACGATGAAAAATGAAATGCTTATCTTGTAAATTAACCCCTGAAAATCCATTTTTTAATTGTGTATACATAAATTGAAGCCCCTTAGAATTATTGAGTTAAGCACCATACATGGCTATACTTTAGCTCAATTCTCACCTGAATGCCCTACCCACTTTATTACAGTTACCTACCCAAAAAGAGCAGATTATGCAACTTGGCAAAAAAATCAGTTTAATGCGTACATTGAAAGGATTATCACAGAAAGAAATGGCGGAAAAGTTAAATATGTCAGAAACAGGTTATGCCAAAATTGAACGGGGTGAAACTCAATTGCAAAATCCTAAATTGGATAAAATAATTGGGGTGTTAGGAATAGAAATGACGGATTTACTTAACTTTGATACTGAAAATATATTTAAAGCTTCGTTTCACGACCAATGTCTTCAATATTCTCAGCATGTTTATATTAATTCTGCCATAGAGCTTACTCAGGAATTAGAAAAAACAAAACTTGAACTTGAGGCAAAAAAAAAAGAAGTTGAGTTGTTAAATGAGCAGATTAGCCAATTGAAAGAAATTAATGAGCTATTAAAGAAAAATGCGTAAGTAATGTTTTTCACTTCCGTTCTAGCCATCCTGCAAAAATAACTAATTGAAAAAGGAATAAAAAATGACCGCATTACAAGAAAAAATTAATCAGGAAATAAACAAACTGCCGTTAATCTCCCAAAAAGAAGTCCTTGATTTTATTTTATTCATTCAACAAAAAATCGACACTGAAACAGATAGCGACTATTTATCGAAAAATCCCGAAGTTAAAAACGCCATTATTAACGGCTTAAATACACCTCTCAATGAATGCTCAACACAATTGGATTGGTAATGTATCAACTTTACTACACAAACCGCGCTAAAAAAGACGCACAATTGATAAAAGCATCAAATCTGAAAGACAAGGTAAAAGAGTTGCTTGATTTAATTTCCAAAGACCCTTATGTTTATCCACCTGAATTTGAGTTTTTAAAAGGTGATTTAAAAGGCGCAATTTCCAGACGCATTAATAAACAGCATCGGCTTGTCTATCAGGTTTTAGAACCGGAGAAAGCAATAAAAGTTATTATGATGTGGACACATTATGAGTAGAATGGCAACGAAACCCATCATGCCACACAACAACCGCACATAATGATTTTCACTTCCGTTCTAGCCATCCTGCAAAATAACCCATTGAATTACGCTCTAACCTTTTAAAAACAACAGGAACTGTCATGCTCGTTGCTATCAATGATGATCTTCTCAACCAAGCTATCTACAAAACCGGCTTAGATGCCAAAACCGTATTAGAAAAAGCTTTAAAACTGCTGCTCACCGCAGAGCAACCTCAAACCTTAGCAAAATTTCCTGATTTAACCGAATTTCGTGCCAAAATTCCGCCGAATAAATCCGCTTCAATCAATATGCTAACAGCCATGCGCGATGATGAACGTTACTAATGCCCACTATTATTTCGATACCAGCGCACTGTTGCCTTACTATCGGCAAGAAGATTTAACGCCTAAAGTGCAAGCGTTTATCAGCTCAGTAACGCCACCCATTTTGATAAATCATTTAACATTGGTCGAAATAGCTTCTGCATTAAGCCGTTGGTGTCGCACATTAGAATTGAGCCAAGAACAGGCGTTAATAATTCACGAACTTTTTTATCAGCATATCACAGTCGGCTTGTATCGCATTTTGCCTGTGTCTGAGCAGGAATTTAAACGCGCTGAAACTTGGTTATTGCAACGCGATACCAGTTTGCGCAGCTTAGATGCGTTACATCTTGCTACTGCATTTCATGCCGATGCCTGTTTGATTACAGCCGATAAAAAGCTTTACGAGTCAGCAGTTTATTTAAACCTAAAAAGTCAGTTTTTAATTTGAAAGGTCACACAACAACCGCACATAGAGTTTTCACTGCATTTTCTAGCCATCCTGCAAAAATAACTTATTGCTCACAATAAAAACACACTGTTATCAATCAACCTTTTGGAAAAAATCATGTCACAATTAGTCTTAGAAAGCGATAACGAACAGACTTTAAAACTAATTCAACAATTAGCCGAACAATTAAACATTCATTGCCAATTCATTCTGCAAAAAACAAAAGCAGCCAGCACAAAACAAGATGAAATAAATAACGCCATCGAATTTGTAAAATCATTCAGCCAAGAAAAAACCTCTTTTGGTGACGCGCTAACTTGGCAAAAAACAGAACGACAAGAACGCCCATTGGATTATTAACATGATTTTGTTAGACAGCAATATTCTGATTTATTCGTGTCAAACCGAATATGTTTATCTGAAACCACTGGTGCTGAATACAAAAAACACCGTTTCGACTATTTCAAAACTCGAAGTGTTGGGATTTCCGCGTTTAACCCAAAGTGAAAAA